>Ga0105044_10006518_pt1 | contig 16053 bp, 15 predicted proteins | sample MAT01_FD_78092 | JGI IMG/M metagenome (GOLD analysis project Ga0105044, IMG submission 78092) | Freshwater microbial communities from Lake Fryxell liftoff mats and glacier meltwater in Antarctica - MAT-01 | ecosystem: Environmental > Aquatic > Freshwater > Ice > Liftoff microbial mat | place... | reverse complement strand
GTGAGATCGACGACTCCGACTCCGACTGGGACAAGGAGAAGCTCCAGGAGCGTCTGGCCGAGCTCTCCGGCGGCGTCGCCGTCGTCAAGGTCGGCGCGGCCACCGAGGTCGAGCTCAAGGAGAAGAAGCACCGCATCGAGGACGCCCTCTCGGCGACCCGTGCGGCCATCGAGGAAGGCGTGGTCGCCGGTGGCGGCACCGCCCTCCTGCGCTCGCGTGCCGCGGTGACCACGGTCATCGAAGGGCTCGAGGGCGACGAGGCCACCGGTGCCCGCATCGTGTTCCGCTCGCTCGAGGCTCCGGCGCGGCTCATCGCCGACAACGCCGGCCTCGAAGGTGCGGTCATCGTGCAGCAGGTCGAGGCCGAGTCCGGCTCCACCGGCCTCAACGCCGCGACCGGCGAGTTCGTCGACCTCATCAAGGCCGGGGTCATCGATCCCGCCAAGGTGACCCGCGCCGCGCTGCAGAACGCCGCGTCGATCGCGGCCCTGCTCCTCACCACCGAGGCCCTCATCGCCGACAAGCCCGAAGAGGGCGGCGCCCCGGCCATGCCGGGCGGCATGGGCGGCATGGGTGGCATGGGCGGCATGATGTAAGACCCTCGCCGCCCGGCCCGCCGGGTGACGAGTTGTTGCAACGAACTTCCTGGCCGGCCCTGCGGGGCCGGCCATCGTCGTTCCCGGGCCACCGCGACCCGCTCCCGGCTCGCTCGGCTCCGGGGCGGCGCCGGTAGGCTCGCCCCATGGACACCCCGCTCACCCCGCCCGACCCCGTCAAGATCCTGGACCTGTGGATGGAGTGGGAGAAGGGCGAGGCGGGCGAGCCCGGGCAGCTCATCAGCCGCCTCAAGACGGCGGGCCTCCCCGTCCTGCTCCGCGAGATCGTCGAGCAACGGGCGTCGGGCTCCTGAGCCCTGAGCGGGGCGGAGCGCAACGGATCCCGCGACCGACCTCCTGGCGGCCCGGCGGGCCGCCGCCGTGGGCGCACCTGCCGGCGGCGGAACGGCACCTGACCCTCGACGGCATCCGAGCCGCGCTCCGCGCCGCCGGACCCCCGAGGTCGTGGGAGGACGAGCGTTCGATCACCCGGGCGTCGGCCGTGCTGGCCCCGCTCTACGAGGAGGACGGCCTGGTCAAGGTCGTGCTCACCCGGCGGGCCCAGCACCTGCGCTCGCACCGCGGCGAGGTGAGCTTCCCCGGCGGTGGCCAGGACCCGGGCGAGGACCTGTTGACCACAGCCCGGCGCGAGGCCTTCGAGGAGGTCGGCCTCGACCCGGACCGCGTCGAGATCATCGGCGAGCTCGACCACCTGGCCACGGTCATGAGCCGGTCGTTCATCGTGCCCTACGTCGGCGCGCTCGACCGCCGTCCCGATCTGGTGCCGAGCCCGGCCGAGGTCGAGCTCATCCTCCACGTCCCGCTCGACGACCTGCTGGCGAACGACGTCTACCACGAGGAGCGATGGGGCCTCCCACCCATGGACCGACCGCTGATCTTCTTCGAGATCGAGGGCGACACCATCTGGGGCGCCACCGGCACGATGCTGCGCAACCTGCTGGCGCTCGCCACGGGGACCGACTGGCGCACGCCGGCCTGATGGCCGCTACTTCCCAGACCACACGTCGGACCCTCTCATGCGCGACTGCGGTCACGACGGGCCGTGGGAGGCCCCCTCGGTCCTGGTGAGCTCGGTTGCGTCGTTCTGCTCGGCCCCGGTGGCGGCGCCCTCTGGCCGAGGACCGGCCACGTCTCTGAACCCGGTCCCGGGGTGAGTCAGGTGCCACGAGGTACCGTGGACCCATGCCCAAGGTCATCTTCGAAGGCGACACGCAGGCCGAGATCGTGGCCCAGGTGAAGCGCTGGCTGCAGTCGACCGAGGCCGAGCTCGACGGGTCGATCTCGGTCAGCCAGGCCATCGAGCAGGGGGCCGAGGTCACCAAGGACGCGCTGCGCATCATCGCCGCGGCCGCGCCCAAGCCCGTGGCCGAGAACGAGGTCGTCAAGGCCCTCACCGACATGGGCTACAAGGCCACCGACGCCACCAAGGCCCGTCTGGTCGCGGGGCTCGACCAGGTCGAGGACCTCACGGGCGGGAGCGTGCTCAGGACCGTCAGCGAGCGGGGTCGCAACGCGGTCTACGAGATGAACGTGGTCATCGCCAAGCAGATCCTCAAGAACCTGCACGGCAAGTAGCGCGCCGACGGGCAGCCCGGGTGATTGGCCCGGTGACGACACTCGGCGCGCGCGCCGCCTCGCCCTTTGCGGTTGCTTTGCGCGGGCGCGCCAAGCTGGGCCGTTCTCCGGGTGGTCCATCCCGCCCCGGTCGGTCCGGTGCGGGGTGAACGGGTCGGGCGGTCGGTGCGACGCCCGGGGCCCTCGACGGCGGACGGAAGGAACGGCATACGGTGGCTCGAGACGTACGGCGGCCAGGTCTCGTGATCGGCGTGGTCCTTGCGATCGCCGTGCTGGTGGTACCGACGGTGGCGCAGGCCGAGCCGTCAGCACCGGTGCCGGCCTCGGCGGCCGCGCTCGCCTGCCCCGAGCTACCCGGATCGCCGGTTGACCGACCACGAGCCGGCCAGGCGTCATCGAGCGGCCAGGCCGCCATCGATGAGCTCGGACCCGAGCGCCTCGCCGCGGTGGCGACGCGCGTCGGCGACGGACCCGACGAGCTCCGGGATCGGCTGCTCGCCGACCCGACCCTGCGGGTCGACTCGTGCGGGCTCCTCCTCTACGCCGACCCCGCGACCGACCGGGAGGCCTCCGACGTGGCCGGCCCGACGACCCAGGGTCCGTTCCCCGCCAACCAGACCTTCCTGCTGCACAGCAAGCCTGGTGCCAACCGGGTTCTCTACCTCGACTTCAACGGCGAGACCATCGCCGGGACGAACGCGTGGGCCCAGGGCTACAACGGCGGGGCCGCGTGGACCGCGCCGTCCTTCGACCTCGACGGCCAGCCGGGAACGTTCTCGAACGCCGAGCGTGACGTCATCCAGGATGCGTGGCTCCGGGTGGCCGAGGACTACCGGCCCTTCGACATCGACGTCACCACCCAGGATCCGGGCGCTGCCGCGATCGAGCGGACAGACCTCGACGACCAGTCCTTCGGGGTCCGGGCCCTCATCGGCAACGATCAGGTCATCAGCCCCCAGTGCGGGTGCGGCGGCATCGCGTACGTCGACGTCTTCACCCGGACCTTCAACGGCCAGTTCTTCCCGGCCGAGCACTACATGCCGGCGTGGGTCTTCACCGACTCCGGCAGCTCCGGTCGGGAGATCGCCGAGATCACCTCGCACGAGGTGGGACACACCTTCGGCCTGAACCACGACGGGGCGCCGGGCCTGGGCTACTACGCGGGCCAGGGATCGTGGGCGCCGATCATGGGCAACGGGTTCCGGCCGATCTCGCAGTGGAGCGCGGGCGAGTACGCGGGCGCGACCAACACCGAGGACGACCTGGCCATCATCGCCACCGGCGCGCCGGTCGTCGCCGATGACGTGGGTGGAAGCACCGCCACGGCCACCGTCCTGATCCCGGGGCCGAGCCCGACAGCCAGCGGGATCATCTCGACCCGTACCGACAAGGACGTGTTCCGGTTCACCGCCAACGGCGCGACCACCATCACCGTGAGCCCGGCGCCGGTCGGGCCCAGCCTCGACATCCGTGCCGATCTGCTCACCGCCGCCGGGTCGCCGATCGCGTTCAGCGATCCACCGGCGGCCACCGTCACCTCGTCCATCGCCTCCGGGCTCGGTGCCTCGTTCAGCCAGACCCTGGCACCGGGCCAGTACCACCTCCAGGTCGACGGCGTCGGCTTCGGCACCGCCGCCTCGACCGGCTACAGCGACTACGCCAGCATCGGCGCCTACACGGTCCAGATCACCACCCAGGTCGCCGCCGCCGGCGTGCCCTCCACGCCGGCGGCGCCGACCGCGGTGGTCGGCGACGGCCAGGTCACCCTGTCGTGGACCGCGCCGGCGGACAACGGGTCGCCCATCGACCGCTACGTCGTCACTCCCTACCGCGCCGGTGTGGCCCAGACCGCCCTCACCACCACGACCGCGGCCACCACCACGACGGTGACCGGTCTGACCAACGGGGTCAGCCACACCTTCACCGTGCGGGCCCACAACGCGGTGGGTGACGGACTCGATTCGCCGCCCTCGAACGCGGTGGTGCCCACCTTGCCGCCCACCCGCTTCAACCCGCTGGTGCCGGGGCGGGTGCTCGACTCGCGACCCGGAGGCTCCAACATCGGCCCGTTCTCCACGCCGTGGCAGCCGGGCCCGGCCGGGATCCGTGACGTGCAGATCGGCGGCGTGGTCGGCGTACCCGTCGATGCCGCGGCCGTGGTGCTGAACGTGACGGTGGTGAACCCGACCGCGGGGTCGTTCCTGCAGCTGTGGCCCACCGGGGCCGCGCAGCCGACCTACGGTTCGAGCCTCAACTTCAACCCCGGCCAGATCGTCCCCAACGCCGTGACGGTCAAGCTCGGCACGGGCGGGAAGGTGCGGGTGTTCAACGCCGTCGGCTCGACCGACGTGATCATCGACGTGGCCGGCTACTACAGCGGCGCAGCCGGCGGCGCCGGGTTCACCGCGCTGACCCCGGCCCGGCTCCTCGACTCCCGCCCCGGCAGCTCCAACGTCGGCGCGTTCACCACCCCGTGGCAGCCGGGAGCCGCCGGCATCCGGGACATCCAGATCGGTGGCCTGGGTGGCGTGCCCGCCGGTGCGGATGCGGTGGTCCTCAACGTCACCGTGGTCAACCCGAACGCGGGCTCGTTCCTCCAGCTGTGGCCGACCGGCGCGGCGCAGCCGACGTTCGGCTCGAGCCTCAACTTCAACCCGGGCCAGATCGTCCCCAACCAGGTGACGGTCAAGCTGGGCACCGGCGGCAAGGTGCGGGTGTTCAACGCCGTCGGCAACGTCGATGTCATCGTGGACGTCTCCGGCTACTACGACGTCGGCACCGGCAAGGACTTCTACGCGATCGTGCCCGGGCGCGTGCTCGACTCGCGAGCCGGCGCGAGCAACATCGGGCCGTTCTCGACGCCGTGGAACGCCGGCGTCGCCGGCATTCGCGACGTGGTGGTCGGCGGCCTGGTCGGCGTGCCGGCCGGTGCCGACGGCGTGGTGATGAACGTGACCGTGGTGAACCCGACCGCGGGGTCGTTCCTCCAGCTGTGGCCGACGGGCGCGACCCAGCCGACGCTGGGCTCGAGCCTCAACTTCAACCCGGGCCAGATCGTCCCGAACGCCGTCACGGTCAAGCTCGGGACCGCCGGACGGGTCCAGATCCTCAACGCGGTCGGCAAGGTCGACGTGATCGCCGACGTCGCGGGCTACTTCGCCTGATCCCGGCGCGGCGACCGGCCCCCGATGCGCCGGTTCGGGCCCGGCGGCCTGCCCCGTATCGGAGCCGCCGCCCCCGTGGCTAGAATCGACCCTTTCCGATGGGCGCCTCCGGCGCCTGCATCGGCATCGGGAACATGAGGAGCAACCGTGGCTGAGGTCGAGGTCGGCCTGGGGAAGTCGGGGCGTCGGGCATATGGACTCGACGACATCGCCATCGTCCCCAGCCGGCGCACACGCGATCCTGAAGACGTCGACATCTCCTGGGAGGTCGACGCGTTCTCGTTCGAGCTGCCGATGATGGCTGCAGCGATGGACGGGGTCGTCAGCCCGGACACCGCGATCGAGATCGGACGCCTGGGCGGCGTGGGTGTGCTCAACCTCGAGGGCCTGTGGACCCGCTACGAGGATCCCGAGCCTCTGCTCGCCGAGATCGCCGAGCTGCCCGCCGACAAGGCGACCGCCCGGATGCAGGAGATCTACCGCGAGGACATCAGGCCCGAGCTGGTGACCGCCCGAATCCGCCAGATCCACGGCGCCGGGGTGGTGGCCGCAGCGTCGGTCACCCCGCAACGAACCGCGGGCCTCACCGATGCCATCATCGAGGCCGAGCTCGACCTCCTGGTCATCCAGGGCACGGTCGTCTCCGCCGAGCACGTCTCCAAGTCGCAGGAGCCCCTCAACCTCAAGCGGTTCGTGCGTGAGCTCGACCTGCCGGTCATCGTCGGCGGGTGCGCCAGCTACCAGGCCGGTCTCCACCTCATGCGCACCGGGGCCGCCGGCGTCCTCGTCGGCGTGGGCCCGGGCCAGGCGTGCACCACCCGGGGCGTGCTCGGCATCGGGGTGCCCCAGGCCACCGCCATCGCCGACGTGCGCGCCGCCCGCATGCGCCACCTCGACGAGACCGGCGTGTACGTCCACGTGATCGCCGACGGCGGGATGGCCACCGGTGGCGACATCGCCAAGGCGATCGTCTGCGGTGCCGACGCCGTGATGATCGGTTCGCCGCTCGCCGCCGCGACCGAGGCACCCGGCCGGGGCTTCCACTGGGGGATGGCCACCTTCCACCCGTCGCTGCCCCGTGGGGCGCGGGTGCGCACCGACCAACGGGGCACGCTCGAGGAGATCCTCGTCGGCCCCGCCCACGACAACGACGGCCGCATGAACCTCTTCGGCGCGCTGCGGACCTCCATGGCGACCTGCGGCTACGAGACGCTCAAGGAGTTCCAGAAGGCCGAGGTCATGATCGCCCCTGCCCTGCAGACCGAGGGCAAGAGCCTGCAGCGGGCCCAGGGCATCGGCATGGGGCAGTGACTAGCGGTCCCCGTTGCCGCCTCGTACCGGTCCACCGTCCTCGAACCCGCCCCTCGGAGCACCGCCCATGTCGTCGGTCACCCGCACCTACTTCACCCTGAGCGTCACCGACATGGCTCGCGCCGTGGCGTTCTACCGCGGCGTGCTGGGCCCGGTCGTCCGGGTCGAGTCGCCCACCTGGAGCGAGCTCAAGCTCGGCGAAGCCACCGTTGCCCTGCACACCACGCCGGTTCCGGCACCCCGCTACAGCGGCCTCGGGGTCGAGGTCGTCGACCTGCACGCGGCGTACCACGCGGTGGTCGCCCTCGGCGGCCGGATCCTGAGCGGCCCGAGCCCCGATCCCCTCGGCAACGCGTCCTACGAGGTAGCCGACACCGAAGGCAACACCTTCACCATCGCCGGAGCGACGCCCGGCACGGAGCCCGATGCGACCGCTCCGCCCACCGCCGGCGGCGCCGGATGAGGACACCATGACCACCGACTCCTTCGACACCGTGCTCGTCGTCGACTTCGGCGCCCAGTACGCGCAGCTGATCGCCCGGCGCGTGCGCGAGGCCCACGTCTACAGCGAGATCGTCCCCCACACCATCACCGCGGCGGAGATCGCGGCTCGGAACCCCGCCGGCGTCATCTTCAGCGGCGGGCCCAAGTCGGTGCACGTCGAGGGCGCGCCCTCCATCGACCCGGCCGTGTACGAGGCCGGGGTGCCGATCCTCGGCATCTGCTACGGCGCCCAGCTCGTTGCCCTCGACCTCGGCGGTGAGGTGTCGCGCACCGGCCGCGGCGAGTACGGGCGCGCCGACCTCGTCGTGAACGAGGGCGGTCTGCTGTTCGGCGGCCTGCACGACCAGCCCCGCGAGCAGCGGGTGTGGATGAGCCACTTCGACACCATCACCGCAGCGCCCGACGGCTTCACCGTCCTGGCCACGACCGCCGACACCGCCGTCGCGGCGTTCGAGCATCGCGAGCGGGGCATCTACGGGGTGCAGTTCCACCCGGAGGTCATGCACACCGAGCACGGCCAGGAGCTGCTCAAGCACTTCCTCTACGACGCCTGCGGGTGCCGGCCCACCTGGACCATGACCTCGATCATCGAGGAGCAGGTCGCCGCGGTGCGCGCCCAGGTCGGCGACGCCCGGGTCATCTGCGGCCTCTCGGGCGGGGTCGACTCGTCGGTCGCCGCTGCGCTGGTGCACAAGGCCATCGGCAACCAGCTCACCTGCGTCTTCGTCGATCACGGGCTCATGCGCAAGGACGAGGGCGAGCAGGTCGTCGAGACCTTCCGGCGCAACTTCGGCATCGAGCTCATCCACCTCCAGGTGGCCGACCGGTTCTTCGATCGGCTCGCCGGTGTGGTCGAGCCCGAGGAGAAGCGCAAGGCCATCGGCGAGACCTTCATCAGGGTCTTCGAGGGCGCAGCCGGCGGCGTCACCGACGCGACCTTCCTCGTGCAGGGAACCCTCTACCCCGATGTCATCGAGTCGGGGACCGGTCAGGCGGCGAAGATCAAGAGCCACCACAACGTCGGCGGTCTTCCCGACGACATGGAGTTCGAGCTGGTCGAGCCGCTGCGGCTGCTCTTCAAGGACGAGGTCCGCCGGGTCGGCGAGGAACTGGGCCTGCCCGAGGAGATCGTCTGGCGCCAGCCGTTCCCGGGCCCGGGCCTCGGCGTGCGCATCATCGGCGAGGTCACCCCGGACAAGGTGGCCACCCTGCAGGATGCCGACGCCATCGTGCGCGAGGAGATCAAGAAGGCCGGCCTCGAGCGCGAGATCTGGCAGGCGTTCGCGGTGCTGCCCGACATCCGCACCGTCGGCGTGATGGGCGACGAGCGCACCTACGGGTACCCGATCATCATCCGGGCGGTCACCAGCGAGGACGCCATGACCGCCGACTGGGCGCGGTTGCCCTACGACCTGCTCGAGCGCATGTCGAGCCGCATCATCAACGAGGTACCGGGGGTCAACCGGGTCGCCTACGACGTGACCTCGAAGCCGCCCGGCACCATCGAGTGGGAGTAGCTGGGCCCGACTCGCTCACCAACTCGCTGAGCGGCCGCAGTGGCACGATCCGTGAGGCGGGGAAGGGCCCGGCGGTAGGGTGCTGGTACCACGGGTACGGCGGGGCGCGGAGGCCCGGCGCACGGGGCGCCGCGCCCCCGGGTGTCCGCCCACCCGAGTGACCCAACGAGGAGATGTCGTGGACCCATCAGCCGAGGTGCCGGTGACCGGGGTGGTCGACAGCGTCGAGCAGGACCTCGCCTGCGTCCTGATCGGGCCGACCGACGAGGAGTGGTTCTTCCCCGTGTCGACGCTCCCCGACGGTGCGGCCGAAGGCGACGTGATCGGCTTCGTCGAGACCGACGGTCGCTACGTCGCGAAGGGGTTCGCCGGGCCGCGCCAGACCGAGAACTCCATCGAGTCGCGCCTGTCCCGCGGGATCAACAAGCGACGCACGACCGAGATGCGCCTGACCGACCTGCGGGCTGCGGCGGCGGCCGACAAGGACGACGCCACCTGACCTCGGTCAGGTACCGGCGAGCCGGGCCACCACCGGCGCCATCATCTCCATGGCGTCGAGGCTGAGGCCGATGACCGAGATGCCGAACCGCTCTCGGCGGGCGAGGCAGGTATCGACGATCTGATCGACATTGCCGGCGAGCGCGTGCGGGGTCTCGAGCCCCTGGTCAGGGGTCAGCCCGAAGGCGGGCGACATGGCCTCGGCGACGCTGGGAAGGTCATCGGTGACGAGCGCCAGGTGGATGCGCACCTGCAGCTCGATGTCGTCGAACCGATCGCCGGCCGCCTCGCGGATCCAACCCAACTTCTCATCGGTGGCCTCGGCGGTCGCCGTCGGCCCGGCCGTCTCGTCGATGCGCCCGCTCCGCAGGTCGATGTTCAGCCCGATGATGTCCGCCTCGCGCCCGGCCAGCGACAGGATCGACCGCCCGCCGCCGCCGATGAGGATCGGGGGGTGGGGGCGCTGAACCGGCTTCGGTGTGCCGTTCAGGTGCACCGAGTGGTATCGGCCGTCGAACGCGCAGGGCTCGTCCGCCAGGAGGCCCTTGATGACCGTCACCGCCTCGGCGAGGCGGGCGATGCGCTGCGCCGCCGTATCGAAGGCGATCCCGGCGGCGTCGTAGTCCTCGCGCATCCAGCCCGCCCCGAGGCCGAGCTCGAGGCGCCCCCCGCTGAGGACGTCGAGCGTGGCGGCCTCCTTGGCGAGCACCACCGGGTGGTGGTAGTCGTTGGCGTAGACGAGCGAACCCACCCGCAGCGTGGTGGTGGCGTCGGCGGCCGCCATGAGCGCCGGTGTGGTGGCGAACTGGTCGTCGAGGTGGTCGGCGACGGTCAGCACCGAGTAGCCGAGGTCCTCGGCTTTGCGGGCGATCTGGATCCACTCGGTTCGGTCGGCGGCGCCGCTCGCCTGCACACCGAAGCGGAACGGACGGACTGCGGGCATGGACGGTCTCTCGATCGCGTGGGGGGGGCGGGGTCGCGGAGGTCCTCGGATCTCCACCGGTGGGACCCGACCGGAGCGCGTTCGGTCACTCGCGACGATGGCCCGGCCGTGCGGTGCGGCCCCGGACCAGGCCCGAGCGCGTTCGAGGCCCGGATCGTCGATCCGGGCCTCGGGGTGGGAAACGCTCGAGATCAGGGGTGGTGGTCGGGCCGAGGAGCGCCGTAGCGGGGCGCTCCGTAGACCCGGGGCCCGTAGCCCCGTTCGCCGTAGCGGTGCGACGGCGGCATCGGGGGGAGTCGACTCGTGGGGAGCACGGGTGAGGTCATGGACGCTCCTTCTCTCGGCAACAGGGGAACGACCTGAGTGTGGCGACGGTGCTGGGCGGCCGGGTCTCGTGCCGGTGGCCATCCCGTGACCGGATGCTGACTCGCACCTGACGAACGTCGGGGCGGGCCGGTTCCGGGGTGAGGCCGGTCAGGTGGCCGGCGACATCCGACGGGCGAGCACCCGGCGGGCGACGCTGGCCGGCGTCGCCTGCCGGCCGGTCGAATCGGGCGCCGGAGCGGAGATCGGCGGCGGCGGCGAGCCGGCCGGCGCCGTGGCGGCGTCGTCGAGGAGGGGCAGCGTCGGCGGCTCGAGGCCGTCGGCCGGTGTGGGGGGCTCGATCCAGACGCGGGTGGTGTCGTCGACCCGCAGGCGGCTGGCCCGAGCCAGCTGGGTGGCCACCAATTGGGCGTGCGGCTCGGGTACCCGGGCCTCGACCCGAAGAGCCGGCAGCGCCTGCTCGCTCTTCGAGCCCCGGTAGGTGGAGATCTGGATCCGCTTCGAGGGGGTGACCGAGGTGTCCACCAGGCCGAGTGACCGGATGACCCCGGCCACGGCCTCGCCGGCTCGGGGATCGGCCAGGACGACCACCCGGGCCAGGTTCGGGACCTCTGCGGCGGGGGCCGTCTCGGGGACGGGGGCCGGGGCGGGGTCGGGGGCGATGGCGGCGTCGTCGACCTCGGCGAAGGTCAGCGTGAGGCCGAAGCCGGACAGGGTCGCGACGACTGCGTCGAGCCGGCTCGGCTCGACCACCGCAGCGACGTGCAGTTCGGTGACGGTCGTCTCGTAGAACGAGGCCCGGTAGCGCTCACGCTTGACCCGCTCCCGGTTGTCGAAGACCGCGGTGATCCCCAGCGCCACGAGCGCGTCCTCGACGCCCGGGCCGAGCGACGGCTTGATGGGTGCGGTGACGAGGACGGCCGCGGCGTCGGGCGAGGGAGTGAAGGCCGGGGCCGGGGCCGGGGCCGGGGCCGCGGGGGCCAGCGCCGTGGCCGGGGGCGGCGGAAGCGTCGAGATCGACACGGGGCGCACCAGTCCAGCGCGGTCGTGGACCTCGATGGTCGCGTGGCGGTCGAGGACGCGGGCCAGGGCGGCGAGCTGCGCCACCCGCTCGGCATCGGTCCACGCGCCGCGGGCGCCCGAACCGGGCGGTGGTTGGGCCACGGCGCCTTCGATCCGGTAGTCCCGGATGGTGAACCGCTCGCCGGTCGCCTCGTCGGGCTGGGACCAGTCGATGGCATCGTGGGGCGGGGGTGCGGGGGTGGGCACGGTCCAGCCGACCAACTCGAGGTCGGCCAGGAAGGCGGTCGGGGCGTCGAGCCCCTGGTAGCCCAGCTCGAGCCAGACCGTGGGACTCCCTGCCCGGTTCATGATCGCCACGTTCGTGGTCATCGTCGTCCTCCTGCTGCTGCTGCATGTGTCGGCGGGTGAGGGGCCCGGGACCAAGGATGCTCCGCTGAATCGGCAACGCGGCCAACGGGGCGTGAGCATCTGGAGTCCCGCCCCTGACCGCTCCCTTGACAGGTGAAGCGGTCGCATGGCCACGCGTCGCAGTGCCTCAACGGCCGGCAACGGCCTCCCTGGGGTGTCGGCGACCACCGGTAGGGTGAGAGGAGATGGTGGACACGGTGGCCTTCCCCGAGCCCTTCCCCTCGGACCCGGCACGGGGCGAGGGCCCCACCGAGCGCCCGCGCCCCGATCACGGGCTGCTCGACGGCCTCAACCCCATGCAGCTCGAGGCGGTCCTGCACACCTCGGGACCGCTGCTCATCATCGCCGGTGCGGGGTCGGGCAAGACCCGCGTGCTCACCCACCGCATCGCCCACCTCATCCTCGACGAGCACGTGTCGCCGTTCGAGATCCTCGCCATCACGTTCACCAACAAGGCGGCCGATGAGATGAAGCAGCGGGTGGCCGCCCTGGTGGGACCGGTCGCCCAGAAGATGTGGGTCTCGACCTTCCACTCGGCGTGCGTGCGCATCCTGCGCCGGGACGGCAAGGCCCTCGGGTTCCCGTCGTCGTTCACCATCTACGACCAGGCCGACGCGGTGCGGCTCACCGGCTACGTGATCCGGGACCTCAACCTCGATCCCAAGAAGTTCGCGCCGCGGGCGATGCACGCCACGATCAGCTCGATCAAGAACCAGGGCCAGTCCGTCGACCAGTACAGCGACGGCGCCAAGGTCATCTTCGAGCGCAAGATCGCCGACATCTACCGCGAGTACCAGGCCCGCCTGCGGAAGGCCGGGGCGATGGACTTCGACGACCTGCTCGGCAACGTCGTCGCCCTGTTCCGCCAGCACCCCGAGGTCCTGGCCCACTATCAGCAGCGGTTCCGCCACGTGCTCGTGGACGAGTACCAGGACACCAACCCGGTCCAGAACGAACTCGTCCTCATGCTCGGTGCCGAGCATCGCAACATCTGCATCGTCGGGGACCAGGACCAGTCGATCTACGGGTTCCGGTCGGCCGACATCCGCAACATCTTGGAGTTCGAGACGGCGTTCCCCGACGCGACCGTCATCGTGCTCGAGCAGAACTACCGATCCACCCAGACCATCCTCGACGCCGCCAACGCCGTCATCGCCAACAACTTCGCGCGCAAACCGAAGGACCTCTGGACCGAGCAGGGGCACGGCGAGAAGATCGTCCGCTACCACGCAGACGACGAGGGCGACGAGGCCCAGTGGATCGCCCACCAGATGAACCACCTCCACGATGACGGTCGCTACCGGTGGGGTGACTTCGCGGTCTTCTACCGCACCAACGGCCAGAGCCGGGTCATCGAGGAGCAGCTCATGCGGGTGGGCATCCCGTACAAGGTCATCGGCGGCACCCGGTTCTACGACCGGCGTGAGGTCAAGGACGTGCTCGCCTACCTGCGAGCCATCGTGAACCCGGTCGACGAGGTCAGCATCAAGCGGGTCATCAACACCCCCAAGCGCGGGGTGGGTGACAGCTCCATCGGTCGGCTCGATGCGTGGGCCAACAGCCATGACGTCTCGTTCCTCGAGGCGCTGCGCCACTCGGACGACGCTGGGGTATCGGGCAAGGCGGTCAAGGGCATCGCCTCGTTCCTGACCCTGATCGACGATCTCGCCGAGCGCGTGGCCGAGGGCCCAGGTCCGCTGCTCGAGGCCATCGTCACCAAGTCCGGGTACCTGGGCGACCTCGAGGCCGAGCACTCCGTCGAGGCCGAGAGCCGCATCGAGAACCTCGCCGAGCTCGTGGGGTCCGCCCGGGAGTTCACCGACATCGCCGAGTTCCTCGAGCAGGTCAGCCTGGTCGCCGACACCGACCAGCTCGAGACCGACGACGAGTCCTCGGTCGTGCTCATGACCATGCACTCGGCCAAGGGCCTCGAGTACCCGGTGGTGTTCCTCATCGGTCTCGAGGACGGCATCTTCCCGCACCTCCGCTCGATCGGGGAGCCCGACCAGCTCGAGGAGGAGCGCCGGCTGGCCTACGTCGGACTGACCCGCGCCGAGCAACGGCTCTTCGTCTCCCACGCCTGGTGCCGCACCCTCTACGGCGGCACCCAGTACAACCCACCCAGCCGCTTCCTCGACGAGATCCCGGCCGAGCTCGTCACCGAGGTCGCCGGCAACCGGCGGTCCTCACGGCGGGCGGGCGGGTCGACACCCGGTTCGTACGCGGGCGGGACGTCGTCCTACGGCGGCTACGGCGGGGCGCAGTACGGATCCCGGACGGGTCGGGGCGCCCACCAGCGCGAGTGGTCCACCGGTGGCGGTGGCCGAACCGGCGGCGCGCAACGCGGACCAGCGGTGTCGTCGTTCGATCCCGATGATGACGGACGGCCCGAACGGGGAGGAGCCGGCGACGCGCATCGCGACCGGGTGGTGGAGGCGGCCATGCGGGTCACGCCGCCGTCGCCGAGCGGTGCGGACCAGCTCGGCCTGCAGGCCGGCGACGACGTGCGCCACGGCACCTTCGGCGAGGGCGTGATCCTTTCGATGCGGGGCTCGGGCGACAAGACCGAGGCCGTGGTGCGGTTCCGCGAAGCCGGCGAGAAGACGCTGCTGCTCTCGTGGGCCCCGCTCGAGAAGATCTGATCAAGGCCGATCCCCGATAGGGAATCAGTCCTTCGGGATCGTCCCCGTCACCAAGATCGAGCTGGTGGTCGGCGCTTGCTCGGGCGCCTCGGTGGTCGTCGACGGTCTCGTCGCCGCGTTGAGGTCGACGATGACGGTCTCGTCGCCGGTGACCTCGACCGGATAGGTGGGCAGGCCGGCGCCGTCGGCGGGCACCCGCTGGTTCGTGCACGGATCGGTGAAGTCCGCGGCGGCGCGGTCCCAGGTGAGGGTGCATTCGCGCCCGGTGCCCGGCAGGCGGGCGTCGAACGAGCTCCACCCGGTGAGGGGGTCATCGCCGAGGTGCTGGACGTAGACGTCGCGCTGGCCGTTGGCGACGTCGGAGAAGAGGAACGGTCCATCGATGGCGATCGACTCGGCCTTGGGTCGGGCCTGTCCCACGGTGAAGGTGTCGGTGCCGAGCTTGACCTCGACCCGCCCCTCCTCGGTGAGCCCCGGCAGCGCGATCACGAACACCACGACGAGCACGACCAGGCCCACGGCGATGCCGCCGAGGGCGAGGGCCAACGATCGGGGGTTGCGGTTGGTTCGCTCCTTGACGGGACTCATGGCCCTGACAGGTTCGCGGACCGCCCCGCCGTCGGCCAGTCGGCTCGGTCCCGCGCGTCCACGCGTCGGCGCCGAGCGTTCGGGCGGTCGGGCGGTCGGGCGGCCGACTGTGGTGCTCGACAAGGGTGCAGTAGCGTGGCCCGCCGTACTCCGGAGCCGGTGCCCGCGCGTTGACACCCGGCCGCTCGAAAGGGATCTGATCAGATGGCACGACGGGTGATGGCGGTTGTCGGTGGGCTGGTGCTGGCGGGAACGCTGGTCGGCTGTGGAACGACCGGGAACGACGCAGCCCAGCCGAGCCGCACGCTTCCGCCCGGCACGGTGCCGACGACCCTGGCCCCTCCCACGACGGTGCCGGTGAACTACACGTGCACGCCCGCCGATGCCCCGATCACCGTCGCCGCGGGCAAGCCCACCGTCGAGGTGCCCGAGGGGGCGGCGCCGGCCGAGCTCGTGACCACCGACATCACCGTCGGCGACGGTGCCGTGGCCGAAGCAGGCGACAAGGTGCAGATGCAGTACGTGGGTGTCTCGTACTCCACCGGCGCCGAGTTCGACGCCTCATGGACCCGCAACGAGCCCTTCGAGGTCACCCTCGGCGAGGGCATGGTCATCCCAGGCTGGGACCAGGGCATCCCCGGCATGGCCCTCGGCGGCCGTCGCCAGCTGGTGATCCCGCCTGCGCTCGCGTACGGCGAGGGAGGCCAGGGCGACATCGGCCCGAACGAGACGCTGGTGTTCGTGGTCGACCTCGTCCAGGTGTGCAAGCCCGAGGCGCCGGCGACCACGTCGTCGGTCGTCGAGCCGCCGTCCGGAACCGACCCGAGCAGCGAGACGACGGTCGCCACCGAGACCACGTCCACCACGACGGCCACCGAGAGCACCGCCACCACCGAGAGCACCACCACCACGACCACCGCCGGTTGACCAGCGCGTGAC
>Ga0105044_10006517_pt1 | contig 16054 bp, 14 predicted proteins | sample MAT01_FD_78092 | JGI IMG/M metagenome (GOLD analysis project Ga0105044, IMG submission 78092) | Freshwater microbial communities from Lake Fryxell liftoff mats and glacier meltwater in Antarctica - MAT-01 | ecosystem: Environmental > Aquatic > Freshwater > Ice > Liftoff microbial mat | place... | reverse complement strand
GCTTTAAGATATCCCCCGCAGCACCGCCAACAGTTCCGCCACCAGCCAATCGGCGTCGTCGCCAGCAAAACTGTGGCTGTTGCTGCCGTGCGCGATGAGCGGGATGCGCTGACGCACTGCAGGGGGGGCGGCGCGCCATTGTTCGGTAAAGGCCTGGGCAGTCCGATCACCGGTCGCGACCAGCAGGGTGACGGGTTGCGGCACATCGGCAATAGCGGCGACAATGCGCTGACCCAGCGAATTGGGTGTCACTGCCCTGCGTCGCGGCAGCAGCTTGCCAACACCCTGTGCCAGCTTGCCCAGGTCAATCTCGCCGCGTAGCAATCGGCGCAGGCTGGCCCGATCGCGCAACCGCGCCCAATACCGCGCCTTGATGGCCGCAGCAGACGGCAGGGCAGGGGAATCGTCATCATCCGCACCCTCTATCGTCCAGGGATTCGCGAGGATCAGCGCATCAATGGTAAGCGGTTGGTGGAGCGCCAGCGCGCTTGCGGCATCGCAATTGCCGAACGCCGCCACGCGCATCAATGTGGGACAGGCTGCGCGAAATGCGGCAAGCGCGGCGGCAATGTCGTCGCGACTGCTCATAAAGCCGCCGTTGCCCCCTGCGCTGTCGCCAATCCCGCGCCGGTCAAAACGCATTACCGGATATCCCGCCGCAGCCACCTGCGCTGCCAACGCCGCCATGCCGCGATGCGCGCCGCAGCGAATTTCATTGCCGCCCGAAACAATCAACAGCCCGGTCGTGGCGCTGGCGATATCAAGCGTTGCTGCCAGCCGGTCGCCATTGCAGTCAAATTTCAGCGTCTGGCGCATGTCGCCGCCCAGTTGGTGATATCGGCCGCAATAGCGCTGGCCAGAACAGCGTCTTCGCCCGGTTCAGCGCGCAGCCACAACGGCGATCCGTCAATCTGGTCAGTGCCCCCCCCCAATGTTACCGTGCGCAGCGGCGCGCATGGGGCGGGCTGTGCCACCTGCAACTGCGCGATCATCGCTGGGCAAAGCCGATTCCCGGCGAGCAGCAGCGGTGCATTCCTGGCCTCTGCCAGCAATCCATCGGCGTTGCTTTCCACCCCGCGCTCGCGGTCGCTCGCGACGCGGGCGCGCAGCATGGTGCGGACGAGACTTGCTCCTGATACCGGCGCAAGGCGCCACCACCCTGCGGCCACAGCTGTATCGTCGATCAGCGCGCCGCTGCGGACGCTGGCGATAATGACCGGCGCGCCTTCGGCTGCAACATTTTCCGCAACCGCCCTGCGCCATTGCGCCAAAGTTACATCGGCGGTTGCGATCATGCTGTCATTCTGTCCCGGCAAATCGGGCAGCAGCGACGCGATATCGTTCGCCGCTAGCGCGCGCATCGCCATTACCAGCGTCCGCCGCATCCGGTTGGCTTCTTCAAACAGCGGCGGGACGAACATCACGCGTACGCGCCCATCCGCTGGCCCCAGTCGCAGGCAAAACTCGGACCCTGTCATGGCGGTGTTCAGGCAGATTTCTTGGTGCGGCAAAATGCGACCAAATTGCCAAAGGTCGCGAACAATTCGCCGTCAACCTCGTCATCATCGATAATGATGCCCAACCGATCTTCAACCTCGGTCAGCACAACGGCGACCGCCATCGAATCAAATTCGGGCATTGCGCCAAACAGTTCGCTGCCGGCAGTAAGCGCTGCGGCACGCGTTTCGCCCAAGCCAAGCACATCGGCCATGATCGTGCGCAGCGTCGCTTCAGTCTGGTCCATTAAGCGTTGCTTTCCGGTGGTTGTGCCAATCGGCCAAGGTGTGTTTCAACGCAGGCAACCATGCCTGCCGGTGTGATGGATTAAAAGCCTTGATCCGCCACAGGCGATTGTGGCGGTTCATCCAGTCGCGCTTGTACCGATCATTGCCCGTGCCAAAATCCACCCGCAGCACATTGTCCAGGGTGATGACGTGACGGAACAATGCCGCGGTCAGCAACGTGCCGGTCGAGGCGCGGACGCTGTCTTCGACATGGGCGAGTTTGTGGATATGGGCCTGACCATTTTCAACGCTCCAAAACTGGGCGGCGACCGGAACGCCGTCGATCTTGGCCAGCCCCAGCCGCAACCGCCCGGCGGCACCCTCTGCCTCAGCAAAGGCGCGCAACAGGGCGGGGTTACCTTCTTCGGGTTTCCAGCTGGCGGAGTAAATGGCATCATAGGCGGCCCAGATTGCCGGATCAAAGTGGGTGGCGACCGTTATCGCGACGATGTTTTTCCTGGCTTTGCGGGTGACAGTGCTGCGCAATTCACCGGGGAGGGTCTGCCACCAGGCGTCATGATTCATTCCGTCCAGATCAAGCCAGTGATTGTCCCCCGCAGGTTCGGCATGAACCCACCAGCCAGCGGTTTTCAGCGTTTCTGCAATCATCGCCGCCGATCCGTCAGTCTCGGGCACCGGATACAGCGTCAGCAGCCCCATGGTGCGGCGCAACCGCGTTAGCAGGTCGGTCAGCGCCAGCCGCTGTGCAACTGCGTCATGGCTGCCGGAAAAAAGCGGGCGGTGGACAAAACTGTACCAGTTGGCCAGACTGACGCAGTGCCCCTTGCGCTGTTCGACAAGCGGCAACCAGGCCTGTGCGCCGCCGCTTTGGCCAACGGCATCGCAACGCGCAAAATTCCCCCAGTGCAGCGCCGCCAGCCGGTCGAACCAGTCGGCACGATCAAATGGTCCCGCAACGCCCAGTGGCATTGCCAGTGGCCGTGACGCGCCAAGTGCGTTAGCCTGATCTTCACCGTTGCAGCCCATAACGCAGGGCCGATAGCACACAGGTTCCTAACAGCCGATGACCACCCCGCCGCCCTCTCGACCGCTTGACCACTTGCCGCTGTGCGGGCGTGTGGACGCGCCCGCGCTGCTGCTGGCGGGCGGGACGATGGACTATGCCACGCTTGAAACAGGTGTGGCGCGGCTTGCGGCATGGTTGGCAGAGCAGACCGGCGTGCGCGGCGCGCGCATTGCCAGCTGGTCCGCAAAAAGCCGCCTTGCCTGTCTCCTTCCGCTGGCGGCGGCGCGGGCGGGGTTTGTTCATGTGCCGATTAATCCGCTGCTAAAAGGGCCGCAGGCTGACCATATATTGGCTGATAGCGGTGCGGTGCTGCTCGTCACCAATGCCGCGCGGGCGACCACGCTGACCCAGTGCAAAGGGTACAAGGTCATCGATGTAACACAGGCCGACGCTGCAATCGAACAGCATGACGCTAGGCTGCCCCCCTCGTCCGCCGCGCCGGATGACCTTGCCGCGATCCTTTACACCAGCGGATCGACGGGGCGGCCCAAAGGGGTGATGCTTAGCCATGCCAATATGTGGTTGGGGGCGGAAAGTGTCGCCAGTTACCTGAAGCTGACGGCGGAGGACCGCGTGCTTGCGGTCCTTCCGTTCAGTTTTGATTATGGCCAGAACCAGTTGCTTTCGACCTGGTATGCGGGGGGGGCGGTGGCGCCGCTCGATTACCTTACCCCCCGCGATGTTGTTCGCGCGGTCGCGCGGCATGGCGCGACGACGCTCGCCGGGGTGCCGCCGTTGTGGATGCAGTTGGTCGAGGCGGATTGGCCAGTGGCTGCGGCGCACAGCCTTACACGCCTGACCAACAGCGGCGGCGCGCTGACGCCTGCATTGATCGGCGCAATGCAGCGAAGCTTCCCCGCAGCGAATATCTGGCCGATGTACGGGCTGACCGAGGCGTTCCGTTCAACCTTCCTTGCGCCCGCACTGGTGGCGGCGCACCCAACATCCATGGGCCGCGCCATTCCGCACGCCGAAATTCTTGTGTGCCGCCCCGATGGCACCCCGTGCGCCGATGATGAACCCGGCGAACTGGTTCATTGCGGCCCGCTGGTCGCACAGGGCTATTGGCTGGATGCGGAACGAACGGCCCAGCGGTTCAAACCGGCGCCGCCTGCTTCGGTCTATGGCGGCACTGCCGTCTGGTCGGGCGACACGGTGCGCCGCGATGCGGCCGGGCTGTTATACTTTGTTGGCCGCGACGATGCGCTGATCAAGACAGCGGGCAACCGCGTCAGCCCCACCGAGATTGAGGACGCCGTAATTGCCTCGGGTCATAGCAGCGAAGCGGTCGCCTTTGGCATTCCCGATGCCCGGCTGGGTGCGGCTATCGTCTTGGTCGTGCGCGGCGACGGTAGCGCCGACACCGCCTTACGCACCGTATTGCGAACGGAACTGCCCAATTTCATGCAGCCGCGTGCAATCGTCTGGCACCGGGCGTTGCCGACCGGCGCGAATGGCAAGCTTGATCGGGTCGCGATTGCCGCCGCATGGACGCAGGATCAGGCAGCATGAAGGCGATGGGGGCCATTCCGGCGGGCTGGAGCGCAGACAGGGGCGGCATGCTGCTGATCGGTGGCCAGCGTGCCGACAAGCTGGTCGATGCGGCGGGCGACACACCAATGTTCGTTTATGACAGCGCAATGCTGACGGCGCGCGTTGCCGCCCTGCGGATCGCCATGCCCGCCGGACTTTCCATTCATTATGCAATGAAGGCCAATCCCTTTGCTCCGCTGCTCGCGCACATGGCGGGGTTGGTCGATGGTATCGATATCGCTTCAGGCGGCGAATTGCACTTGGCTGTCGCAGCGAGCATTTCACCGCAGCACATCAGCTTTGCCGGCCCTGGCAAACGTGACCGCGAACTGCGCGCCGCCATCAGCGCAGGTGTAACGATCAATCTGGAATCCGAGGGAGAGGCGGCGCGTGCGCTCCACATCGCTGACATATTTGGCATAACCCCCCGCCTTGCTGTGCGGGTCAACCCCAGCTTTGACCTCAAGGGATCAGGGATGAAAATGGGCGGCGGGGCCAAGGCTTTTGGCCTTGATGCCGAACGCGTACCGGCGCTGGTCCGCCAGCTTATCGCCGCCGGCGCGGACTGGCGTGGTTTTCATATTTTTGCGGGATCACAGGCACTGGACCCCGCTGCCATCATCGAAACGCAAACGGCAACGGTGGCGCTGGCGGGCGCGCTGGCCGACGCCGTGGGCGCTGCCCCGCCGCTCGTAAATTTGGGCGGCGGATTTGGCGTGCCTTACTTTCCGCGCGACGTTCCGGTCGATGTTGCCGCCATCGGCGCAACGCTTGGCGACACGCTCGAACGCCGTGCTGACAGCCTTGCCGACAGCCGCTTTGCAATCGAACTTGGCCGCTGGCTCGTCGCCGAATCCGGAGTGTATCTGTGCCGTATCGTCGACCGCAAGATCAGTCATGGCGAAACATTTTTGATCACTGATGGCGGTCTCCATCACCAGCTTGCCGCCAGCGGCAATTTCGGCACGGTCGTGCGCCGCAACTATCCGCTGGCGATCGCGAACAGGTTTGGCGCAGCGGGCGAAGAGGTCGCATCGGTCGTCGGATGTTTGTGCACCCCGCTAGACCGGCTTGGCGACCAACTCAGCCTGCCGCGCGCCGAAACTGGCGATCTGGTGGCGGTTTTCATGGCCGGGGCCTATGGTGCCAGCGCCAGTCCTTCATCTTTCCTTGGCCATGGTCCCGCTTTGGAACGGCTGGTCTGACAAAGGTTAAATAGCGGCAATTTCCCCGGATTTCTAAGGCCCCGGACCAACAATCCTAACCCTATCTTCACCATTTTTCGTCATGGCTGCACGCTGACGCAAGGCGTTTGCGCACGACAGGCTTTGTCGTCGTGAACGATTGCGACCGATGGAAGGTAAAGGATTATGGCTGGTTACTCTGGACTTCGCGCGGCGCGCGCGGCGCTCGCCTGCGGGCTGGCGGCGACGGCGTTGACCGGTTGTGCTGGCGGCACGGGCAGCGGGCCACAGCTTCCCGCCGCCAATTTCGTCGAAAGCCAGGAAGGGCCCGGGGACGAATATGTCATCGGCCCACTCGACGAGCTCAAGATTTTCGTGTGGCGCAACCCTGAACTGGGCGGCACGGTACAAGTGCGGCCCGATGGGCGCATCACGACGCCGCTGATCACCGACATGCATGCCGTCGGCAAGACGCCGACGATGTTGCAGCAGGATATCAAGCTGCAACTGTCGCAATTTATCAAGGATCCGATCGTCAGCGTGATCGTGACCAGTTTCAACAGCACTTTTTCTCAGCAAATCCGCGTTGTCGGGGCGACCGAAAAACCGGCTTCGCTGCCGTTCCGTGCCAACATGACCGTGCTGGATGCCATGATCGCAGTTGGTGGGCTGTCTGAATTTGCTGCAGGAAACAAGGCGCGGCTGGTCCGTTATGAACGCGGCACCGGCAAACAGAGCGAATATGCGCTGCGCCTGAACGACCTGATCAAGCGCGGCGACATCAAGGCGAACGTCCGGCTTCAGCCGGGTGATGTGATCATCATCCCCGAAAGCATGTTTTGACGGGTCATGCGCGTCACCCTCGACACCATGGCGATTGAAAGCAGATAATGAACAGCCTGTACGACGAATTTAGAGTGGCCTTGCACAGCGTCTGGATACGCCGCTGGTTGGTGCTGGCCGCTGCGTGGGGCATTTGCATTCTGGGCTGGTTGATGATCGCCATGATCCCCAACAGTTACGAATCGCGCGCCCGTATCGTCGTCCAGATCAACGATATTTTGCCCGATCAGGCTCCGGCGGGCGGAATGTCGAACCAGCAACAGATCGATCAAATCCGCCAGACCCTGACCAGCGCGCGCAATATGGAAAAGGTCGCGGTGGCAACCGGACTGATCCCCGCCGGTGCCAGCGACCGTGACAAGCAGGATGCGGTCGGCATGTTGCAAAATAATATCAAGGTCATCACGCAACAGGATAACATATTTGAACTTATCGCAACCGTAGGCGTCAGCAGCCTGTCGGACGCTGACAATGCCAGACTGGCGAGCGGCGTGCTTGACAGCCTGATTACCGTGTTCCGCGACGAACAATTGCGTGGCGGGCGGCTGAATGCGCGCGAGGGCCTGAAATTCCTCGACTCGCAGATCACCGGCCGGGAAAAAGCATTGCGCGAAACCGAAGCCAGGCGTGCCGTGTTTGAGGCGCAGAATATAGGTATGATCCCCGGCGGCATCGGTTCGCCCGCAATGCGGCTGGAACAGGCACGCAGCGAAATTTCCCAGATCGAAGGGCAACTGGCTGCGGCGCAGGGCGCACTGGCGGCGGCCAATGGCCAGATGGCGAGCACCCCCGCAACGATTGCCGTACCCGGCCTGAATGCTACCGGCGGCGGGGTTGCGCGTCAGCAACTGGCGGGCGCGCGGAACGAGATGGTGTCGATGCGTGCCCGTGGCCTGACCGATGCGCACCCCGATGTCGTTGCGCTGAAGGCCCAGATTGAGGCTTTGGCGGCGCAGGCGGCGCGTGAGGGTACCGGTGGCGGCGCTGGGACAGCACCGAACCCGGTCTATGCTTCGTTTGCTGCGATGCGGACCGAACGGCAAGCTACCGTCGGTGCGCTGTCGGCGCGCAAGGGTCAGCTTAACGGCGAAATCGCGCAAATTATGGCCAAACGTATCGCCGAACCCGGTATCGCTTCGGAATATGAGCGGCTGAACGGTGATTACCGCGTGCTTAAGGATCAATATGACAGGCTGCTCGCCCAGCGCGAACAGGTGCGGCTGCGTGGACAGATGGAAACCGAAACCGATGCAATCCGCGTCGATCTGACCGACCCGCCGACCAGGCCCCGCGCGCCGATTGCGCCCAACCGCCCGCTGTTCCTGGCGCTGGTATTGATTGCCGGGATTGGCGGCGGCGTGGGTGCGGCCTTTGGTCTGGGGCAGGTCGCGGCCAGTTATCCCACCGCTGCCAAACTGGAACGCGCCAGCGGCTTGCCAGTAATTGGCGCGATCACCGAAGTGGTAACGCCCGCACGCCATGCCGACCGCAAACAGAAATTCGTCTGGCTCGCCGGCGGAAGCGCCGCGCTGTTCGGCCTGTTTGCCTTGCTGTTGATCGTGGAATTCGTCCAGCGCGGCATGGTTGCCTGATCCAGGAAAATGACGCCATGACCGAACATCGCCCCATCAAGAAAGCCAGTTCCATATTGGAACGTGCCGCCGATATTTTCGGCACGGATCCGTTGGCCAATGCGCCGACGATTGACCTGTCGCGCCTGCCGCCCGAGCGTGCAAAGTCCGCCCGCCGGGTCAAGCCTGCGCCAGAGACCGCCGCGCCCGCGGTCAGTGAGAGCACAGATCCCGTCGCTGCGCGCGTCACTGCGCCCGCCGCTTCAAGCGTCAAGGACATCGCCCGCGCCGCGCTTGCCATCACGGCGGGCCGCTACGGCACCATTAACGCTGCTCGGCTGGTCGAACGCGGCATGATCGTTCCTGGCAGCCCGGTCACCGGAATTGCCGAGGAGTATCGCATCGTAAAGCGCGAGTTGATCCGCAACATCGTTGGCGGCCCTGGCCGCCCGGTCATGCGGCGCGGTCACCGGGTCTTGATCGCATCGGCCAATCCGGGCGAGGGCAAAACGTTCAGCGCGGTCAACCTTGCGCTCAGCCTGGCCGCAGAGGCCGATTATGACGTGCTGTTGATCGACGCCGATATTGCCAAGCCCAGCGTGATCAAGCTGCTTGGCCTTGATGATGGCCCCGGTCTGATGGACGCGCTGGCCGACCCGCACCTGTCACTTGGCGATTGTATCATCCAGACCGATTTGCCGCGTTTGAAAGTCATGCCAGCGGGGCAATCGACCCATGGGGACACGGAAATGCTTGCCTCGGCGCGCACCGAGGTCCTGCTGTCCGCACTGGAAGCCGGAGCGCCGGGCCGCATTCTCATTATCGATTCCCCGCCAATCCTGGCGGCCTCCCCCGCGACCGTGCTTGCCGGTCATGTCGGCCAGCTTATCATGGTCGTCCGCGCTGATGAAACGCGTGAAGCCGCGCTGCGCGATGCCGTCGGACTGGTCGGCGCATGCCCCAATATCCAACTGCTCCTGAACGGGGTGAAATTCTCGCCGGGCGGCCGCCGCTTCGGCACCTATTACGGACAAGGAGGTGCCGAATGATGCGCACCCCGCTTTCGTTCACCGTGCTCAGTGCGATGTTGCTGCTGACAACCGTGCCCGTTCAGGCCCAGGATTTCGGCGGCCCTGCTGATGAGACAAGCGCCGACACGGCACCCGCACCGGCGACGGCCACACAGCCCGGCGCAGGCCGCCGTCAGCGCGAAAGCCGTATTGCCGTTTCGCCCTATCTTGAGGTTGGCGCGATCTTGACCGCCAACCTTTCGGACGGCGGCGATGTACTGACTTACAGCACCGCCGCCGTGGGCGTTGAGGCCAGTATCGCCACCCGCCGCGCTGAACTTGCCGCAAGCATTCGTTACGAACGGCGCTTTGGCCTGTCCGACGGGCTGGCTGATCAGGACGTGCTGTCCGGGCTGCTGCGTGGACGTTATGCCGTCGCGCGCGGTTTTAATCTGGAGGCGGGAGGGCTTGCTACCCGTACCCGTGCCGATGGGGCGGGCGCCGCCAATGGTATCATTGTCGGTGACCGCAGCAATGTTGCCAATGTCTATTCGGTTTACGCTGGCCCAACCATCGCCCAGCGCGTTGCCAGGCTGGATGTCCGCGCAGGTTATCGCTTTGGTTATACCAAGGTCGATGTCGAAACCCCCGCCATCCTTGCGCCAGGGGCCATTGCCGCGGACATATTCGACGCATCCACCAATCACGCGGCGTGGGCCAGCGTGGGCCAGCGCCCCGGCGCGTTGCCGTTCGGCTGGCAGGTATCCGGCGGGTGGGAGCGCGAAGATGCCACCCAGCTCGACCAGCGGTTCGATGGCAAATATGCCCGCGCCGATGTGACTGTCCCGATTACCCCGAGCACCGCCCTGCTTGGCGGCATCGGCTATGAGGATATTGAAATTAGCCAGCGCGAACCGCTGCTTGATGCTGGCGGCGTTCCGCTGCGTGATGCAGGCGGCCGGTTCGTTACCGATGCCGCCAGCCCGCGCCAATTGTCGTTCGATATCGATGGTCTGATCTGGGACGTCGGCGTGATGTGGCAGCCCAGCCGCCGGACGTCACTGACGGCCAAGGTGGGACGGCGTTACGGCGATACCATCTTTACCGGCTCGTTCAATTATCGTCCCAACCATGCCACCATGGTGCAGGTGGGTGTCTATGACGGTATTTCCAGCTTTGGCCGCTCGTTATCGGGCGGGCTGGCGGTGCTGCCCACCGATTTTGAGGTCAGCCGCAATCCCATCGACGGCAGCATCGGCACCTGTGCCTTTGGGTCGCAGGGCGGCGGTTGTCTGAACGGTACGCTGGGCAGCGCAACCGCAACGCAGTTCCGCAGTCGCGGTATCCAGGCACTGCTCTCGCGACGTGCGGGGGGTTGGAATTTTGGCGTCGGCGGCGGCTATGACCGGCGGCGGTTGTTGACACCGGCAGGCTCGGCGCTCGCCTCACTCAACGGGATCACCGACGAAAATTACTATGCTTTCCTATCGGCCGCGCGCCAGCTTGACCGTGACAGCAATCTGTCCGGCTCGGTCTCGTTGAACTATTTCGACAATGGCGCGCCGACCGCTGGTGACGTCACATCCATGGGCGCGGCCGTCACCTATTCGCGCCGTTTCTGGCGCGGGCTCAACGGCACGGCCAGCGCCGCGCTGAACAGCTTTGACCAAGATGGCTTTAACAGCGAGCTGATCGGCTCGGCGCTTCTTGGCCTGCGCCACAATTTCTGATCGATACGGGGAACACGACATGTACGATCAATATTATGGACTTTCGGGCCGCCCGTTTCAGCTGACGCCTGACCCGCATTTCTATTTTGAAAGCGGCACGCACAGAAAGGCGATGTCCTACCTTGGCTATGGGCTGGCACAGGGCGAGGGCTTCATCGTCATCACTGGCGATATTGGTGCGGGCAAAACCACACTGGTCGGCCATTTGATGAACACGATCGACCCCAACCGGCTGACGGCAGTGAAACTGGTGTCGACGGCGGTCAGCGGGGATGCGCTGCTGCAACTGGTTGCCGAACAATTCGGGCTGGATTGGGACGGCAGGGGCAAGGGCGAGCTGCTTCACGATATTGAACAATTCTTGCGCGAGGAAGCGCGCGCCGGGCGCCGCGCGCTGCTGATCGTGGATGAAGGACAGAACCTGCCCATTGCTGCGCTTGAAGAACTGCGGATGCTGTCGAATTTCCAGCTTGGTGGCCATTCGCTGCTCCAGATATTCCTGCTTGGCCAGCCAGAGTTTCGCGCAACGCTGTTCCAATCGCCATCGCTTGAACAGTTGCGTCAGCGGGTGATCGCGACGCATCATCTGGACCCGATGGAACCCGAAGAGATCGAGCCTTATATCATTCATCGCCTGAAAAAAGTCGGATGGGGCGGCAACCCCAACTTCAGCCCCGATGCCATCGAATTGTTATATGCGCACAGCGACGGGGTTCCCCGCCGCCTGAACGTGCTGGTCAGCCGCGTTATGCTGTACGGCGCGGTTGAACAGCTCAGCCGCCTGTCGGCTCACCATGTCCGCGCTGTCGTCGCCGAAATGTCGGCCGATGTCGGTTTCGCTCAGGTGCGGCCAATCGGGCTGCCCGCCGATGTTGCCGCAATGGTGGCGCTCGACGATAATGAACTGGTGCTCGATCAACCGGCCCCGGATGACGGCACTTTCGCTGTCGCGCTCGATCCCGGCGTGCTGCGTTTCACGCCGATGGCACAGGATCCCGATGTTGCCCCTGCAGTGCCGCCAACGACCGAATTCGCGCTCGCACGGTCCCTGGTCGCCGATCAGCTTTCGGGCGGCATGGACGAACCGGTCGCACCGACCCCGGTCGCTGACGCCAAAGCGGTAATCGCGCTCCAGCAGCAGATCGCCAACCTAGAGGCGCGCCTGAGCGAACAGGACGAGGCGCTGCGCCGTGTCCTTGACCTACTGATCGAATGGGTTGAACGCGATCCCGTTGGCGCGCCTACCGCGCGTGAATGGGCCGCCTGATCCAAAGGAACACCTAATGCGCAACGGCTTATCGGTCGATATTGAGGACTGGTTTCAGGTCGGCGCGTTTGAAAACACGATCGACCGGGCCGATTGGCCGCTTCTCGATTGCCGGGTAGAGGCAAATTGCGACGCCGTGCTCGCGCTGTTTGCCGAGGCAGGCGTGCAGGGGACTTTTTTCACATTGGGCTGGATCGCCGAACGCTATCCGGCGCTCATCCGCCGCATTGTTGCGGCGGGGCATGAGATTGCTAGCCACGGCTATGATCATGCCCGCGTGTTCAACCTGAGCGCTGACCAATTTGCCGCTGACCTCAGGAAAAGCCGTGCGATTCTGGAGGATGCCAGCGGCACAGCCGTCACCGGTTACCGCGCGCCCAGTTTCTCGGTCGATCCGCGCACACCATGGGCACACGTCATTTTGGCCGAGCAGGGCTATGCCTATTCCTCCAGCGTCGCGCCGGTGGTGCATGACCATTATGGCTGGCCAGACAGCCCGCGCCATCCGTGGCGGCCGCTGCCCGATGCGGATCTGGTCGAATGGCCGGTGACGACGGCGCGTTTTGCCGGGCGCAGTATCGCGGCAGGCGGCGGTTTCATGCGCATCCTGCCCTATGGCGTTACGCGCTGGGCCATTCAGCAAATGAATGCAGAGGGGTATCCCGCCATCCTGTATTTCCATCCCTGGGAAATCGATCCCGGCCAGCCGCGTGTGACAAATGCACCGTTGCGATCTAAGCTGCGTCATTACAGTGGGTTGTCTGGCATGGCTGATAAGCTGCGGCGGATGCTGGGGGATTTCGCGTGGGACCGGGCGGATCGGCTTTTGCCCGATATCGCGGGTCGTGCGACCCCTTGGCGCAAAGCGGCATGAACGCCCCGGTGCATCCCCGCGCCCCGCTGAACGTCGCTCCGCTGACGGATGCGGCAGCGTGGGATGACTTTATTGCGGCGGCTCCCGATGCCACGCCCTTTCATACGCGTGCATGGAGCGCGGCGATCACCGCTGCGACGGGCCACCGCGCGCATGTGCTGGCCGCTCGTGATGGGGCAGGGCAGATGGTTGGCTTGCTGCCGCTGCACCACATCACATCACCGCTGTTCGGGCAGGCGCTGGTGGCCGGTGCCTTTGCCGTCGATGGCGGGATTTGCGCGCAAGATGACCGCGCCCATGCAGCGCTTGCCGATGCTGCAGTTATGCTGGCGTCCAGCCTTGGTGTTGGAACGATTGAGCTGCGCGGTGGCATGGCCCCGACTGCACCCGGTTGGCATCCGGAAGCAGGGGTTTACGCCGGGTTCGCGCGCGATCTTGCCGCCAATGATGCTGCCGAATTGCTTGCCATCCCCCGCAAGCAGCGCGCCGAGGTGCGTAAGGCGCTGGAGAGCGGCCTGACCATCACCACGGGCAACCATGCTGGCGAGCAGCACGATCATCACCGCGTCTATGCCACCAGCGTCCGCAACCTGGGTACGCCGGTTTTCCCGCGTGCACTGTTCGCCGAAGTGTTGCGGCATTTCGGGCCAGAGGGGGCGGATATCGTGACCGTGCGCGCGCAGGGCCGCGCTATCGCCAGCGTGCTGAGCCTCTATTGGCGCGGCACTGTCATGCCCTATTGGGGCGGCGGCCTTGCGGAGGCTCGCAAGGTCCGCGCCAATGAGCTGATGTATTTTGCGCTGATGCGCCACGCCCGGGCGCGCGGCTGCACCCGCTTTGATTTTGGCCGGTCCAAGGTTGGAACCGGACCCTGTGCGTACAAGAAAAATTGGGGTTTTGAACCCCGCCCGCTAACCTATGCCCGCTGGCTCGCGCCGGGGGAGGTGCCACGCGACACCAATCCGAACAGCGCCAGATACCGATTGCAGGTCGACCTGTGGAAACGTCTGCCGCTGTGGCTCGCCAATGTCGTGGGGCCGCATATTGCGCGTGGGTTGGGGTAGAGGGGGTGCCCGAAATCCTGTTCCTCGCGCACCGTGCGCCATGGCCGCCCGACCGGGGCGACCGCATCCGCAGTTGGCATATGCTAAACGCACTGACCAAGCTTGCCCCAGTGCATGTCGCGGCTTTGTGCGATAACGCGGCAGATGCGCAAACCGCGCGCGCAAAGCTGGAACCCCTATGCGCCAGCCTGCACCTCAGCATGCGCCGCCGGTCGCGCCCGGCAGCGATGCTGCTGGCGCTTGCCCGGCGGCAACCCGCCAGCGTCACCATGTTCGGTAATCCGGAACTGGCCCGGCATGTCGGCGGTCTTATCCGGCATGGCAACATCACCCATATCGTTGGTTATTCGGGCCAGATGGGGCAATATATCCCGCCGCGCTCGCATTTCTCCGGACCGGTCGTGATGGATTTTGTCGATGTCGATTCGGCCAAATTCGCCGCCTATGCCGATCAGGACAAGCGCCAGCCAATGCAGTGGGTGCATCGACGCGAGGCACGCGTGCTCGGCAGCTTTGAAGCCGCGCTTGCACAGCGCACAGATGCCAGCCTGTTCGTGAGCAAAGCCGAAGCCGCTCTGTTTTGCGCCCGTTCCGGCATGGGGGAGGGCCGTGTCCACGCCCTCGAAAATGGCATCGACACCGTGCGCTTTGACCCGGCAGGCGACTTTGCGCGATTCCCTGTGGTGGGGGCTCCATTGCTCGTTTTCACCGGGCAGATGGATTACCGACCGAATATCGATGCGGTCAGCCATTTTGCGCGCAATGTGTTGCCACTCGTGCGTAAACACCGTCCCGATGCACGCTTTGCCATTGTCGGGCGCGCGCCGACGCCGGACGTGCGGGCGCTCGGCGCGTTGCCGGGGGTTGAAGTGACCGGCGAAGTCCCTGATGTGCGCCCATGGCTTGCCGCTGCCGATGTCGTCGTCGCGCCGCTTCTGCACGCGCGCGGGGTGCAGAATAAACTGCTTGAGGCAATGGCGATGGCGCGCCCCGTCGTTGCCAGTCCGGCGGCGGCAGAGGGTATTGTTGCGCGGGCCGATGACTATCTGGTGGTCGCTGACGGCGCGCAGCCCATGGCCGATGCAATCATCGCACTGCTCAGCGATCCGGGTCACGCGGCCAGCATGGGCCATGCTGCACGCGCGCGAATGATCGAACGCTATGGCTGGGACGCCTGCCTCGCCCCGCTCGCGGGCCTGTTGGGGTTGACGCCGTGACAGTTGTGCCACCGCATTGGCGCCGGCCGCTGATCCTGCTGGCGCTGCTCTGCGCCGCCATTGCGGCGTTGTTCGCGCGTGATATCGCCCACATGGTTTCGATCTGGTGGGGCAGTTCGACCTATAACCATATCCTGTTCATTCCGCCGCTGATCGCATGGCTGATCGCACAGCGCATCGCGCTTGTTGCGCCGCTGCGTGCGGTGGCCTGGTGGCCAGGTGCCGCGCTGATGCTGGCTGCGGGCTTTGTCTGGTTCGCCGGTGAAGTGACGGACATCGCGCTGCTGCGCCACCTTGGCGTCGTGCTGATGCTGGGGGCTGCTGTTGCTACCGCACTTGGCCCGATGCTGGTTCGCGCGCTTGCGTTTCCGCTTGCCTATGGGCTGCTGCTGGTACCGTTCGGCGACGAACTGGTGCCGCTGTTTCAGGAGATTACCGCGCACATGTCCATGGTGCTGCTCGCGCTTTTTGGCATCCCGGCAACGCTCGACGGCCTGTTTATCACCACTCCCAGCGGGGTGTTTATCGTGGCAGAGGCGTGTTCGGGCGTGATGTTCCTGGTCGCCATGGCGGCATTTGCAATTCTCGCGGCGCATCTGTGCTTCAGCAGCTGGAAACGCCGCATTATTTTCGTTGCGAGCGCACTGCTCACCACGATCATCGCCAATGCCCTGCGCGCCTTTGGCACCATATTGATCGCGGAGCATTTCGGCCATGAATATGCCCTGGGAATGGATCATCTGATTTACGGATGGGTCTTTTTCGCGGTTATCATCACCGCGGTCATGCTGGTCGCGCGGCGCTGGTTCGACCGGCCTGCCAACGATATTGCCGTTGATATGCGCGGCCTTGATTGCGCTGTCCTGCGCACTGGCAAGGCTGTGCCGGTGGGACTTGCGGCGGCGCTCGCGCTCGTCCTTGCGGCTGTCGGGGGCCATGCTGCGGCAGGC
>Ga0105044_10006514_pt1 | contig 16055 bp, 16 predicted proteins | sample MAT01_FD_78092 | JGI IMG/M metagenome (GOLD analysis project Ga0105044, IMG submission 78092) | Freshwater microbial communities from Lake Fryxell liftoff mats and glacier meltwater in Antarctica - MAT-01 | ecosystem: Environmental > Aquatic > Freshwater > Ice > Liftoff microbial mat | place... | reverse complement strand
TTTGCCGGGTCCGCTCATGAGGGAAGCTCCGCGCACAGTGCCACGGCGCTCACAGCGCGCGTGTGCGAGCCGCCGGGGCGCGCGTGGTTCGGGTGGTTCGGATGGGTACCGCCTCGTTGAAGTCAGGACGCCGCATGTCGTAGGCGTCGACAATACGCGCGACCAGCGGATGGCGCACCACGTCGGCGCTGGTCAGGCGGCTGATCGCGATGCCCTCGACCCGGCGCAGGATCTGTTCAGCCTCGATCAAACCGCTGAGTTGCGACTTGGGCAGGTCGATCTGGCTGACATCGCCGGTCACCACGGCCTTGGCGCCGAAGCCGATGCGGGTCAGGAACATCTTCATCTGCTCGGGCGTCGTGTTTTGCGCCTCGTCCAGGATGATGAAGGCGTTGTTCAGCGTGCGCCCGCGCATGAACGCTAGCGGGGCGATCTCGATCGCCTGACGCTCGAATGCCTTTTGCACCGCGTCGAAGCCCATCAGGTCATGCAAGGCGTCATACAGCGGGCGCAGGTAGGGATCGATCTTCTGGTTCAGGTCGCCGGGCAGGAAACCCAGCCGTTCACCGGCCTCCACCGCTGGTCGCGTCAGCACGATACGCTGCACGGCACTGCGCTGCAGTGCATCGACCGCGCAGGCAACGGCCAGGTAGGTCTTGCCGGTACCCGCCGGCCCGATGCCGAAGGTTACGTCGTGCGCGGTGATGTTGTCCAGGTAACTGGCCTGGTTGGGGGTGCGTGGTCGCAGGTCGGCGCGCCGCGTCATCAGGGCCGGCGCATCCGCGTCGTCCATCGCCGAGTCGCCGGCCAGCATCAGCCGCACGGTGGCAGCATCGATCGGGCGCGCCGCCATTTCATACAGGGCCTGCAGCATCTCCATGCCGCGCTTGGCCTTGTCCTTGGGGCCATCGACCTTGAACTGCTCATGGCGGTGCGCGATGTGTACCTGCAGCGCCGCCTCGATGGTGCGCAGGTGTTCATCTGTCGGGCCGCACAGATTGGTCAGGCGGGTATTGTTGGGCGGCGAGAAAATGTGGCGGAGGATCAAGCTGATAATTCCTGTCGCAACGGGACCATGGGGGTGCCCGTGGCAGATCAAGACTTCCAAGGGCGGGGTACCCGATGATAGGCAAGTTGACGGGCATATTGGGCGACAAGGCTCCGCCGCAGGTTCTGGTCGAGTGCGGCGGCGTCGGTTACGAGGTGTTTGTGCCGATGAGCACCTTCTATAACCTGCCTGCGCGCGGTGAGCCGGTCAGCCTGTTGACGCACTTTGTCGTGCGCGAGGATGCCCAGATCCTGTACGGCTTCGAAACGCCGTCCGAGCGCGAGTCGTTCCGTCAGCTGATAAAGATCGCGGGCGTCGGTCCGCGCACCGCGTTGGCGGTCTTGTCCGGCATGACGGTGGCCGACCTTGCGCAGGCGGTGACGACCCAGGAGTCGGGTCGGCTGGTCAAGGTGCCGGGTATCGGCAAGAAGACCGCAGAGCGCCTGCTGCTGGAGCTCAAGGGCAAACTCGGCGCCGACATCGGCGCGCCGACCGGTGCCGCCAACGACAACCATGGCGACATTGTGCAGGCGCTGGTCTCTCTGGGCTACAGCGACAAGGAGGCCACGCTGGCGCTCAAGTCCCTGCCCGCCGGCGTGGGCGTGAGCGACGGCATCAAGCTCGCGCTCAAGTCCTTGTCGCGCGCCTGAGCTGCGGCCGACAGCCGATAAGGCAAGCTCCGCTCTCACTGCGCGTCGCGTACGACGCGGCCATTGATGGGTTGCGTCGGCCGCGCGTTGTTGGGGAACTGCTGCGCAAACAGCCGTTGTTGTTCGTGGCTGATCGTGACCGGTTGCTTGAGCACCATCCACAAGACGTCTTCGGTGCACGGCGGTGCGGTCAAGGAACCCATGAATTGGTAATAGCGCTGGTCCTTGGGCAACAGGCCGGCCAGGTCGACCGAGCCCATCGGCATCGGGACGCGGTCGCCCTTGCCCAGCGGCATGTAGGTCCAGAACTGGTTGATCACCGGATTGGCGGGCCCGGGATCGAGCAACACGGCGACCACGGCCAGTTGACCCAGGTAGTTGCGGTGCACCAGGTGCGCGACCATTGCGAAGCGGCGGTAATTGATTTGTTCTTCACTCGGGTGGTGGAATTGCAGGTGGATCAGCTGGAAGCGCGCGCCACGCACGAAGATGCCGTTGTCCCCGGTGACGTCGATCTGTATCGTGTGGCCGTTGTTGACCACCGTTGCGCTGCTGGTGCGGTAATCGAACCCGATCGCCTCGGCCGGCCCGCGCAGCGTGATCGATTCGTCGATATTGATGGGCGACTGGCGCTTGCCCAAGGAGCACATGGCATATTCCGGCTTGAGCCGCCCCCAGGCCTGTGGTCCGTTGACACCTGCGTATTCCCAGGTCGCCTCGCCCATACCAAGGGCCGGTTCGATGATTTCTTCTTCCGGCTCCGGGCGGCCAGCCAGTGCGACCGCGCGGGATCGGATGTACTGGCGGCTGGTCTTGGAATTCACCGGTTTGCCGGCACTCGGCGTGCCCGCGGTACTGGTCGGCGGTTTTACGTTGATCGTCAATTGCTTGTCTCGCAGCACCCCGCCTTCAAGCGCGGCGCGTACCTGCTGGCCAATGGCCTTGGCGGGCGACACGTAGGGTGGCGGGTTCCTGGCGACGGCCTCGGCCGCATTTGGGGCGGCTGCATTCTGCTGCGCCGACGCAGGCGGCAATCCGGCGACCAGGCCGGCTGCCGTCGCCACCCATGCCGCGCTTTTGCACATGCGGCGAAGGAGGGTGCGGGGGTGAAAAGCTGGCATGTCCCCGCTATCGGCACTTTCGGGGTTCGACTTGAGCCTGCATGGCAAGGCGCGCAGTATAGTCAGGCCGCATGGCCGCCGGGCCGGGTGAAGCGTCACCGCACGGTGGTTGACTGTGCAAACTCCCAGGCGCCGCCGCAAACGTGACCATCCAGACTGACGATTTCGCTCCCGCACCGGTCCCTGCGCGCCGGGTGTTGTCGGCTTCGACCGCATCGCCCAACGAAGAAGCGGTCGAGCGGGCGCTGCGCCCCAAGCTGCTCGACGACTACGTGGGTCAGGTAAAGATCCGCGAGCAGCTGGAGATCTTTGTCGGTGCTGCGCGCATGCGCGAGGAGGCATTGGACCATGTGCTGCTGTTTGGACCGCCCGGACTCGGAAAAACGACGTTATCGCACATCATCGCGCACGAACTGGGCGTCAACCTGCGTCAAACGAGCGGGCCGGTGCTGGAGAAACCGAAAGATCTGGCGGCGCTGCTGACCAACCTCGAGAAAAATGACGTGTTGTTCATCGACGAGATCCATCGTCTGTCGCCCGTGGTCGAGGAAATCCTGTACCCGGCGCTCGAGGACTACAAGATAGACATCCTGATCGGCGAAGGCCCGGCCGCGCGCTCGATCAAGCTCGATCTGCAGCCATTCACGCTGGTGGGTGCCACCACCCGCGCCGGCATGTTGACCAATCCACTGCGCGACCGTTTCGGCATCGTGGCGCGACTGGAGTTCTATACCGCCGAAGAACTGGCGTTGATCGTGCGGCGCAGTGCCGGACTGCTCAAGGTGCCGATCGATGTCGATGGCGGTTTCGAGATCGCCCGGCGTTCGCGCGGAACCCCGCGTATCGCCAATCGCCTGTTGCGCCGGGTGCGTGACTACGCCGATGTCAAGGGCCGTGGTGCGATCACGCTGGACATCGCCAACCTGGCGCTGGCCATGCTGGATGTGGACCCGCAAGGCTTCGACGTGATGGACCGCAAGTTGCTCGAGGCGGTGGTGCATCGGTTCGACGGCGGGCCGGTGGGGCTGGACAACATCGCGGCGAGCATCGGTGAGGAACGCGAAACGATCGAGGACGTGATCGAGCCCTACCTGATCCAGCAGGGCTTCTTGCAGCGTACACCGCGAGGGCGCATCGCCACGCTGGCGGCCTACCGCCATCTGGGCGTGTCGCCGCCCAGTCGCGACGGCGCCGACATGTTCGGCGCTTGAGCTAACCTCATGTCACGGCGATTTATCGGTTGGGTTCTGGTCGTGTTGCTGGTGGTAGCAGCGGCCGGCGCGGGCTTGTGGTGGGTCAAACGTCCTGTGCTTGTCGACGCGATCAAGGTCGGGTATGCGCCGTTGCTACGTAGTCTGCGGTTTTCGGCGCGGGTCGAGGCGTTGGCGCGGGTCGACATCGGCAGCACGCTGACGGCACGTGTCGAGCGCGTGCTGGTCGACGAGGGCACTTTGGTCAAAAGTGGACTCGTGCTGGTCGAACTGGAAAACGGCGAATTACGCGCCGCGCTGGCGCAGGCGCGTGCCACGCGCGACCAGGCTCGGGCCCGGCTGACCGGCCTGCGCAGCACCGGCCGCGGCGGCGCCCAGGCCGGTGTCGCCCAGGCGCAAGCCGCCGTGATTGCCGCACAAGCGGAGCTGACACGGACCAAGGAGTTGGTGGCACAGGGTTTTCTCAGCCCATCGCGGCTGGACGAGTCGCGCCGCGCCAGCGCAGTGGCGGCGGCGCAGTTGGCCGGCGCACAGGCCCAGGACCAGGCGGTAGGTGAGGCCGGAAGCGAGATCGCGCAGGCACAGGCGCAGCTGAATCTGGCCGAGTCGAGCATTGTGGCGGCGCAGGCCCGGCTGGCGCAGACACAGTTGCGTGCGCCGGGCGACGCCCAGGTGTTGTCGCGGCTGGTCGAGCCCGGGCAGATCGTGCAGCCAGGGCGCGCTCTCGTGACGCTGGCGCTCGCCGGCCCGACCCTGCTCAGCGCCCAGGTGGACGAGCGTTTTCTCGACCAGTTGGCGATCGGGCAACCGGCCGCTGCCATGGCCGACGCGTACCCCGGTCGCCGCTTTGCCGCCCGGATATCGTCGATCTCACCGGCGGTCGACCCGCAGCGTGGGTCGATCGAAGTCAAGTTTTCATTGACGGGTGCGGCGCCGGACTTCCTGCGTGAAGACATGACACTGTCGCTCGAAGTCGAGACCGGCCGGCGCCCGCGGGCCCTGGTCGTGCCCGTCACAGCGCTGGTGCGCAGTGCCAGCGACGGCATTGCAAGCGTGCTGATGGTGCAGAGCGGCTTTGTCGAGGAACGTCGGGTGCGCCTGGGGCTGCGCACCCTGGGCGCGGTGGAGGTGTTGCAAGGGCTGGCAGAGGGCGACCAAGTGCTGGTCAAGTCCGCTGCCTCCGTCGGCGCGCGCGTGCGAACGCGTCTGGTCGAGCCGGACCTGCAGCCTGGCGGTAGCGGGGGGGCGGGCGGTGAAAGTGGCGCTGCGCAGCTGACCAACATGATGGGGCGCTGAGACATGCGCCTGCGCGCCTGGCTTGGATTCGAGATGCGCGTGGCGATACGCTTTCTGCGCGAGGGGAAACTGCAGTCGGTCCTGATCATCGTCGGTGTGGCGGCCGGCGTCGCCGTCATCGCCTATATCTCGGCCCTGGTGACCGGTTTGCAGAAAAACACCTTCGACAAGACACTCGGCGGTCAGGCCCATGTGACTGTCAAGGCGCCCGATGACGTGGTGACACCGGCGCGTGCCTTCGAGTCCGGAGTCATCGTGCTCAGCGACACCCAGCCCAAGGCCCAGCGTCTGCGTTCGGTCGCGAACTGGCAGGCACTGTTGCCCTTGCTGGATCGGCGCGCGGGCATAGCGGCCGTGTCGCCCATAGTCTCCGGGGGCGGGCTGGCGGTGCGGGGCGAAGCGACACAATCGATTGCGTTGTCGGGTGTCGACCTGGCGCGGTATGACCGGGTGGTTCGATTACGCGAAAAGGTCATCGCGGGCACCGCCCGGCTCGAGCCAGGCGAGGGCATCATCGGCTCCGAACTGGCGTCCGACCTGGGGGTGCGCCCGGGCGACCGGTTGACCTTGCTGACTGGCTCGGTCAGCGAGACCGTGCGCGTGACCGCTCTGGTCGACCTGGGTGTGCGTGAACTGAACCGGCGTACCGTGATCGTTCCGCTGCGGGTGGCGCAAAGCCTGTTGGGACTGCCCGGCGGGGCCACCAGCCTGGACCTGGTACTCGATGACGTGTGGAGCGCGCAGACCTTGGCGCAGGATTTGCGCAGCGCGTATCCGTACAAGGTGGAGAGCTGGCAGGAGACCAACGCACAACTGGTGTCGGCGCTCAATGCGCAGTCGGTCAGCACCGGGCTGATCCGCCTGATCGTGGCCATCGTCGTCGTGCTGGGCATCGCCAGTGTGCTGGTGGTGTCGGTGGTGCAGAAACGCCGCGAGATAGGCATTTTGCGCGCGATGGGCGCGACCCGCGGACAGATGGTGCGGGTATTCCTGGTGCAGGGCGGCATCGTCGGCGCCGTCGGTTCGGTGCTCGGCCTGGGTCTGGCGTTACTGATGATCTTCCTGTTCACGATGTTCGTGCGCGGTGCTGACGGCCAACCCCTGTTTGTCATCGTCCTGCCGCTGTCGCTGGCCGTGCAGGTGGCGCTGCTGGCCAGTGTCTGTGGCGTGCTCGCAGCCATCGCGCCGGCGCGCCGCGCCGCCGCAATGGACCCGGCGCAGGCGATCCGGATCTGAGCGGGTGAGCCCATGTCTGACTCACTGACCGCGGCGACCGCTGCGACCGCCGGATCCGCACTGGTCGAACTGGACGACGTCCACAAGTCCTACAACATCGGCCTGCCCAGTGAGGCCGAGGTGCTGCACGGCCTGTCGCTGCGGATCGCGCGTGGCGAGTTCGTCGCGCTGATCGGGCCATCCGGCTCGGGCAAGAGCACCTTGCTCAACATCGTCGGCCTGCTCGAACGCATGACCAGCGGCAGTTACCGGATCAACGGTACCGCCGTCGCCTCACTCGACGATCGGGCACTGACGCTGCTGCGCCGCGACACGCTGGGTTTCGTGTTCCAGTTCCATCACCTGCTGCCGGCATTCACCGCACTCGAAAACGTCACGATGCCGGGTCTGATCCGTGAGGGTTTTGTGAGCCGCCAGCAGCTCGAGCGGGCCCGCGAACTGCTCGCCGCTGTCGGACTGGCCAATGCGATGGACAAGCGCCCGTCGGAGCTGTCCGGCGGCATGCAGCAGCGGGTCGCGATCGCGCGCGCGCTGGTGTTCGACCCGCCTTTGGTGCTGGCCGACGAACCCACGGGCAACCTCGACACTGCGTCCTCCGACGAGGTGTTCCGGGAGTTGCGGCGCATGCACAGTGAACGCGGCACCTCGTTCGTCGTCGTCACCCATGATCCGCGGCTGGCGGCGCGCTGTGACCGGGTGGTGGAGCTGGTCGATGGCGCGATTGCGCGGGACGAGCCGGTACGACCTGGCGACGCCGTGTAGGCCGTTCGTTGCCTGCAAATGCCGCGCCTTGCGCGGATCGGCTCCTACGAATGCGCGATCGTTCGATTAGGAATCGACATTAGTAGCCCGACCGGTTTCTAAATCATCAATTGCAAATTGGTATCAGGCTTGCCCGGCGTGTCCGGAAGCGATGTCGGTCTGCGTCGGCAGCGACGCCGCACGCTCCGTGCCACCGGGCACCTCTGCGTGGCGCGGCGCATGCAACACGATCAGCACCTGCGCCAGGTAATAGGTACTCAGAATCCACAGGCTGGCCAGCGGCAGTGGCAGCAGGAAGCGGTTGATCGCGATCAGCGTGTCGCTGAGCATGAATACACAGGCGCCGACGGCCACCCACGTGGCTGCTCTGTCCCGCAGCACGGTTGCCCGGCCGATCGCTTGTGCCGCCATCAGGCTGATGACCACGACGTAGGTGCTGACCGCAAGCTTGAGACCGGCGTCGCCCAGCGTAGTCCACATCAGCGCCAGCATCGCGCCACCGGTCGCCAGCGCCAACACCAGTGCGGGTCGGCTGGGAAACCAGGCTTGTTGTTGTCGCAACAGAGCGATGTAACACAGGTGCGCCAGCAGAAACGCGGCCAGGCCGGGGATGAACAGGTTGCCGGGCAGCATCAGCAGCACATCGCCAGCCAACGAGGCCAGCAAGGCGGCAACCAGCAACCACAGTGACGGCCCGGCGCCACCGCGACGCAGCACCAGCACCACGGCGATGGCCATGGTCAGGGGCTTGAAAAGATAGTGCAATTGCAGCAGGCCGACCGCGGCGCTGGTCGTGGCCAGCGCCGCTGACACAAGCATCAGCGCAGCCACAATTCCCAGGCGCGACTGCAGCACGGCACCCAGCGACCAGAAAATCACCAGCAGCGCTGCACTCCAGAGCGCAACCGTCGCCGCGCCCAGCGTATGGGCAGACCACAGCAGCGCCGCTACACCCGTGAGCAGCAACACGAAGCCGGTGCCGACAAAGACCATCGCCGATCGGGTCAGCGGCGGGTCGTAGCGTTGGACCTGGTTGACGTCGAACGCCGGTTTGGGCCAGCGCTGCGCCACGTCAACAGGACGCCAGCCAGGCGGCTTGAACCATACGCGCAGCTTGTCGAGCCAGTTGCGGGCACGCCAGCTGTCCTGCGCCAACTGGGCGTAGACCTGGGCATTGGCCCACAACGGGTCCCAGCTGCGCAGCGCGCCGCGGGTGCCGTAGACGCATTTTTCGTCTTCCTCGCGAAAGCTGCCGAACAGCCGATCCCACAGGATCAGGATGCCGCCGTAGTTCTTGTCCAGGTACCGGTCGTTCACGGCGTGGTGGACGCGGTGGTTGCTGGGCGAACAAAAAACACGGTCAAACCAGCCCAGCTTGCGCACCAGCTCGGTGTGCACCCAGAACTGGTACAGCAGGTCGATCAGCGCAACGATGCCGAATATCAGCGGTGGCACGCCGGCCACCGCCATCGGCAGGTAAAACACCCAGCCCAGCAAGGCGCCGCTGCTGGTTTGGCGCAACGCAGTTGACAGGTTGTATTGCTGGCTCTGGTGGTGCACCACGTGCGCGGCCCAGAACACAGCCACCTCGTGGCCGGCGCGGTGCAGCCAGTAGTAGCACAAGTCGTAGAACACCAGCGCCAGCACGACGCCGTACCAGGTGCTCCAGAATGCCTGGTCCGGGTACAGGGCGACGACCTTGTAGACGGCGCTGTAGATGCCGATGGCCAGCAACTTGGTGAAAAGGCCGCTGAGCTGGCTCAGGCCGCCCAGGCTCAGGCTGTTGATGGCGTCGCTGAAACGGTATACCTGCACGCCCCGGTAGCGGGACAGGCCGTATTCGGCCAGCATCATCAGCAGGAAAACCGGGATCGCGAGAACGATGATCTGGCTGGCGGTCAAGGTCAGGCTTTCATCAGGTGACCGTCTCGTCGCGCCACGCCGCATCCAGATGGCTGGTGTCGGACCAGCCCACCAGCGACAGGCCTTCGGGCGTCCACAACAGGCGGTTGATGCTGGCATTGCCCAACGCCCAGTTGCGCTCGGCATTGACCGCCTGGCGGGTGGCGATGCGGTACATCATGTCGAGTACGCCGCCGTGGGCGACCAGCACGATCTGTTCGCCCGGATGGTCTTGGGCCAGCGACCGTGTGGCGTCCAGCACGCGCTCGCCCAGCACGGTCAGGGTTTCGCCGCCGGGCGGCGCCCAGTGGGCGTCGCGGGCGCGCCAGCGAGCGGTTTCCTGCGGCCAGTGCTGTTCGAGTTCTGCAAAAGTGCTTCCTTCGTACTGACCGAAGCCGCGTTCGCGCAAGCGCGGGTCGGTCAACACGTCCAGCTTCAGCGCAGCCGCGATAGAGCGTGCCGTTTCATGGGCACGTGCAAGGTCGCTGCTGTAGATGGCCGCAACCGGTTCGCCCGCGTCGACCAGGGCCTGTGCGGTGCGGCTCGCCTGCCATCGGCCTTTGGCATTGAGCGCGATATCGCGTTGGCCTTGTATGCGGGCACTGGCATTCCAGTCGGTTTCGCCATGGCGAACGGCAATGATTCGGGTCGTGCGCATATGCCGATTTTAGGCCGGCCTGGATGCCGAGACGAGCCCCCTCTGGTCGATTGGGCTGGGCCGGGTGTCAACGCACCTCGGCGCCAACGGTATTGACGTACAACGCGTACAGCGAGTGGCTGGCGGCCATGAACAGGCGGTTGTTGGCCGCGCCGCCGAAACACAGGTTGGCGCAACGCTCGGGCAGGCGGATATGGCCGATCGGTTTGCCGCTCGGATCGAAGACCATGACACCGTCGAGTGCGGCCGCGTCCGCGTCGGCCGCGCCATTGCTGCCCCAGCCGGCCCAGATGTTGCCGTCGACATCGCATTTGATGCCGTCGAACGCACCCGGACCCTTCGCGTCGAGGTGCAGCGTCTTGTTGGCGAGGCTGCCGTCGGGCGCCACGTCGTACGCCCATACCAGGCGGCTCGGCTGGGCCCGGCTTTCGACGACATAGAGCGTGCGCTCGTTGGGCGAGAAACACAGGCCGTTGGGGCCCGCGAGGTCATGGATGACCTGCGTCAGCGCGCCGGAGTCAGGATCGATCCGGTAGACCGCTCCGGGCAGTTCCTGTGGCGCGATACGTCCCTCGTAGTTGTTGGTGATCTGGAACGGCGGATCGGTGAACCAGATCGCGCCGTTGGATTGGCACACCACGTCGTTGGGCGAGTTCAGACGTTTCCCCTCGAAACGCTCGGCCAATGTCACGACACTGCCGTCGTGGTTGGTGCGGGTGATACGGCGCGTGATCGACCCCTCGCAGCGGATGAGCCGGCCCTGCAGGTCGCGTGTGTGGCCATTGGCATAGTTCGACGGTTCGCAAAAAACCGAGGTCTCGCCGGTGACCTCGTCCCAGCGCAGCACCCGGTTGTTGGGAATGTCGCTGACCAGCAGGTAACGGCCGTCGCCGAACCACACCGGCCCTTCCATCCACCGCGCGCCGGTGGCTAGGCGCTCGACGCTGGTGGCAAACACCCGGTAGCGCAGAAAGGACGGATCGAGTGCGACGATCGACGGGTCGGGGTAACGTGGCGAACCGATCCATGGCAGGGGTCCGTCGGCGGGTGAAACCTGGCTGGTGGTCATCGGATTGGTCCTGGTGCGTTTGAAAAGCTGGAACCGCACGATACCTTCTCGCGCGCCATGCAGAGCCAACTCAGCGCGGAATCTCGATATCGACGCGGCGCATGCCCTGGGGCGGATTCGGAAAGCCGCGCAGCGCCGCCTCGACCATCGCACGCAGCACCGGCTCGTCGTCTGACCAGCGCCCGTCGTGCCTGGCGCGGGTCTCGAATACCACCGCCGCGTCACTCAGGCGGCGCACCAGCAGATGGACCTCGCGCCGGTAATACGGGCTGTTGACCGGCAATCCAAAGGTCTGTTGCACAAACACGCCGCGTCCCACGTGAATGCCGATGAAGGGTCGGAAATAACCGAAATCCTCGCGTGGATCCTCCCAGGGCGCACGCGGATCCTGGGCAGTGCGCACCTCGAACGACACGCTGTAGGTGGCCGCCGCGTCGCTGCGCATCAAACCGACCTGCTCGAGCCCTTCCTGCACCAGGCGCTCAAACCGGGCATGCCGATCCGCGTTGGCCTGTTGGGAAGGCAGACGTTCGAAGCGGAACCGCGCCGGCACGGTGATGGACTGGGCGCTCGAAAACGCGTTGACGTCCGTATCGACGATACGCATGCCGGAGCAAGCGCTCAAAGCCAGCAGCAGGACAAGAAGGCCAATGGTGCGAATCATCATAGGTTGCCGATGCGTTTGCGCGAGCTTAATCGTCCAGCCGCACGACCTGCAAGCTGGCCGGCCCTGCGACCGGGAACTCTTCGTGGTCGAAGGCCTTGTCGCCGTCTGAACTGGCCACGCCGGTTGCCTTCAAGCCCTTGAAGTCGTGCCGGCGTCCGTCCATCAGATGCGAAGGCACGACGTTTTGCAATGCGCTGAACATGCTCTCGATGCGTCCGGGATATTGTTTCTCCCACTCCTGCAGCATGCGCGAGACCTGTTTGCGCTGCAAGTTGACCTGGCTGCCACACAAGGTGCATGGAATGATCGGGTACTGGCGGTGCGCCGCCCAGCGCACCAGGTCTTTCTCGGCGACCTGGGCCATGGGCCGGATCACGATGTGGCGCCCATCGTCGCTGACCAGCTTGGGCGGCATGCCCTTGAGTTTGCCGCCGAAGAACATGTTCAGGAAAAACGTCTGCAGGATGTCGTCGCGGTGGTGGCCAAGGGCGATCTTGGTCGCGCCGAGTTCGTCCGCGACCCGGTACAAGATGCCCCGGCGCAGCCGGCTGCACAGGCTGCACAGCGTCTTGCCTTCGGGAATCAGCCGTTTGACGATGGAGTAGGTGTCCTGGTTTTCGATGTGGAACGGTACACCTTGCTGCGCCAGGTAGTGCGGCAACACGTGCTGCGGAAAACCGGGCTGTTTCTGGTCCAGGTTGACGGCGATCAGCTCGAACCGTACCGGTGCGCGGGCCTGCATTTTCTGCAGGATGTCGAGCATGGCGTAGCTGTCCTTGCCGCCACTGACACACACCATGACCTTGTCGCCTTCCTCGATCATGTTGTAGTCGACGATGGCCTGCCCGACCAGGCGGCACAGGCGCTTTTCCAGCTTGTGGGTCTCGCGTTCGATCTTCAGCCGCGTGGCTGCCGGCACGGATTCGGTTTCGGGGTCAAGCCATGCCGTTTGCATCACCAAGCTCCCGTCTCGATGCGAATTGCCACTTCGCAGTCGTCGAATATCTCGAGTTTGGCGATCTTGACGCGCACGCCGATGACGCCGGGAATAGCCATCAGGCGCCGCGCCAGCTTGCCGATCAGCGTTTCGAGCAGGTTCACGTGTTGCGCGGTGCACTCGTCGATGATGATCTGGCGGATCTTGCGGTAGTCCAGCACGTGGTTGATCTCGTCGTCCACCGGGTGCAGGTCTTGCGCGCCCAGATTGAGTTCGGCATCGACCTGTATCGGTTGCGGGCCGGTCTTCTCGAAGTCCAGTATGCCCAGGCTGGCGGCGAAACGCAGCCCGGACAAGGTCAACGTCTGGTTTCCGCGGGATTTGTTCATGGCAAGGTGAGTAGGCAAAGGGTGAGGCGGTGCGCCGTCACATCATCGAGAAATCTCGGGCGAATCGCATCAGATGCTGGCCGCCGTCGACCAGCAGCGAGGTGCCGGTGATGGAGCGGTTGCCGAGTGCAAAACGCACGGTTGCCGCCACATCGGCCGGTGTCGAAGACTGCTCCAGCAGGGCCAGCTTGTGACGTTCGGTGAACTCTTCGTCGCTGAGCAGCGCACTGGTCAGCGTCAGGCCCGGTGCCACGCCGACCACCCGCACATGCGGTGCCAGCGCCAGCGCCAGCATCGTCGTGGCGGCCTCGAGTGCGGCCTTGGACAAGGTGTAACTCAGGAAATCCGGGTTCTGGTTCCACAACTTCTGGTCGAGCAGGTTGACCACCGCGCCATGCGCCTGCCGGTGCTTGTCGTCGTCACCCAGCGCGCCTGCGCGGCGCTGCCCGATATGGTTATGCAGCGCCTGCGCCAGCAAAATGGCGGCGCCTGTATTGCTGCGCATGTGTTTTTCCATCGCTGCGAAGCCGAAGTCGGCAGCGCTGTCGTGTTCGAAGGTCGAGGCGCTGTTGACGACGGCATCGACATGCCCGAACTCCGCAACGACGCTCGGCAACAGGGCACGTACCGCCATCTCGTTGGCCAGGTTGGTGCGGAACACCGCGCTTTTGCCCGACAACTTGGCGCACTCGGCGCTGGTGCGGTTGGCATCTTCGAGCGAGTCGCGGTAATGCACTGCCACATGCCAGCCCGCACGCGCCAGATCCAGCGCGATCTCGCGCCCCAGCCGTTTGGCGGAACCGGTGACGAGGACGACGCTGGGGGGGGAATCGGCGGTCATTCGGGGACAATCCGTGGAGATGGCGACACCCCCGAGTTTAACGAGCGAGCTTGCACGGCACCTGGATCGGGTGCTGGGTGACCATGGTGGCTGGATCGGCTTCGACCATTTCATGGAACGCGCGCTGTATGCGCCGGGCCTGGGCTATTACGCCCGTGACAACGCGCAGTTCGGCAATCTGCCGCACGGCCAGGGGCAACCCGGCAGCGATTTCGCGACCGCGCCCGGCATCAGCCGGTATTTCGGCCAGGCGCTGGCGGTGCAGGTTGCGCAGGCCCTGGAGCAGACGGGAACCCGCGCGATCTGGGAATTCGGCGCCGGAACGGGCGCGCTGGCGGCGCAGCTGTTGTCGGCGCTGGGCGAGCAGGTCGACAGCTACACCATCGTCGACCTGTCGGGCGCCTTGCGCCAGCGCCAGCGCGAGACGCTGCGGGATTTCGGCGCCAAACTGCGCTGGGTCGACCAGCTGCCCGAGCGCTTCGAGGGCGTGGTGGTGGGCAACGAAGTGCTCGACGCGATGCCGGTCAAGCTGCTGGCGCGTTGCAACGGCATCTGGCATGAGCGCGGCGTCACGCAGGGCGCCAGTGGGCAGCTGGCCTGGAGCGACCGGCCGACCGAACTGCGCCCGCCAGCCGCCATCGATGGCGAGCAAGACTATCTGACGGAATTGCACCAGCAGGCGCAGGGCTTCATGCGCATGCTGGTCGATCGCCTGGCGCGCGGTGCCGTGTTACTCATCGACTACGGCTTTCCCGAGCGCGAGTATTACCACCCAGAGCGCAGCATGGGCACCGTGATGTGCCACCAGGCACACCGCATGGACGACCAGCCGCTGCGCGATGCGGGTGCCAAGGACATCACCGCCCATGTCGATTTCACCGGCATTGCGCTGGCGGCGCAGGAGGCGGCCGACGCGGCGCCGCACAACAACGGTCCATGGCACTTGCTGGGCTACACCAGCCAGGCCCGGTTCCTGATCAACTGCGGCCTGCTGTCGCTGGTGGAGCACGCCAGTCTGGCCGAGCGCAGCATGGCGCAGAAGCTGGTGCTCGAGCACGAGATGGGCGAATTGTTCAAGGTGATCGCGTTTTGCCGCGGCAAGCCCTGGGATGCCGTCGGGTTCTCCAGCGGCGACCGCAGCCACACCTTGTAAGGCTCCCATGATTCGTTGGTTGATCGTCATTTTCCTCATCCTGATCCTGATCAACTGGTTTTCGCCGATCCTGCAGAAGCTCGGTTTTGGCCGCTTGCCAGGCGACTTCCGGTTCCGGTTGTTCGGGCGCGATATGTTCCTGCCGGTCACCACCACGGTGCTCTTGAGCATGGCGGCCAGTGTCATTGCGCGCTATCTGTAGCCAGCTACGCAGGTCTGGTTCATGACGCACGTCACGCTGCTGGCCGTCATCTATCTCGCGTTTGTGAGTCTGGGGCTGCCCGACGGCGTGCTGGGCGTGGCCTGGCCGGGCATGCGCGCAGGTTTTGCGCAACCGCTGCAGGCCGCCGGCCTGATCACACTGATCCTGACGCTCAGTTCAGCGGCCTCGGGTTTTGCCAGTGGCTTCGTGCTGCAGCGCCTGGGCACCGGGCGGGTCGTGAGCATCAGCGGCTGGTTGACCGCGCTGGCCCTGCTCGGCTTTTCGCTGGCGCCGTCGTTCGGCTGGATCCTGTGGCTGACCGTTCCGCTCGGACTGGGCGCCGGCGCGGTGGATGCCGGGCTCAACCATTTTGTGGCGCGCCACTACGACGCGCGCCACATGAACTGGCTGCACGGTTGCTGGGGCATCGGCGCGACGGTCGGTCCCTTCATCATGGGCGCGGCCCTGATCGGGGCCGGTGGCTGGCAGGGCGGCTACCGGACCATCGCGCTGATGCAGCTGGTGCTGGCGCTCGTGTTCCTGCTGACGCTGCGCCTATGGCAGCGCGAACCGGTGCGCACCGATCCGTCCGGGCAAGACGCGGTTGGCAGTCCGCGCAAGAGGGACATACCGGCCTGGGCGCCGTGGCTCGCGGCGATGTTGTACCTGGTGTACACGACGATCGAACTCGGCATCGGACTGTGGGCGGCCAGCATTCTGGTCGACGGTCGCGGCATGGACCCGGCGGCTGCCGGCTTTCGGGTGGCGTGTTTCTTCGGCTCGATCATGCTGGGGCGTTTTGCGATCGGCCTGATTGCCGCGCGGGTCGGCAACCGGGCGCTGGTGCGCCATGGAATCGTGCTGGCGGCCGTCGGCGCCTTGCTGTTTTCCTTGCCATGGCTGCCCGACGCCA
>Ga0105044_10006513_pt1 | contig 16056 bp, 13 predicted proteins | sample MAT01_FD_78092 | JGI IMG/M metagenome (GOLD analysis project Ga0105044, IMG submission 78092) | Freshwater microbial communities from Lake Fryxell liftoff mats and glacier meltwater in Antarctica - MAT-01 | ecosystem: Environmental > Aquatic > Freshwater > Ice > Liftoff microbial mat | place... | reverse complement strand
GGGTTGAGAAAAATCTTGGGTCGTTGCTGATAGCTTTAGGGTTTGGCCAAGAAGTTTGGCTTGAATCGGTGCCACATCATCATCTAGCAAAGCCAAATGCTCTTGATAATCTTGCAAATCTGCCAAGGTTCGCACGCTTAAGGAATTTTCATCTTCTAGGGCATCACTTAGCGTTTGCTCATATTCCTGCAATTTTCGCTGATATTCCCGGTAGGGTTGCAGCACTTCCGCTTCAATCTCTGCGGCAACTTCAGCCGATAGCCCTAACTTGACTCTCAGTAAATTCAACAGACGGTGAGCCGGGATCGAAAACCTCCCTTCATGGGCGCGAGTTTTTACGGCCTTGCGATACTCTAATTTGGGGTCATCTTTGGGCGACTTGGCCAATAGAATTTTGTAGCCTTCCTTCACAGGATAAAACTCTGGGGTCATGGCCGGGGCGGCTTCCCTCACTTTGGCGCTGGCGTAGGTGTGCAACTCCTCCACCGCAATAAAGCCATCATCATCCAGATCCGCGCCCCCGGTGCGGATGCCCTCCACCAAATAGTGGGTATAGATCGAGAGCGGTGCATCCTCCTCCGCAAAGGCATATTGGGTTGAGGTCGATGCCGTCAAAATAGCCCTACCCTTGCCTCCCAAAAATTGCTCCAGGTTGACACTGCCGCTATCTTTGGCCTTCACCCCTTTAGCAAACGCCCCACTAAAGCAACTATCGAGCATCACCACCTGCCGTCTTGCTCGGCTCTCCTCCATAAAACGATGCACGAGGCTCGCTTCCACGGCAGTTGTGGGCACTAGCTTTCCTTGGTCTTTTTGGGTGTAGCGGGTTGCAAAGTAAAACTCGCCGCCCTCATCCACCACCCCATGCCCCGAAAAATACAGCACCACCAAATCATCAAGCTGACGATTAACAAAGAGGCGATAGATGGCATCGGCCAGGGTTTGGCGATTTGGGTTTTGCAGCACCGTCACCGCATCAAACCCACCCATCTCTGGGTCGATCAACACCTCCCGCATCGCCACTACATCCTTCGCGGCAGTGGGCAGCGGGGCTAGCCCTGGTTCGTATTCGCTAACCCCAATTAATAATGCAACTTTTGCCATGGTTATCGTTTAGGGTGCTGCCAAAAAATCTTTAGCTGCCTTCACAGCCGCCTCTAGTTCTTCGCAGCTATTCGCCGTTACTGAGAGCTTTCTGCCGTTGTCTTCCACCGAAAACTGAATGGACTTTCCGCCCAGGCGATCGCCCAAAAAGCCCAGCACCTTCTTGGCATTTTCAACACTCACCTCCGCCGCCAGCCGCCCCACCAAAAAGCCTCCCAGCGCCTTATTCCCCTCCGGCGGATTGGGATCTAAAACCCGCCCCACAGACTCTACTTCATCGATCTCTCTTAGCTCTTGCATCAGCCGTTGCGCTGCGTCGTCTCGGTCTTCTGGCTCTAGCTCAGGGTCTATAAAACCAATCGTCAGCGTAACGGTGTTAGGAATAACCATAGGAATAGATAGGAGGGCGCTGCAAAACTCTACATCCCCAATTCTGGCACGGGATAGAGCCAGACACCCGGTGTCTTTAAAGACACCGGGTGTCTGGCTGGAGACACCGGGTGTCTTACTCGGCGTTAGTTGCCGTCGAAGCCGCCCAGGTCAAACAAGAACGGAATCGTGCCGCCTTCCTTGCCCATCACCAAAACCTTGGGCATCTGAGACCCGCCTTGCTTCCAAGCTTCGATGGCTTCCTTTTGCAGCACCAACTGACCCCCAGCGGCCTTCAGGGTTTCGGCCAAGAGGCGTTGGGCTTCGGCCTTCCCGGTGGCGCGGTTGATTTCGGCCTGGGCTTCTTGCTGCGCTTCTTGGGCGATGTAGACCGCGCGTTGGGCGCGTTGCTCTGCAATTTGCTTTTCTTCGACAGCGTGGGCAAATTCATTGGAGAACTGCAAATCGACCACGCTTGTATCGAGCACGATGATGCCATACTTTTCGAGGCGTTCACCGAGGGCGATATCAAAGTCTTTTTTTAGCTCATTCCGCAAGGTGATCGATTCTTCGGCGGTGCGGCGGGCAGCGGCCACCTTGAAAGATTCTTGGGTTTGAGGAGCAATCACCTTCGAGACGATGGTTTGCAGAGAACCCTGGTTGCGGCGAATTTCAACCACACGGTCAGGATCTAGCCGAAAGTTGATGGCAAAGCTCCCCGATAGATATTGCAAATCTTTGGTGGAACTTTGGGCGGGCACCTCAAACTTTTGCACCGTGACATCATAAATATCCATGCGCGAAATGAGCGGCGGTTTGAAGTGAATGCCTTCGAGTAAGCTGCCATCCTGGGCTTTACCCAAGATGCTGAGCACCCCCGCCTCACCGGGGTTGATGATTACAAAGGAGTTGAACAGGAGGATCAAAATGGCGATCGCCACGGCTCCTAAAATGCTAGCTGAAGCACTTTTAAACGAAGATTTCATAGGGGGACGGAGTTCTCGCGATCATAACCCTCAGATCTTAGGCGCATGATCCCCTCTCTTCCTAAAAAAACAAGCATGATTTTCGATTTCGATGGAATATCGCTGCTTTTCTAGCAAAACGATCGCCCAACAGCGCATAGATGTCGGTGGGCGATCGCCCCCCCCAGCGGTCAGCAGTTCCCAATAATCTAGGTGAATGGCGATCGCCCCCATCCGCCCTATCCTTCCCAAAGCTACCCTCCACAGATTATCGGCCTCCCAATCAAAATTTCCCCAGAGCGGTGATTAATTGCAGCCATCATGCCGCAATCAGTCGCTTTGGGGAAATAGGAGGCGATGGAGAAATCCCTAGATTAGGCCATACCCACGTTGAGCGCCGTGATGAATTCCTCTAAGTAGCCATTGATCAAGGCTGCGCTTTCGGCAGGCAGCTCGGCAACCACGACCTCTTGCAAGAGGCGATAGGCGCGAGAAGATTGCTTCTCTTTGTGGAGCGCCGCCATAATGTTTTGCATCCACAGCAAGACTTCTTCGCGGAAGGCGCGGGGGTCATCGCGAAGAATAGCGATGGCGATCCCCCGTAAGACATACCCCATATCGCGCACACACTTATCTTTGTGCTCCCGAATGGTTTGGGCGTCAGTCTGCGCTAGCGTTTTCAACGCCATCAAAATGAATTCTTCTGAACGGTCATGGAGCAACCCATAGGTTTTGAGCCGATCACTATAGGAGCCAACATAGGTATCGAGGGTGTCGAGTTCACTATCGCTGAGGTAACGCCCATCAGCTTCACGGATACTTTGCGCAAGAATGGTATTCATGGATTAGTGGCTGGGTAAAGGGATAGCGAATGGCCAGTGATTAACGGGTCAGTTGGCCGACAATTTGTAAAACTCATGCCGTTAGCCAAAAGCCTAAAAGCGGCAGTGAGACGCGCTGTAACCCTGCTAGATGGAGAATCTTGAAAGTTTCTGGATTCGGACAGCCTGGTGATGTTTGATGCGCCCATGGGGTCGTGCTACAGCTCTAGCATGGCAACACTTCGTTCGTTATCACCCAGAAGACACCGGGTGTCTCCGGGAGACACCCGGTGTCTGGAAACTTGGAAGCTGTGTAACTTTGTAGGCTGGCTACTCGTGTGACAACGGGTAAACAAATTCAAAGTTCTGTCCACTCTAAACAGCTCTAACTGCAAAAAGCTCCGTAAGAACGCTGAATATCTTCCCAGTAAACCCTAAGTGTCAGGTCGGTGCAGTATCTAGGCGAACGTTGAGCCAAAACCCCAAACATCAGTTCCTTTGTTGGGCTGCATATTTGGCAAAAGAGGACAGTGGGGGACGCATAGGGGCGATTGGGGACGACTGGAAACAGAACTGGACGGCTTAGAAATACGGCAAGGAATAGCCGCAAGCATTTACATTTCTTTATAATGTCAATGTAATTTCTAGGGGCTAGGAGCGCAGTGTCATGCGAAATATGAAATTTGGACGACGGGAACTCATTGCTGGGACGTTGGCGGCGGGGTTTGCGTTGGCCGTGCGCCCCATTGCTCAAGCCACGATTATGACGGATGCAGAGGATTTGGTCTCCGGTGAAGTTAGCATTCCAGTCGCCGATGGTGCGATTCCGGCATATCGGGCCATGCCTGCAACAGGGGAGAATTTCCCAGTGGTGTTAGTGGTGCAAGAAATTTTTGGGGTGCATGAACATATCCAAGATGTGTGCCGTCGGTTTGCCAAGTTGGGCTATATGGCGATCGCCCCTGAGTTGTTTTACCGCCAAGGCGATGTGACGCAGATCAGCGATACCCAGCAGATTATCCGAGAGGTTGTTTCGCAGGTGCCCGATGCTCAAGTGTTGTCTGACCTCGATGCCACGGTGGTTTGGGCTTCAGAAACAGGGCAAGCGGATGTCGAAAAACTAGGGATCACCGGGTTCTGTTGGGGCGGTAGGATCGTCTGGCTCTACGCAGCCCACAGCGCCCAACTAAAAGCTGGGGTGGCCTGGTATGGGCGACTGGTGGGCACCCCCAACCCCTTGCAACCCACGGTTCCGGTGCAATTGGCTTCTTACCTCAAGGCTCCGGTGCTAGGGTTATATGGTGGGATGGATGACGGCATTCCGGTGAGCACCGTAGAAGAAATGGAAGGGGCGATCGCCACCGCCCAAGGCGCATCCCAAATTATCGTCTACCCCGATGCCCCCCACGGATTCCACGCCGACTACCGCCCCAGTTATCGCGAAGAAACCGCGATGGAAGCCTGGGGCAAACTCCAAAGCTGGTTCCAAGACTACGGCATTGCCTAGCCTTTTGGGGGTTTGGGTCTCAGCGGCTCACAGGTAATGGCTATAAGTCCGCCATCAAATCCCTAAATCTTCAAATCCCTAAATCCTCAAGTCCTGAAGTCCTTACAACACTAGGCAAAACCAAAAAGCGCGAGATCAAAGATGATCTCGCGCTTCTAAAGTCAGAATTCACACACCCGACCCAATCATCAGAAATTCCTAGAAGGCGATGCTCTGCCAAGTGGCTAGAGCCTCATTCAACCCAAGCTTTTAGCGGTTTTGCTGAGCCTGAATCAACGCCTCACGGATACGAGCGGCTAAAGCGCGATCGCTCTGTTGTGCCCTGGTAATCTGGTTAAAGCGATCGCTGGTCAGGTCATTGCTTTCCACAAGACGCTGGGAGCTATTGCAATAGTTCACAGCAATTTCGCGGGCTGGGCGAGCTAACCCATTGAGGCTACCGCGCTCATCGCAGCGAATAGCAGGCACCTGCCGATTAGGGAGTAACTGTTGAATTTGGGTAAGGGCATTTTGGCGCAAAGACTCGATAGCCAAAACAGACTCGGCATAATCCCGAACTTCGGCATCCGTTACCGTAACGGACTGTGCCTGAGCCGCATGATTCCATGAAACGAAGGATGTCTGCGATAAAAACTCGGGCACCCACCCCAGTAACAAACCTGCTGTAGAAACGGTGCCAATAGCCATCCACCGGGCAAAGTGGCGGCTCAGGGGGTTGGCGAAGGAAGAAGAAGACTGAATCATAGTGGGTTGGAACAACGCTAGAGCGTGAATGAACTCGTGCATATCTCTATCTGGTTATTCTGAATCATCCCTAACACTGGAAGTTCCCGTCAATCATAGTTTTTTCTATCAACGTTCTCCCATGAATTTTTGACAAAGGCAATATCCATAAAGCTGAGATAAAGACAAGTAGAGATTCCTCATCCGTCAAACCGATGCGGATCAGTCTCAGCAATTCTCATTAGGGGAAATTATAGAACAAGTGAACTGCAAGTGGTCTGCTGAAACTCTTATTTCTATTGTTCAAGAATTTGGGTCGGTATGGTGTTGGAACCACTGAAAGTAGTACAAACACTTCAAAATGAGAATTGCTGGTTTTTTTGAGTTGCTGGCAGAGGTAATCATCGAGTCAGCCGTGGTTGAGTTGCTAAATCGTCTGTCCTATTTGTTTGGCAAGGGCATTGAGCTGCACCCAAACCAGGAAAGCACAGCCAATATGATTGTGCTGAATCCGCGCTTTGCGGCATTGGCACGCTTCTAGATCCGGCACCTGCTTTCCCTCGCGGTGCAGTTGCTCAAGCTTCTAACGAAAGCCACACGCCTGTTGTGTTGCCTCCGTAGAATTTTGAGTCAACGCATGGGTGACAACGAAGTCTGTGCGGTGGGTAGACACCTCAACCCGGAAACACTGCACGTCATGGGTTTTGGGAAAGCCTTTGATGTTGAGCAACTTGCCATGCTCCAGTTCTGCTTGACTCCAATGGAGTCTATCGACTCGCTGATAGTGCTGGTGCCCACTCGAATCATTCACCTAACGATTATCTTTCAGGGGGCAATAATAGGGCTTCTAGCGTAGCTCAATGAACAGCATCAGGTCTTTGGTTCCATGCCAGGTGTCGATTAGCACGGCTTGAAACGACAACTGCTTGTGACGTTCTCCCCACCGAGATACCGATTGATCTGGCCATGGGGAACCCGCTTACTGTGTTTGGCAAATTGGTCAGGGTATAGTTAATTTGGCTAACTAGCAGGGACTGGCAGAGTCTAGCCATGTAACAGCGGTTTTCGTCTCTTGACTCTAGCGAGGCTGTCCCTATTTTGGGGCGCTCTGCTATTTTCGTTCTGCGTAAGGTCTATTCTCCTTTTAACCATAATCTCTGAATGGCGGTCATGGTGCTGCTTTAGCCGTGAGCGTTGGCCGTTAATACTTAAACATTGGCAGAACCCAGGCGATCGCCAAACTCAGCAAAATGCTGAACTCCGTCACTTTATAGGCGGTTAGAGCCTGAAACCAGAGGGCGATCGCCCCCCAACTCCAAGTCTGTTGCTGGGTCACAATCTGCGGCCACCAGTGGCGCGGATGATCGGGTTGGCGAAACCGCCAATCAACGATAGAAAGTAGGAGGGATGTGCCGCCAATTTTGGCGCTCAGCAGCAGGTGTAAGGCTAGGGCTGCAACCAGCATGACCCAAGACAGGAGATGAATGGTGTACCAAACATGGGTGAGTTCTCCCATCGGTAGCCAGGTCGAGCCCATCATCTTGCCAGAAAACAGGGCGACGGTGAGGGCGAGCAACATCAGACTATTGGCCGTGCGATGGAGGGTATACCACCAGACGGGCTTGCCAATCAGTTGCAGGTGGCGACCAGACTCGGGTTGGAGTAATCGCCTTTGGCCGCGTCGTAGGGCATAAATTGCAAAGACAGGAAACAGTAGCAGCGTCCATAGGCCAAAGGTGCCATGGATGCCTTCGATCGCGCTCCAGCGGGGCAACGGCAGGCCACCCCAACGGTTGTCGTAGGTGGTGTAAGTCCAGTAGGCGGTCACAATTGCGGCGATCGCGCATAGCCCGGTCAGGCCATGCAATAGCCGCAGCAATAGGGGTTGGTAAGGACGAGATACAGACATAGAGGCCAGCAGTAAGGGTGAGCAAATCTGGATAGCCCCCAGGCTTAAACCATGAGCGAGGCCAGTCTAGGGGCGAGTCTAAGGGACGGTTCAGGTGACAATCTATGGCGCACCCATGGAATAGTCTCTGACACAGAGCGGCCTCAAACTGACCACTCTCCCAAGGTTAAGCATCCATGCTCCCCATGAAATCCCTATGAAATCTTCTAGGGCTATTTCAGATTTCTCATTCTCTGGTGGCCTACTTTTCAGTCATCGTCCAGATGCCCTCTTGCCAGGTTTCATCGGTAGGAGGGTTGCTCAGCCAGTGGTTGATGCGTTGGAGGTGCAACTCAGAAGATTTATCTTTGTTGTCGATGTCTTCGAGAATGCTGCCAAATGCGGCTAGAGCCTTGGTAAAGCGGCGATTGAGATAATGCTCTCGGCCTTCACGGTAGAGATCAATCTGTTGTTTCTTAATGTCTGGGATGGTTTCGGTTTGTAGCCCCACCAGTTCATAGACCGAAACCGCTTTGTTTTTGCCTTTGACGCGAATCCGGTCTAGCTCTCGCACCCAAACGCGGTCTTTGCAGGCGGCATAGGTATATTCGCTGATGATGATATCGGTGCCATATTGTTTGCTGGCGCTTTCGAGGCGCGCACAGAGATTCACCCCGTCGCCGATGGCGGTAAACTCCATCCGTTTGCTAGAGCCAATGTTGCCGCTAATAACGGTGTCAGAGTTTAGCCCGATGCCAATGCGAATGGGGTCGAGGTTGCGTTCTGCACGCTTGACGTTGAAATCGGCTAATCGATGCCGCATGTCTACGGCGGTTTGTACGGCCATCCAGGCATGGTCGTCGAGGGGCAGCGGGGAGCCAAACACCGCCATGATGGCATCGCCGATGTATTTGTCGAGGGTGCCTTTGTAGCTAAATACCGACTCCACCATGGCCTCAAAGTATTCGTTGAGCAAGACCACGACCTCTTCGGCGGTCATGCTTTCGGTGAGGTTGGTGTAGCTACGGATGTCAGAAAACAGGACAGATACTTCCTTGCGATCGCCCCCCATCTTGGCCGCATCGGGGTTTTCAAAGAGCTGCCGCGCAATGTCTTCACTCATGTAGCGCGACATGGTGAGCTTCAGCCGTTTTTCATCGCTAATGTCTTCCATCACCACTAGCCCCCCCGACACCTGGGACGGGTCAGCCGCATCGGCGATGGTGCTAATCGAAAGGTTGATGCTATGTTGCTCGCCGCTGGAGGTTGCTTTGAGGGTGAGGTCGGGATAGTATTGCTGGCGGCTCTTTTCGTCTTTGGCTTGGAGCGATCGCTCTAACCACGCCTCAAAGTCTCCCTTTTCAAAATGGAGTAATTCATGTACCCGTTGGCCGTCTATGGATGCGTTGGGGTCTAGACCGATCAAATCTTTGGCACTTTCGTTGGCCGCAATGATGATGCCGTTTTTATCGACGGAGATGACGCCATTGGTGAGCGATCGCAAGATATCGCGCTGGGTTTGCTCTTGCTGCTTCACCTTGGCAAAGAGCTTGGCATTTTTCAGCGCCACCCCGGCCTGAATATTGAACGCAGCCATAAAATCTTCGTCGGTGCGGTTAAAGCTGGCTCGCCAGCAATCAGGGGCTTCTGGCCAACGGTTAGGGTCGTAGGGTGGAAACTCCCCTGGCTTTTTCTTGTTGACTAACTGGGTCACGCCGATCAGTTCGCCATCGGCAAAAACGGGCATACAGAGCAGGCTACAGGTGCGATAGTGATTGGCTTGGTCTAAGGTTTTGGAGGTTTCAGAATCTCGGTGGGCGTAGAGGTCGAAGGGGATGAGGAGCACCTCTCCACTCGCGGCCACTTGCCCCGCAAAGCCTACCCCAACAGGAATGCGAAGCTCTTTGAGGGTGCCGTCATCAATTTCAATTTTCGTCCAAATTTCATTGCGATCGCTATCGATCAGCCACAGGGTGCTGCGATCCGCATTCATCAGCTTTTTGGCTTCGTCCATAACCCGCTTTAGGGTGTCGTCTAAATCGAGGCTGCTGCGGCTGAGTGATTCTGTGGCGGCAATCAGGGCACTGGCGGCACGCTGTTTTTGGGTTGCCAGATAAAACGAGCGAGACGATTGCAGGATCAACCGAATCGAAGGGGCAAACTCCCGAAATACCTCTTCGTCATCGGGACAAAACCCTGCTTGGTCGATTTTTTCGGCCAAGGGCAACGCCGGATCTGAGATTTGGGGCTTGAGTTTGTTGATCAGTTGCACCACGGCCACCAAGTTACCCTTTTCATCGAGCAAGGGCATGGCCAACATGGTGTAGGTGCGATAGCCCGTCTCTGGCTCTTTCTTTTTGGCAAAGGCAGAACGGGGATCATCGTAAAAATCATAGGGAATGTTGACCCCACGCTTAAAGGTCGCCACGTCCCCAGCGATCCCCATGTCTGAAGGAATCCGAATTTCTAAGGTGCCACCCCCGGCTCCTTTGGCAACAATGGTGTAAAGCTCTGCCTTATCTTCGTCTAGGAGAAAAATGCTGGCTCGGTCGGCGTTGAGCAGTTCCGCTGTTTTGAAGGTGACGGAACTGAGCATTTCTTCCAAGATGGTTTCAAACCCTTGCACATCCAGCATGGATAGGGTTTGATTAACCACCCGCAGCTTTTCTTCAACGTCGGTTACAACCTGTTTGAAGGTGTCTTGGGTGAGGGGTGCTAAGAAACTCGAAAAGGAACCCTGATTGGTCGCTAACCCCCCGGCCATCCCATTCGAAGACAGCGCCAACTGCCCCGCCGAATTGCCGCCTGTTGGCGAAACATCAATGGTTGGAGCGGACTGGCGATCGCGCGCATCCATAAGCCGCACGGTGCGTTCAATCAGGGTTGGAGACTCCACCTGAACATCAACCGTTGTGACTTCTCGTTCGGCGGAAGGGACAACGGGAACAGCGGAATTTCGATCGGGTAGATGCGGTGGCGAAGCTGTCATGGGGAAAACCTAGAATTAAGGGCGATCGCTTCTACTCTCAAACGTACAGCACCCCACGGTCTGCTCTACACTTCCTCAATAATCTGAGACTCAATCATCTCTAGATGCAATCCTTTGGGGATGGACGAGGGCACCTCACAACCAAACGGCACCCATTTCTATTTTGCTGTGAAAGATTGCCGCACATTGATCCGTTAGCTACTGGAATGATCGTCTTAGAATTGTTTTTCTTGAAAAGAATTGAGCAGATTTTTTCTAAAACAGGATTTATCTAAAACTTTAGCGAGTCTCCTCACTTCAGACAAGCTCACCCCTAACAAAATGATGAGGATTTTTGGGGGATCGCACGGCCTAGATATATTCGGCCTAGATATATTCAGATTGCCTCTTGTAGGGGGCTTCAGGGGCAGGGATCTTCTAGGAGTTTGCGGCTGCCCTTTGCGGCTAGTTGTTATGGGGCTGCCCCAGCTTCCTATCAGCGGCGCAATCATAGCGGGAACCTCGCCAGCATCAGGCGGGCGGGCGGGGGTTGGAGGTGGGCTTCTTGATGGTAAAAGAGATGGGAGGCGAGGTGGGTGAAGCGAGGTGGGGCGATCGCCGCGCTGGAACGGCGGTAGGCTGGGGAGAATGCCCCGCTGGCGGGAGATTGGAGGGCGATCGCGGGGTCGATTCAGCCATTGGTTGGGGTTTTGCTAGGGGTTCAGTTGGGGCTGTGGGTTGTGTTGGAGAGGGCGATCGCCCCATTGGGTTAGAGGCGATCGCCAGCAAAACCCCAGCCCCCACCATCAGCGGCTTAGACCAAGCTCCTTCTACGAGCCAAGGGTAAAGTTCGGCGGCTCCAAAGAACAGCCCAAACAATACCAAAAAGGCGATAAACCCAATGCGCATCGCATCCTCGTCGATTGATAGTCGAGTCGATTGATAGTCGAGTCGATTGATAATCTAGTCAGGGCGATCGGTTGCGGTGTCTGGCCGATCTGCCAATGCCCTACGGGGATTTCCCATCGTTCCTCGCAGCATAGCTGATGATACCCAAAATAGATCGAGAGAATTAGAAATCCTCCCTGGGGATCGTGACCTGAAGATCCTCCAACGGTTCAGCGACTCATATCCAGCCAGCTCAATCCAGCCAGCCCAAATATCTATCCCATCTCAATCTACCTGTCCCATCTCAATCTACCTATCCCATCCAACCCAGCCAAGCCGCGTTTCTAAACTGCTCTCCAAGACAATTCTCCCAATCACTATCTATTTATCTACTGGTCTCTACCCCGTGGAAAGCTGGAATTGGGGCACCTCGCGACCCAATCCTCTGAGAAATCAGCCTAGGGCAACCGTTACACTAGGTCGTGAAGATCATTCGTGAATCTCATTCATAAAGATCACTCGTGAAGATCATTGACGATTCAGCAGACCCTAAGGAGAACTAACGGTGGGAGAGTTTGAGGCTGCCCTCGATACACAACCAAGCCTGGCGCTATCCAGTTTGCAACGGCGGGTGCTGCAATTGCGGCAACAACTCAACCAGGCCAGTTACGAGTATCACGTTTTGGATGCACCGACCCTTGCCGATGCGGTGTATGACCAGTTGTACCGTGAACTGCAAGACCTAGAGGCGCAGCACCCCGAATGGGTCACCCCAGACAGCCCAACCCAGCGCGTGGGAGAACGGCCTGCCGTGCAATTTACCTCGGTGCGGCACAACATCCCTCTTTATAGTTTAGAAAATGCGTTTAACCTGGCGGATCTGGAGGCTTGGGAAGAGCGTTGGCAGCGGGTAGGGCTAGAGGTTTCTAGCTTTGAGTATGTCTGCGAACTCAAGATTGATGGCTCTGCTCTGGCATTGACCTACGAGAATGGCGTGCTGGTGCGGGGTGTAACTCGCGGGGATGGGGTGGCAGGAGAAGACATCACCCAAAATATTCGCACCATTCGCACGGTGCCGTTGCGGTTGCAAACCGAGCACCCGCCCGCTTGGATGGAGGTACGCGGTGAAGCCTTTTTGCCGTTAGCCGTGTTTGCCCAGATTAACCAAGAACGCGCGGAGGCCGGGGAGGCGCTGTTTGCCAACCCTCGGAATGCCGTCGCAGGAACCCTCCGGCAGCTCGATTCGCGAATTGTGGCACAGCGACGGCTCGATTTCTTTGCCTACACCGTGCATTTGCCAGGAGAGGTAGCGGCGGGGATCAAGACCCAGTGGGAGGCGCTCGACTTTTTGGAGCAAGTCGGTTTTCGGGTAAATCCCCATCGCCAGTGTTGTGGCTCGATGGCTGAGGTCGGGGTGTTTGCGACAGATTGGGAGCAGCGTCGGCTGGATCTGCCCTACCTCACCGATGGGCTAGTCATTAAGCTCAACTCGCGCCGCTTGCAGGAGAATTTGGGGTTTACCCAGAAGTTTCCGCGCTGGGCGATCGCCCTCAAATACCCCGCCGAAGAAGCCCCCACCGTGGTTCAGGGGATCAGTGTTAACGTGGGTCGCACCGGAGCCGTTACCCCCGTTGCCGAACTCCACCCTGTGACCTTGGCGGGTACGACCGTCCAGCGAGCCACTCTGCACAACGCCGATTTTGTGGCCGAGTTAGATGTCCGGGTGGGCGATACGGTCATTGTCCGCAAGGCTGGGGAGATCATTCCGGAGGTGGTACGGGTCTTAGTGGAGTTGCGCCCAGACGCGACCCAGCCCTTCCAAATGCCCCAGTATTGCCCGGAATGTGAGACGCCGCTAGAGCGCCCTGAGGCCGAGGCGGTCACCCGGTGCGTCAATGCCCTCTGTCCGGCCATTGTGCGCGGGGCGATCATCCACTGGGCATCGCGGCAAGCGCTAGACATCAATGGGTTAGGGGAAAAGTGGGTCACGCAGTTTGTGCAGCATGGGTTGCTTAAAACAGTAGCGGATTTATACACGCTGACCGAAGCTCAACTGCAAGCCCTAGAGCGGATGGGTCAAAAATCGGCGGAAAACTTAGTGCGGGCGATCGCCCATTCTAAAACCCAGCCTTGGGATCGCGTCTTGTATGGCTTGGGAATCCGGCATGTGGGCAGCGTCAACGCTCAGATTTTGGCGGAGCAGTTTCCGACGGTGGAAGCGTTAGCCGCTGCGGAGGTGGAGGCGATCGCCTCTGTTTATGGGATTGGGCCCGAAATTGCCCAGTCGGTTTATGACTGGTTTCGGCGGCCAGAGCACCAAATTTTGGTTGCCAGCCTCAAACAAGCCGGGGTGCAACTACACGGCACGGCTCCGGCAACTCCTCGCAGCACCGTTCTCAGCGGCAAAACCTTTGTGTTGACCGGGGTATTGCCGACCCTCAAGCGCGACGAGGCCAAAACCCTGATCCAAAAAGCCGGAGGCAAAGTAACCGGATCGATCAGTAAAAAGACGGACTATGTCATAGTCGGAGAAGATGCTGGCTCAAAACTCGAAAAAGCCGTTGAATTAGGAATCACCCAATTCTCGGAGGCGGAATTACTCACTCTTCTGGAATCATTAAAGGAGTCATAGGGAACGATGGGGGCGAGAAGTTGCTCTTTCCCAACCGACGAGCGGCTAGCTCTTTAGCGGCTCAGTCCCACTCACACGCGACCCATGAACCCACCCCGCCCGCTCTACAATCTACGTCGCACCTTGGGGTGGATAGGGCGATCGCCCTGGCTTCAGTCGCATCCGCCGATCCATTGGGGGCGGTTGCTGGGGTGGATGATTCCCTTGGTGCTATCGGGTAGCCCTAGCTCAGCCGCTGAGCGTATTTCCCTATCCTATGGGTTGTTAGAGCGCAGCATCAGCATTGAAACCCTCGAAACCTTTGCCAGTAGCACCACGATTCCTTCGGAGTTGCGCCCCTACACCCGCTACTTTACGGCGGATCAAATCGAGCAGTTTCGGACCTTGCTCAGCACTCAGTTTGAGCTGTCTCCCGTTGCCATTTCGCAGTTTCTCTACACCGACCAAGGCGAGCAGTTACTCTACCAACTGGGGGAAGTTGTACGTACGGAGGCACGCTTGTCAGGCTCACGGGCACTGCGAGCGTCCTTGGTCTTAGCTGCCTTTGACCCCGACGATGGGCTGACACCGCTAACGATGTTGCGCTATTTTCCCCTCGATGGGATTCGCATTGACCTCGCCCAAACCTCTCGGATTTTGAGCCAGATCGATCGCCAAATCAACCAAACCCAAACCGCCATCGCCCTGATTGCCGCCGATGCCGATCGGGCGATCGCCACCACCCCTGCCGTTGATTTTTCCAACCTGCCCGACTTGCGCCAGCGCGGCGACTTTCGGGTGCAGATGCAGAGCTACGAATTGCAAGACACAGCGCGCGATCGCACCTTTGCCTACGACCTCTACCTGCCTCGCCATGCTGATTTAATCCCACTTACAACCCCAGCCCCCATCGTTGTCATCTCCCACGGGCTAGGCTCAAACCGAGGCACCTTCAGCTACCTCGCCCTTCATCTCGCTTCCTATGGCTTTGTGGTGGCCGTCCCAGAACACGCGGGGAGCAACACCACCCAACTCGAAGCCCTCATTGCAGGGCAAGCCGACAAAGTTACCGAACCCGATGAGTTTATCAACCGCCCCCTAGATATCTCGCGCTTGCTCGATGAACTAGAACAGTTAGCCAATCAAGACCCCGCCCTAGCAGGGCAGTTTGACACCAACAATGTAGGGGTTTTAGGCCAATCTTTGGGAGGCTATACCGCCTTTGCCCTAGCGGGGGTGCCGCTCAACCGCTCGCAGCTTGATTCAGACTGTGCCAACGCAAACCCCGTGTCTGTGTCACTGAATGTTTCGCTGCTGTTGCAGTGCGATGTCCTCAACCTACCGCTATCCAAACAACTCAACTTTCAAGATGACCGGGTGCGTGCCATTTTTACCATCAACAGCGTTGGCAGTAGCTTGTTAGATCGGCAGGCCTTTAGTGAACTTGATCTCCCAGTGATGACGGTCTCTAGTGGTGCCGACACCGTGACCCCAGCCCTCCCCGAACAAATCGAACCGTTTGCCCGCCTCATGGCTCCCCATCGCTACTTGCTGATGATGCAAAATGCCACCCACTTTTCGGCCATTGACATTCCTCCCGGCGAAAGCGTCACGATTTCTTTGCCACCCACGGTGGTGGGGCCAAACCCGGCGATCGCCCATCGCTACCTATCCGCCTTCAGCCTCGCCTTTTTTGGCAAATACCTGATGGCCGACGATACCCTCGATCTCTACCTCAGCTCTGGCTATGCCCGGCACCTCAGCCAACCTGACCTGCCCATTGACCTGGTGCATAATTTCCCGTTTAGCTACCTCGCTGGCCTCGGCAAATAGCTTCCAAGGACTGCCCAGGGGATGAAGCCGTTCGCGACTCCTAGGCGTGCGTGAGCCTGTCGAGAAAGGCTAAGAATGCTTGCGGCATGTAACAGACTACCGCGTATTTCGATCGCCCAACCTCTTCCCTTTGAAGGCGTTGGGCGATCGCCACCCCCATTTCCCCAAACGTTACGTTTAGTCCTATTTCTCCGCGCCCTCTGCCATCTTTGCGACAATCACAACAGTCCTTTGCCGTCCGCTTGTTTGACCTGTGTTTTGACCTGTGTTTTGACCTGTGTGGGGAGTCTGCGCGACCGTGCCAGAAGCGGTTTGAGTCGCCGGTGCGCTGGCTTCCCTCCTCAGCTTTTCGTCAACCCTAGGCCACAGAAAGCCTCCC
>Ga0105044_10006512_pt1 | contig 16056 bp, 16 predicted proteins | sample MAT01_FD_78092 | JGI IMG/M metagenome (GOLD analysis project Ga0105044, IMG submission 78092) | Freshwater microbial communities from Lake Fryxell liftoff mats and glacier meltwater in Antarctica - MAT-01 | ecosystem: Environmental > Aquatic > Freshwater > Ice > Liftoff microbial mat | place... | reverse complement strand
TGCGGTGATGAGAACGCAATGGATTGGTTGATGGCCTAAGTCGGTAAAACCGACCCGACACCCTGCAAGGTCGGGTTTATCTACATGTTGCAGGGGGGAAGCGCTGCCAGCAATACCGACCCCTATCTGACTGCGCCCGCCGCTGGTAAATGGCTGATCGACGGGCCGCATGTGATGGTGATGAATGCGATGGACATGATGGCGGGTTGAAAGGGCGGTCCGAACCCCGATGTGACCAAGCCTTATGTGATTTATGAGGGCACGCCCTATGCCCATCTGATGATCCCGGTGGAATAGCGGCTGCCCGGCTGACAGGCGATTGCCCGGCGCAGGCGCAGCGCTGCGCCGGGTTTGTCGTCGGGGCGACATCGGTGGGTGGAACGGCCATTCCTCCGACTCCAGCCATGGCCCGCCTATCCGGTGCTGCTGGTCCGGAGCCTCACCTTGCACGCTGAAGCGATGAGCTGATGATGGGTCGCCACAACGGATTGCACCACCGTTGTCCCCTTTGCTTCTCCGGTAGCAGTCGCGGTGCCGGGCAGTGGCTTTGGCCGCAAGGCTGAGCCCGCAACGCGTGCCTGAAAGTTCGGCATCAGCGCCCTTTACCTCTATCGCCTTCCATGCTTCACAGGGCACAAAGAGGAGCGGTCATGGCACCTGTCATCGCGTCGGTCGGCGAATTGCTGGTGGAGTTTGTCTGTGAAACCAAGGGCGGCCACCATCTGGCCCCGGCGCGCTATCTCGGGCCGTTTCCTTCGGGTGCCCCGGGGATATTCATCGACCAGGCGGCGCGGATGGGCGTGGGGGCTCTGTTTGCCGGGGCGGTGGGGGATGATGCCTTTGGCCAGGTGATCCGCAACCGGCTGGTGGCCGACGGCGTCGATGACCGGCTGATCGTCACGGTGCCGGGGCAGGTGACCGGCAGCGCCTTTGTCAGCTATAATGATGATGGCAGCCGCGAGTTCGTGTTCAACATCGCCCGCTCGGCAGCGGCGCATTTCCCGGATGGCGACCAAGCAGCACAGGCGATGCTGGCGGCGGGGGTCGGCATGGTGCATGTGTCGGGCTCGGCGCTGGGCGATGCCGGAATGCGGGGGCGGATCGTCGATCTGGTGGCGCGGCTGACCGGCGCAGGGATGGCGCTGTCGATTGACCCCAACGTCCGGCGTGAAGAGATGCGCGATGCGGGCTATCTGACGACGGTGCGCGATCTGGTGGCGCAGGCCACGCTGGTGCTGCCCAGCGACGATGACGCCGGCCTGCTGTTCCCCGACGAGAATTTTGCCACCTATGCGCGCCGCCTGATCAGCAACGGGGCCAAAGCGGTCGTGCTGAAACGCGGTGCAAAGGGCTGTATCGGCATGGGTGCCGGCCTTGCCACCCTGCGGGTCCCGGGCCACGCTGTATCGGTTGTCGATCCGACGGGTGCGGGCGATTGCTTTTGTGCCACCTTTGCCGCGCTGCACATGATGGGCATGGATTTGCAGCAGGCATTGCTGCGTGCCAATGCCGCCGGGGCGCTGGCGGTGGGCAGGCTTGGCCCGATGGAGGGGAATTCCAGCCCCGCCGAAATTGACGCCTTTCTGGCTAGGGCGCCTGCATGAACGTGATCGCCGCAATGGTCGCCGCCAACCGCAGCGGCAAGCCCGTAGGGCTGCCAAGCTGGTGTACCGCCCACCCCGAAACGCTGGCGGCGATCCTGTCCACCTACCGCCACGACACCGCCCCAGTGCTGATCGAGGCGACCTGCAATCAGGTCAACCAATATGGCGGCTATACCGGCATGACGCCTCCCGCATTCCGCCGCTTTGTCGAAGCGATTGCGGGGACCGAGGGGGTTGATCCGGCGCGGCTGGTGCTGGGCGGCGATCACCTTGGCCCCAACCCGTGGCGGCGTGAACCGGCGGGGCAGGCGATGGCCAAGGCGCGGGTGATGGTGGCGGATTATGTCGCTGCCGGATTTTCCAAGATCCATCTTGATGCCTCGATGGCCTGCGCGGATGACGGCACCTTGGCGCAATCAACCATGGCGTCGCGCGCCGCCGAACTGGCCGAAGTGGCGGAGCATACGGCGATGCGCTGTGGCCTGCCGCAGCCCTGCTATGTCATCGGCACCGAAGTGCCGGTGCCGGGGGGCGAAGTGGCGGGCAGCGGGGCGGTGCAGGTAACCCGGCCCGAGGCCGCCGCGCAAGTTTACGCGCTGCACCGCGACGCCTTTGCGGCGCGCGGACTGGGGGCCGCCTTTGGCCGGGCGGTGGCGCTGGTGGTGCAGCCGGGGGTTGATTTTTCCAACCATGATGTGCTGGCATTCGACCCTGCCGGGGCGGCTGGCCTGTCAGCCGCCATCAGCACCTTGCCGGGGATGGTCTATGAGGCGCATTCCACCGATTACCAGACCGGTGCTGCGCTGGCGGCGCTGGTTGCAGGCCATTTCGCCATCCTGAAAGTGGGGCCGGAACTGACATGGGCCTATGCCCGGGCTATCGAGGAACTGGCCATCGAGGAATTGGCTATCGAGGAACTGGCCATCGAGGAACTGGCCGTCGAGGAACTGGCCATTGAAGAACTGGCAGTCGAAGAATTGGCGACGGCGGAACGGGGTGCCGCCCGGCCGTCGCGGATACTGGATGTGGTGCGTGCCGAAATGACCGCCGATCCGCAGCATTGGCAGGGCTATCTTGCCCCCGGCGACGATCTGGTGGCGGGTCTGTCGGACCGGGTGCGCTACTACTGGCCGCGCCCGGCGATCGGCGCGGCACTGGGGCAACTTGCAGCCAATCTGGGGCCGACGGCGGTGCGTGCCACCGTTGTGGCTCATGTTGGCGCGGTTGTGGCAAAATACCGCAAGGCATCGGGCGATCCGGCAGGCTGAGGCAGCGGCGGACCCTGTCTGCCTGCCGCCCTGCCATTTGCCCTACACATTCCTGCAACCTGCTGAACGGCCATGTTGACTCCCGCCTGCAATAGACGAAAGATATTGGCGCAGGCGTCAACAATCCTGCGCTGCGCGTCACGGGGCTGTCACAAGAGTTTCATAACAAACCGGAGCCTTTTGGCGGAACCGCAGTAAAGCAACAGTCAACACGTCTGACAAGACAATGGGAGACGACATCGTGACACAATCCACATCATTCAACCGCCGCAAGTTCCTCAAGGGAACTGCGATCGGTGCGGGCGTTCTGGCCGCCCCGGCGCTGATCTCGCGCAAGGCGCTGGCCTCGTCGGGCGAGCTGAACTTCACCGGTTGGGCTGGGTATCCGACCATGACCACCGACGTGTTCCCGGCCTTTGAAAAGGCGACCGGCATCAAGGTGAACTTCACCGAGCAGCCGAGCCAGGACGAAATGTTTGCGCAAGCCAAAGTCGCGGTCGAAGCGGGCGGCATCGACATGATCGAGCCGACCATCGACCGTTGGGGCGGCTGGAACAGCAATGGCCTGTTGCAGGCCTGGGATCCGGCGAAGCTGGCCATAGACAACTATCTGCCCGGTCTGGCGGATGGTTCGGCCGGCACCCGGTCGCGTGACGCGGCTGGTGCCTTGTTCTATGTGCCGTCGAACTGGGGCACCGAGGCGCTGGTCTACAAGAAAGACACCGCCGTTCTGGGTGAGCCTGCCTCGCTGGGCGCGCTGTTCGACCCGGCCAATCAGGTTGTGCTGCGTCCGCACTCGGCACTGGCTGCCATGGGTCGCTGGCTTGACGCGACCGGCAAGCTGCCGCGTCCGTGGATGGATGCCTATACCGACATAGGTGCCATGGTCGAACTTTGGGACATCGCACTGGCCGAGGCGGTCAAGGCCAAGGGCAACGTGGTGCAGTTCTGGTCGGGCGAGAACGAGGCGAATGCCGGTTTCGTGGCAAACGGCGCAACGGTCGGCCTGTGCTGGGATTCGACCGGCTACAACCTGCGCAATGACGGCTTTGGCTATGCCGCACCGGTCGAGGGCGCTTTCGCCTGGCACCAGGGCTTTGTCATGATGAAGAACGCGACCAACATCGATCAGGCGCATGAATTGGCCAAGTGGGTCTCGACCGCCGAAGGCGCGGCGTTGTGGGCCACCGCCTTCTCGTCCAACCCGGTTGGCAAGGGTTCGGCCGAAATGTTGAACCCCGAAGTGTCGGCCTATTACAACGCGGCCTTCGACGACGCCAAGCTGGCCGCCCTGTGGTGGTGGCCGGAACAGACGGCAGAATTCATCGCCAAGCGCGGTGAATATTCCGACAAGTACAAGGCTTCCTGATCGCTGGACCGATCAATGGCGCGCCGGGTCTGCAAAGACCCGGCGCGTTCTTTTGCATGTCTGGTCTGGCGAACCCTTGCGCGCCATGGCCCATTGCGCGAACAAATCGGCCTGCTAGGCTGACACCAACAAAAAGACCGACAGGGAAAAGGGCGATCCGATGGGCGCTGGAGTTGATCTGGACAATGTCTGCTGCGATTTTGGCACCTTTCGTGCCGTCGACCAGGTGAATGTGAACATCGCCGAAGGCGAGTTCTTTTCGTTCCTTGGCCCGTCCGGTTGCGGCAAGACCACCATTCTGCGGATGATCTCGGGCTTTACCGAACCGACCGGCGGCGCGATCCGCATCGGTGGCAAGGACATGCGCGGCCAGCGCCCCAACCAGCGGCCGACCGCGCTGATATTCCAGAACCTCGCGCTGTTTCCGCTGATGCCGGTCTGGGAAAACATCTCTTTCGGGCTGGAAGTGCGCGGTGTCGGCAAGGCGCAGCGCCGCGCCAAGGCCGAAGAGCTGCTGGCGCTGGTCGATCTGCACGAGTCAGCCGACAAGATGATAGGCCAGCTTTCGGGCGGCCAGAAACAACGGGTGGCGATTGCCCGCGCTTTGGCGGTTGAACCCTCGGTGATGCTGCTTGATGAGCCGCTGTCGGCACTGGATCTGAAACTGCGCCAGCATATGCGGGCCGAACTGCGCGCCATCCAGAAACGCACCGGCGTCACCTTCATCTATATCACCCACGATCAGGGCGAAGCGCTGGCGATGTCGGACCGGGTCGGGGTGATGAGCCAGGGCAAGCTGCAGCAGGTTGCCAACCCGCGCGATATCTACAACAACCCGGTCAATGGCTTCGTCGCGTCATTTGTCGGGGAAAACAACATCCTGACCGGCCAGATCGTGAACCCGGCGGGCGGCTTTGCCGGCATTGCGACCAAACACGGCGCTTTCCGCGCCCGCATGGATCCCGCAGTCACCGGTGCCGGTGTCAAACTGTATGTCCGCCCCGAGCATATGCGGTTTTCCGAAACGGCTGCGGCGGAAAACTCGGTGCCTGTCACGATCAGCGACACGGCGTTCGAGGGGAATTTCATCACCGTCCAGTCGGTCAGCGACAGCGGCATGACCTTCACCTCGGAAATGCGCAATGACGGCGCGACGGCGATTCCGGCACCCGGGATGCGGATGCACATCAGCTTTGATGCGGCGGCAGCGGCAATCCTGCCGGATTACCCCGCTGCGGAGGCTTGATCCATGCATGACCTGCTGCGCCGCTATGGCACCGGACTGACAGCGGCCTTTGTGCTGCTTACCGCCTTTTGGCTGCTGATCCTGCTGATCCTGCCGAACCTGACGATGTTCGAAAGCTCGTTCCGCCCCTATCTGCCGGTCACCGAGGTGGGGGGACCAAAGGATGTCTATTCCTGGCAGAACTACACCAGCATTCTTGAAAATCCGATCGATGTTTCGCTGTTCGGCGTGGCATTTTCGCTCGGGGTGCGGGTCAAGGTGTTTCTGCTGACGATCTTCTATTCCGGGGTGGTGACGATCATCACCTTCTTGATGGCCTATCCGCTGTCCTACTATCTGGCCAAGATCGTGGCACCCAAATCGCTGCCTACGCTGTTCTTGCTGCTGTTCGTGCCGCTGTGGGTATCCGAGGTGCTGCGGTCCTTTGCCTGGTACATCATCCTGACGCTGAAGGGGCCGCTCAACGGGGTATTGATGGCGCTGGGGCTGATTGATACCGAGATACGCTGGATCGCGGGGTTCAGCCCGGTCATCATCGGGCTGGTCTATACCTATGTGCTGTTCATGGTGTTCCCGCTCTACAACGCCATTCAAAGCCTTGACAGCAACCAGATAGAGGCCGCCGAAGACCTTGGCTCGCCGTGGTGGCGCACCCACCTGCGGGTCATCCTGCCGCATTCGAAACCGGGCATCGCCTCGGGCGCGGTCATGGTGTTCATGTTGTCGGCGGGGTCGCTGCTGGTGCCGTCGCTGCTGGGCTCCACCACCTCGGGCTGGTTCACCCAGACCATTCAGGGGATCATGCTGGATAGCCAGGACTGGAACCGGGGAGCCGCCTATGCCTTCATGCTGCTGTTCGTCTGCACCGTGGTCGTCGGGTTCCTGATGTGGCTGTTCAAGGTCAAATTGTCCGAAGTGGCGAAATAGGGGGACGGCATGCACAAGCAACGCGACTTTCTGTTCCACCTCTACATGGCGCTGTTCCTGATCTATCTGCTGGTGCCGCTTCTGGTGATGGGGGGGGCGGCCTTCAATGACAGCAAGCTGCCGACAGTGTTTCCATGGAAAGGGCTGACTGACAAATGGTTTGTCGCCTTGTGGAACGACAACCGCATCTGGATCGCGTTCCGCAACACCCTGCTGGTGGCGGTGGCGGTGGTGGCGCTGGCGGTGCCGATCGGCACGGCGGGGGCGATCCTGATAAACTCGATCTCCGGACGGTTTCGGTCGGTGCTTTACGGCATGATGGTGGCACCGATCCTGATCCCCGGCGTGGTGATCGGCATTTCTACCCTGCTGTTCTGGCACAACCTGTCGGTCGGGTCCGGCCTGCACCTGTCGGTGCTGGGGCAGGTCAGCTACATCGCCTCATTCGTGATGCTGCTGGTGCTGGCGCGGCTGCAAAGCTTCGATCAGGGGCTGGAAGAAGCGGCGCTTGATCTTGGCGCCGGCCATGGCCAGGTGATGCGCCGCATTCTGTTGCCGCACCTGTACCCCGCCATCGGAGCCGGCGCGGCCATCGCCTTTTTCCAGTCGATTGAAAACTTCAACGTCACCCTGTTCACCCGTGGCGGGGCCGATACCCTGACGGTTTATGTGTTTTCCAAGGTCCGCTCCGGCATCACTCCCACCATCAACGCTCTGGCGCTGCTGCTGATCGTCTTTACCCTTGGCTGCGCCATCTGGTACGAACTGCGCCGCCGCAAGCTGGAACGGCGGATGGCGGCACTGGTGGTGCGCGAACCCTGATCCGGCGCAGGCATCTGAATTCAACCCGGACGGCTGATCCCGGCGCAGAAAGGCGATCCCGCGTCGCCCGCGGTCGATCATTTGGCTTTCAGCCGACATAGCCTGCCGCATGTGCGTCGCAACGGGCCTCCCTTGCGCTTCTATTTGGCTAGAACAGACCCGAAGCCCGGGGCGGCGCCCCGGGTGCCTCCGTGCAGATCGAGTTCCCCGTGACCACCCAGCCCCTCCGCTCCGAAAGCCGCCTTGCCGCCAATCTTCTGTGCATGGCATCCATGTTGGTCTGGGCCACCGCGTTTCCGGCGGTCGACATGCTGGTCGGGCTGATCCCGCCGCTGCCGCTGACGGCAATGCGGACGGGGGTGGCAGTCGGGTTTCTGCTGCCGCTCTGGTTCTGGTGGGAAGGTGCCGGCGCGCTGGCCCGCGCCAACTGGCTGTCGGGCATGGTGATCGGCGCCATCGGCTTTGGCCTTGGGGCCACCATGCTGGTCATGGCGCAGCAACAGTCCGATGCGGTGACGGTGGCGGTGATCACCGCCACGATGCCGGTGATCGGCATCGCGCTGGAATGCCTGCTGGATGGCCGCAGGCTGACAGCGGCGCTGGTGGCGGGGCTGGTCCTGTCGATCGGCGGCGGAATCGCGGCCTATATGGCGCGGCTTGGCGGCTTTGGGCTGGGGATGGGGGCGGCACTGGCTCTGGGCTCGGTATTCATTTTCAGCTGGGGTTCGCGCGCCACCGTCAAGGGATTGCCCGAACTGTCGCCACTGGGGCGCACCACGGTCACGCTGGCAGGCGCGGCGCTGGGGACCCTGGCGGTCAGCCTTGCCGTGGCGCTGGTCGGCGGCGGCTCGGGGGTTGCCTGGTCGGCGCTGGGGTGGCGGGAAGGTCTGGCGGTGCTGGCTTACGGCATCGGATCAATGGCGGTGAGCCAGCTTTTGTGGATCATCGGGGTTGGTCGGCTTGGCATCGGCATTGCCTCGATGCATATCAATGCGGCACCGTTTTATGTAATGTCGTTCATGGTTTTGCTGGGCAACCCCTGGAACGGCTGGCAAGCGGCTGCGGCACTGGTGGTTGGTGCCGGGGTGCTGGTGGCGCAGACTGGTCGCAGCAAAGTGCCGGGCTGAACCGTGGCGCCCGCCCGACCGGGGCATCGCCCCCCTTGCCATTTCCCGACGCCCTCTGGTGTTTCCCATCTGCCGATAATCCTCGGCAGAACGTCGAAGTGTTGCCACATTCTTTACCTACGATTGGCAAAGTACTAGAATCCCCCCAAAAGCTGCGTTGCAGTTGCCAACCAAAGGTGCCAAATGAAGGCGAATATTCAGGCATTGGCCATCGAAGAAAACGACGCGGATGATGCCCCGGCCGCCGGTTCCGCGCCCGACACCACCTCGCACCGCTATCAGACCCGGCAGACCATGCTGACCAAGCTGCCCAAAGGTGGAGTGTGCGCCGAAATCGGGGTCTGGACCGGCCAGTTTTCGATCCAGATTCTGGAAGTGACAGAACCCAGGGAACTGGTGCTGATCGATCCGTGGGACATGATATCCGGCCAGCCGGATGAGGATCGCAGCAACGACAGACATGCCGATGCCAGCTTCATGCAGAACATGCATCAAGGCATCGTCGATCTGTATGGCAAGCTGCCGCAGGTCAGGATCATCAAGGGTCTGTCGGAACCGGTGCTGGCGAGCTTTCCCGATGAGCACTTCGACTGGGTCTATATCGACGGCAACCACCTGTATGATTTCGTGCTGCGCGATATCCAGATTTCGTACCAGAAGGTGAAAAAGGGCGGCGTCATCGTCGGTGACGATCTGTTCTGGAAAAAAGCCGGTCGTCAGCATGTGCGTGAGGCGGTATTCGCCTGCCTGAAATTCTGGGGTGACAAGGTGCGGTTCGAAAAGGTCGGGGCGCAGTTCATGATCCACAAGCTCTGACCATCGCCACGGTCGCGGCGGGTCTGCTGGACGCCGCTGATCCGGGTGCTGGTACGGCCCGGAACCCTGCCTGTCGGCACCTGCGCAGCCGGTCCCCGCCCTGTCGCTGCGCCCCCCGCTTTGGCCTGCAGTGCTCCTTGCGCTTCTTATTGGCACAAATATTCCCGGGTGATGAGCGCCCGAAAATTCCCCGGTGGGGAATTTCAGCGAAGAACGCCTGCCCGGTTTGCAGGCTGGGGGCAGAGCCCCGCGCGGTTGGGTTTGGGGTGCCATCGCACACTCAATCCGGTACCGCAGCGCGCCAACTGCCGGCATAGCGATATTCTTCCAGATTATCCCCCTCGCCGATCCGGTCGACCACGGCGAACAGGCCGGGGGCATGCAGTGGCGTCAGCACGCCGTGCCAGATGCGGCGGTGCAGGTTGATGCCCTGACCGGGTTCAGTCAGGAAAGCGCGCGGGGTGCCGGGGGTGCCTTTGTCATCGGGGGCCACGATGACGAGAAACGGGTTTCGCGTCATCGGCAGAAAGGCCTGCGAACCCAAAGGGTGCCGCTCGACCAGATCGAAATCATAGGGCAGGGCGCTGGGTTCGGCGTCAAACAGGCTGATCCCGGCGTGGCCACCCCCGAAATCCAGCCTTGCGCGATCGTGGTAGCGCCCGCACAGGCCGGCGTTGATCAGCCGGTCCGGGGGGCCGGATGTATCCAGCACGTCGCCGAACGGGGCAAAGGCTGCGGGCGTCAGGGGTTCGGTTCGGATGCTGCGGCTCATGCGGAGCGGGCCGGAAGCAGACAAGAGGCGGATATTTGGGCCGACAAGAAACCCATGGGTCAGCCCGCCGGGGCGAGGGGCGCACCGAAAGCACCGGGGCCGCGCAGGCGGGCGTGGCGGTTCACGTCCTTGTACAGCAGATAGCGGAAGGGTTCGGGGCCGGCGGCATAGCAGGCCTGCGGGCAGAAGGCGCGCAGCCACATGAAATCGCCCGCCTCGACCTCGACCCAGTCGCGGTTCAGTTTATAGACCGCCTTGCCTTGCAGCACGTAAAGCCCGTGCTCCATCACATGGGTTTCCTCGAACGGGATGAGGCCGCCGGGCTGGAAGGTGACGATGTTCACATGCATGTCGTGGCTGAGATCGGTCGGCTCGGTAAAGCGGGTGGTGGCCCAGGCCCCGTTGGTGTCGGGCATCGGGATCGGTTTGTGGGCCGTATCGGAGGTGATGAACGCGGCTGGGGCGGGGAGGCCTGGCACCGGTTCATAGAGCTTGCGGATCCAATGGAGTTTCGCGTGCCCGCCGCCGGGGTTTTTCAGCCGCCATTTCAGGTGTGCAGGCAGATAGGCATAACCGCCTGCTTCCAGCCGGTGCGCGCTGTCGTGGAACGTCAGCGTTACGTGGCCTTCGACCACGAAGATCACCCCCTCGGCACCCGAGTCGGGCTCGGGGAATTCTGATCCGCCGCCGGGGGCCACATCCATCAGGTAGTGCGAAAAGGTCTCGGAAAAGCCTGACAGCGGCCGGGCGATGATCCAGGCCCTTGTGTGATCCCACCCCGGCAGGAAGCTGGTCACGATGTCGCGCATCACCCCTTTGGGGATCACCGCATAGGCCTCGGTAAACACAGCCCGCCCGGTATGGAGTGCGGTCTGCGGCGGCAGCCCGCCTTGGGGAGAGTGATATTGGGTCATGGCAACTGGGCTTTCAGCCGGATAAGGGCGATGCGCTCCACCTGTTTGCAGGCTTGCGCGCATTCGGTGGCACGGTCATTGGCCAGCCGCGCCCGGAACGCCGCCATGATCCCGGCCTTGTCATGATCACGCACCGCAATGATGAAGGGAAAGCCGTGTTTTGCGAGGTAAGCGTCGTTCAGCGCGGTGAATTCGGCCCGTTCGCCATCGGTCAGGGCATCCAGCCCCGCCGACGCCTGTTCCTGGGCGCTGTCGGCAGTCAACCGTTTGGCGGCGGCCAGTTTCCCCGCCAGATCCGGGTGGGCGTTCAGCACCCCGAGCCGTTCGCGGTCACCTGCCGCGCGGAATGCGCGCGCCAGCGCGTTGTGCAGGCCGATTGCCGTATCATGTGCGGGCCCCAGTTCCAGATCAAAGGCGCGTTCGGCGATCCACGGCGAATGTTCGAAAATCCCGCCATAGGCCGCGACGAAGGCGGCGCGGTCCATCCGGTGTGGCTGGGGCGCACGCCTGGGCGGGTGGGTGGCGGCCCAATGGGCGGCGATGTCACCACGCCGGGCAAACCAGGTGCCGGGGTGGCTTGCGGCATAATCCAGGAACCGCTGCAGCCCGATGACCCGCCCCGGTCGCCCGATCAGGCGGCAATGCAGGCCGACCGACATCATTCTGGCCCGACCGGCCGCGCCCTCGGCATAGAGCGCATCGAACGTGTCCTTGAGGTAGGCAAAGAAGTGGTCGCCGGTATTGAAGCCCTGCGGCGTGGCAAAGCGCATGTCATTGGCGTCAAGCGTATAGGGGATCACCAGCTGATCATGATCGCGGGCGCTGATCCAGTAGGGCAGATCGTCGTCATAGCTATCGGAAATCCAGTCAAAGCCGCCCTCTTCCGCCACCAGCCGCACGGTATTGGCCGAACAGCGCCCGGTGTACCAGCCACGCGGCCGGCTGCCCGTCACCTCGGTATGCAGGCGGATCGCTTCGGCGATGGCGGTGCGTTCCTCGGCCTCGGGCATGTCCTTGTGCTCAACCCATTTCAGGCCGTGCGACGCCACTTCCCAACCCGCGTCGATCATCGCACTGGTTTGTTCGGGGTTGCGAGCCAAGGCTGTGGCGACACCGTAAACCGTGACAGGGATATTCAGCCCGGTAAACAGCCGGTGCAGCCGCCAGAACCCGGCGCGCGCGCCATATTCGTAGATGGATTCCATGTTCCAGTGCCGCATTCCGGGCCAAGGGGCGGCACCGACGATCTCCGACAGGAATGCCTCGGAGGCCGGATCGCCATGCAGAATGCAGTTTTCGCCGCCCTCTTCATAGTTCAGCACGATCTGGACCGCGATTTTCGCCGCCCCGGGCCAGCAGGCATCCGGTGGCACCGCGCCGTAGCCTTGCATGTTGCGGGGATAACGGTTCACTCTTGCCCTCCGGACCGGCGCGGGGTTTTCTGGCCGCATCGACAGGGAAGCATGTTCGCGCCCGGGCGGAAAGGGCCTTTGCGCGCCCGATGACAGTTTTGGCGAGGGGAGATTGCCATGGCAGGACAGGTGACGACCCATGTGCTGGATACCGCACGTGGCGTTCCGGCGGCAGGGATGCGCTTTCTGCTTTACCGCGTCAGCGGCAACAGCCACCGCAAGATTGCCGAGGGTGTCACCAACGCCACTGGCCGCACCGATGCGCCGCTGCTGGCGGGCAAGGCGATGACCATCGGCAGCTATGAGCTGATCTTCAGCGTCGGCGACTATTTGCGGGTCAGCGGTCAGGCCGGCGCTGGATTGCTGTTTCTGGAGGATGTTCCGATCCGCTTCGGTGTCGCCGACGACGGGGCTCACTACCATGTGCCCCTGCTGGTGTCGCCGTTCGGCTATTCGACCTATCGCGGCAGTTGAAACGGGCAGGAGGCGCAGATGTATGACTGGGCGGTGCTGATGGCGTGGGTCGAACTGGCGGTGCGGTGGCTGCATGTCATCACGGCGGTCGCCTGGATCGGGTCTTCGTTCTATTTCATCGCGCTCGACCTCGGGCTGCACCGCGACCGCAATCTGGCATCGGGGGCGGACGGCGAGGAGTGGCAGGTCCATGGCGGCGGCTTCTACCACATCCAGAAATACCTGGTGGCCCCACCCGGGATGCCCGACCATCTGACCTGGTTCAAATGGGAAAGCTATGCCACCTGGATGTCGGGTTTTGCCCTGCTGGTCGTGGTCTACTATCTGGGGGCGCAGTTCTATCTGATTGATCCGGCCATCGCCGATCTGGCGGTGTGGCAGGCAATTGGCATTTCAGCCGGGTCGCTGGTGGGTGGCTGGTTCGCCTATGATGCCATTTGCAAAAGCCGGTTCGGCGATCAGCCGTTGCGGCTGATGCTCGGGCTTTATGTCGTGCTGGTCGGCATGGCGTATTTCTATACCCTTGTCTTTACCGGTCGCGCTGCGATGCTGCATCTGGGGGCCTTCACCGCCACCATCATGTCGGCCAATGTCTTTGTCACCATCATCCCGAACCAGAAGATCGTGGTGGCGGATCTGATCGCGGGGCGCAGGCCAGACGCGAAATACGGACGTATCGCCAAACAGCGCAGCACTCACAACAATTATCTGACGCTGCCGGTGCTGTTCCTGATGCTGAGCAACCACTACCCGCTGGTCTTTGCCACCGAATGGAATTGGGTGATCGCATCGCTGGTGTTCCTGATGGGCGTCACCATCCGCCACTGGTTCAACAGCCGCCACGCCCGCACCGGCAACCCGCACTGGACATGGGTTGTGACCGCGATCCTGTTCCTCATCGTGGCCTGGCTGTCGACGGCACCGATGGTCCGCACCAGCGATGCCGATACGATCCGCGCCGCCGATCAGCGCTTTGCCAGTGCCGCCGGGTTCGACCATGTCACCGACATTGTGCTGGGCCGCTGCTCGATGTGCCATGCGGCAGAGCCGGTGTGGGAGGGGCTTCTGTGGCCGCCCAAGGGTGTCCGGCTGGAAACTGCGGCCCAGATCGCCCACGAAGCACCGCGCATCTATCTGCAGGCGGGCCGCAGCCACGCGATGCCCCCGGCCAATCTGACCGACCTGCCGCCCCAAGACCGCGCGGCGATCATTGCCTGGTACCGCGCAGCAACCGGCGGCTGACGCGCCCGCACCCGACACGCCGGAACCTCCACCACCTTGCGTTTCTTGTTGGCCCAAATATCCCGGGGTGTGGGGCAGCGCCCCACGTGGCCCCGCCAGACCGCTCGCCGAGATCAATCCCGCGAAAAGCGCCAGCGCGTGACCTGGGCGTGGTTTTGCCCGGGGTCCAGCCGCACCGAAGGGAAATCGGGGCGGTTCGGCGCGTCGGGCCAGCCCTGGGTTTCCAGCGCGATCCCGGCGTTGGCGCCGTAGGGTTGGCCGGAATGGCCGGGGTGTGGCGCGGTTTCCATCCGCGCTCCGTCATAGATCTGCAACCCCGGTTCGGTGGTTTCCATCACCATCCGCACCCCGGACGTGCCGGTCAGCTCGGCAGCAAAGCTCAGCGGGCGGCGGGCGGGGGCAAGGCACCAGTTGTGGTCATAGCCTTCGGTCAGGTCAGGCACCCGGCCCGCCCGAAGATCAAAGACCGTACCCTCAACCTTTTGCGGCGCGCCAGCCGGGATGCGATCCGCATCGACCGCCAGATACGCTTCTGCCGCCACCCGCAGCCGGTGGCCTGCCGTGGTCGGCTTGCCGTCCAGCGACCAGTAGCTGTGATTGGTCAGGTTCATCAGGGTCGGCGCGTCGGTCGTGGCGCGCAGCGTCAGCGTCAGGTCGCCATCCGCGCCCAGCACAAAGGCCGCCTCACACACCCGGTTGCCGGGAAAGCCGCCGGTCCCGTCGGCCAGCGTCAGCCGCAGGGTCAGGTGGCTGGCACCGGCATCGGCGATCTGCCACACTTGTGTGGCCAGACCGCTGTTGCCGCCATGCAGGCAGGTGACCCCGTTCTCATTGGCTTCAAACCCCAGCATCCGCCCGTCCAGCGGGGCTTTGGCCCCGGCAATCCGGTTGGCGACCGGGCCGACCACCGCCCCGTTATAGCCCATCGGGCCTTGGTCATAGGCGGCGATCTGGTCGGACCCCAGCGTCAGCGACCACGGCGCACCTGCCAGCCGCACCTCCTGCAGGATGGCACCAAGGGTCAGCACCGTCACCGACAACTCGCCGCGCTTCAGCCGCACGGCTTCAACGGTGCGGCCATCCTGCAGGATGCCAAAACGGCGGATATCGGCTGTCATCATCGGCTCCGATGGTGGAAAGGGCGGGTCACAGCAACACCTGGTGTTCAGCCTGACCAACGGCACCCGGGGTTGCGGTAAAGACCTTGCCGCTGTCGGGATGCGCGGCCAGATGTTCGGCACTCAGCGTCTTGGTGGCAGAGGTGCAGAACAGCGTCGCCAGCCCGTCGCCACCAAAGGCGGGGCAGGAGGTCTGCGCTGCCCCGAACGATACATGGGTCACATAGCGGCCCTGCGGATCATAGGCCGCCACCCGGAACGCCCCCCATTGCGCCAGCCACATCGTGCCTGCCGCATCCACCACGGCGCCATCGGGGAAAAGCCGCTCCGCCGTCAGGTCGAGCCAGATCTGCGGTTGCCCGACCGGCCAGCCTTCGGCATCCAGCGCCACTTTCATCACCTGATGCGTCCCGGTATCGGTGAAGTGGGCATGGCGGCCATCGGGGGTGAAGCAGATCGCGTTGGGGATGCTGATACCGGGGTAAAGCAGGCGCAACTCGCCGCGGCAATAGCGATAGATCGCGCCGGCCCCCGCCGCTTCTGCCTTGGCCATGGTGCCGATCCAGAACCCGCCCTGCGGGTCGGCGCGGCCATCGTTGGACCGGGTCAGCGGGTTATCCGCCTCCAGCGCCACCAGATCGCTGCGGGCACCGGTGGCCAGATCGAGCCGGAACAGCGCGGTTTCCGAGGCGACCAGCAGGCTGGCATCATCAATCCATCCGGCCGCCGATACCATTTCGCCGAACTGCCAGTGCCGCTGCCCCGTTGCGGTACGGGTATAAAGTCGGCTTTCCAGAATATCGAACCAGAACAACTGCTTCAGTCCCGGGTGCCACATCGGCCCTTCGCCAAGGCTGCATCGGGTTGCATCAAAGATCGTCATGCCATGCGCTCCTGCGATCTGGCGGCATCATAGGCGGCGGCCATGTTGCCGGCCCGCTCCGC
>Ga0105044_10006511_pt1 | contig 16058 bp, 13 predicted proteins | sample MAT01_FD_78092 | JGI IMG/M metagenome (GOLD analysis project Ga0105044, IMG submission 78092) | Freshwater microbial communities from Lake Fryxell liftoff mats and glacier meltwater in Antarctica - MAT-01 | ecosystem: Environmental > Aquatic > Freshwater > Ice > Liftoff microbial mat | place... | reverse complement strand
CGGCCCCGCAACGCGTCGGGCACCTCGTGCTGCACCACGTTGAGCGCAACCGCGATGTTCGCGAAATGGAACGCGCCGACCACAAAGATCACCACGAACGCCACGACGACCTGCTGCACGAGCCCGAGCACCGCGAGCGCCGCGGAGAACGCGAGCGCTGTGCCGGCGAACGTCGCTGCGGGACGGCGGCGCCCGATCCCCGCGAACGCGAGGATACCGACGGCGGCGCCCAGTCCGATCCCGGCTTGGAGCCATCCGTAGTAGCTCTGACCGACCGAAGACGATCCGTCGGCGAGGACCTCGGTCGCGTAGACGACGGCCAGCGGCTGGTACACGATGCCGACGAGCATCAGGAACGCGGTGGAGCCGATCACCACCTTCACCGACGGGGTGTCACGCACGTACCGGATCGCGGTACGCATGGCATCGAGGCTGCGGGTCTCGGCCATCGGCGCGTGCCGAGGAACCGGGGTCACGACCCACGCGCCGATGACGGCGAGGAACGTCACCGCGTTCAGCCAGAACACCCACTCCAGGCCGAACGCACCGATCAGCAGCGAGGCCAGGAGCGGCCCGATCACGCGGGCGATCGAGTTCGTGGCGGTCCCGAGGCTGATCGCGCTCATCAACCCTTCGCGGGGCACGACTGCGGGCGTAAGGGCCTGCTGGGCCGGGATCGCGAGCATGAACGCGATCCCGAGGAAGAACGAGAGCGCCGAGATGGTGACGATGTCAGCCGCCCCCGTCGACACCATCACCCCGAACACGATCGCCCCCACGAGCTGCGCGACCTGGGTCGCGATGAGCAACTTCCTCCGGTCGAACCGATCGGCGAGCACCCCACCCCAGAGGCTGAAGATCAGCTGCGGCGCGTAGGAGGCGAAGTAGACGATCCCGACCGACTCGGCCTTCCCGGTGAGCTGGTACGCGAGGAAGGAGCGGCCGACGATCTGCATCCAGTCGCCGAGCTGCGACACCAGCCCGGCCGCCCACACACGCCGGAACACCGGGTACCGGAAGGCGAGGTAGGTCGGCGACGACCACAGGCCGCGTGGTCGGGAGCGGGGAGCGCGCACGGCTCATGCTACGACCTACCATGACGCCGATGTCAGTTGTGGACGGAGCCGGGACCGACCCCTTCGCGGAGACCGACGACCAGCAGTCGCTGCGCGCGCTCGCGCGAGACGTCGCCGACCGCGACCTCGCTCCGCTCGCCCGTCAGTGGGACGAGACCGAGGAGTTCCCCCAGGCGTCGTGGGACGCGATCCGCAAGGCCGATCTCTTCGGGATCACGATCGGTGAGCGGTACGGCGGCATGGGCATGGGCGACATCGAGGCTGCGATCGTGCTCGAGGAGCTCGCCCGCGCCGATGTGAGCAGCGCGATCCTGGCCCAGCTCACGTTCAACGGTCCGCCGCGCGCGATCGAACATCTCGGCAACGACGAGATGAAGGAGCGCTGGCTGCCGATGGCCGCGAGCGGCGAGGCCCTGTTCTCCATCGGCATCAGCGAAACCGAGGCCGGCTCCGCGGTCAACCACATGCGTGCCAAGCTCACACCGGATGGCCCTCCGACTGCGAAAGGTCAGGGTTACCGACTCAACGCGTACAAGAACTACGTCACCGGTGGACACAAGGCACGCGCGTGTCTGGTGTGGTGTCGGTTCCCCGGCAGCGAGGGCGCGAAGGGCATCGGCTCGGTGGTCGTCGACCTCGGAGCCGAGGGCGTCACCATCGCAGGAACGCACGAGAAGATGGGTCTGCGGGGCACGAGCGAGGCCGAGCTCGCCTTCGACGACGTCCGCGTCGAACCGGGCGACGTGCTGCTCCCGGGCGACCCGTCGAGCACCGAGTCGTTCAAGTCGCTCATCTCGCACATCAACCACGAGCGGTGCGGCAACGCGGCCATGTGCGTCGGCGCGGCCCAGGGCGCGCTCGAATACGCGGTCCGGTACATGAACGAGCGGACCATCGGCGGAAAGCCCCTCGCCGCGCTGCAGGGCCTGCAGTGGAAGATCGCCGACATGGCCACGCAACTCGACGCGGCCCGGCTGCTGCTCCTGCGGGCGGTGCACCTCGCCGGGCCGCACGGCACCCCGCCCGCACTCGAGACCGCCATGGCCAAGACGGCAGCCAACCTCGCAGCGAAGTTCGTGTGCGACGAGGCGATCCAGTGCCTCGGCGGCTACGGCTACTCGCGCGAGTATCCCGTCGAGCGTGTCTACCGGGACATCCGCGGCCTGTGCATCGGGGCCGGCACCGTCGAGGTCCAACGCAACTTCGTGGGCACCAACGTGCTCGCCGGCCGCCGGACCACCAGCGCAGGCTGGCGCGACCCGCTCGGGTGACTCGGGAGCCATCGCGTCGGCTGCACCCGACGTACCGCCATCCGCTCGGGCGGGCGTACCGCGAGCCGGGTGGTGCGTGGGACATCCCGTCACTCGACGCGATCATCACCCAGGCTCACGACGATGCCCGCGTCGATGCGCTCGCGGGCGGGTTGCGCGCCGAGGGCGTGCGCCGGGGCGACGTGGTCGCCTGGCAACTCCCGAACTGGGAGGAAGCCGCGCTCCTCTACCGGGCGTGCTGGCGGCTCGGCGCGATCGCGGGACCGGTCCACCACCAGGCCGGCGCCGGCGACGTCGACCGCATGCTCCGCGTGCTCTCACCGCGCCTCGTGCTCCACCCCGACGACGTACGGGGTGGGCGCTCCCGATTCGAGCGGCTCCTCGAGGCAGCGCCCGTCACCCGGTCGGCGGCCCGTCCGTCGGACCTCGCGGTCGCGCTCTTCACCTCGGGCTCGACCGGGGAACCCAAGGCTGCGCTGCACACCCAGCGTGGCCTCGCCCACAAGGCGCTGACCATGGCCCGGGTCCACGGCCTCACCCGCGCCGACGCCGTGCTCATGCCCGCACCGCTCGCGCACATCTCCGGGCTGCTCAACGCGGTGCTGATCCCGGGCGTCGTGCCGATGAAGGCCGTGCTGATGGACAAGTGGGATCCCGAGCGCGCGCTCGACCTGATCGCGTCGGAGCACATCACGTTCATGATCGGGCCGCCGACCTTCTTCGTGCACCTCATGGCCGCGCCGGGGTTCTCGACCGAGCGGGTCGCCTCGTTGCGACTCGTGTCGAGCGGTGGCGCGGGTGTCACCGCGGCATTCGTCGAATCGGCCCGTTCCGCGCTCGGCGCGCACGTCAAGCGGACCTACGGGTCGACCGAGGCCCCGACGGTCACCACCAGCCGCGCCGACGATCCACCCGGTCGCGCCGCCACGACCGACGGCCATCCCGTCGGGCAGTGCGAGATCCGGCTCGATCACAACCGTGAGCTCCTCCTCCGCGGTCCGGAGCTGTTCGTCGGCTACACCGACGCCGCCCAGACCCGCGCCTCGATCGACCGGGGCTGGTTTCGCACCGGCGACCTCGCGCACGTCGACTCCGACGGTTGGCTCACGATCGTCGGCCGGATCAAGGACACGATCATCCGCGGCGGGGAGAACATCACCGCAGCCGAGGTGGAGCACGAGCTCGAGGCACATCCGAGCGTGCGGCAGGCTGTGGCCGTCGGCTACCCCGACCCCGTGCTGGGCGAGCGGGTCTGCGCGTTCGTCGTGGCCGAAGGGTCCGTCACGCTCGACGTCGTCCGGGCCTGGTTTGCCGAGCGCGGCGTCACGAGGTTCAAGACCCCCGAACGCGTTGTCCAGCTCGACGCCCTCCCCGCCCTGGCCGCCGGCAAACCCGACCGCGCCGCCCTCCGAATCCAGGCCGCCAACCCCGCTGAACCCGACCCCAACCCCCGCTGAGTTCGGCGCGTTTCGGCACTCAGAGGACCAGAACGCGCCGAACTCGGCCGAGGCCGAGCTTGGGGGGGGGTTGGGGGGTCGTCAGACGAGGGGTTCGCGGAAGACGGGGGGTGGACGGACCTCGATTGCGCGGAAGGCGAAGCGGTCGAGCTCGTCGCCGTCGACGAACAGGCGGAAGGCGTACTCACCGGCGGTCTCGAGCCGGAGGAAGTTCACCGTCAACGCGATCGGGACCACTGCCGACTCCCCAGGGCGGAGCTCGGCGCCGCCGTCGACCCGGAACGTTCCCTCCGCCTTCAACGCGAGCGCACCGCCGTCGCCGTCCATCATCCCCACCGCGATGGTGTGGTCGCGCCCGAACGCGAACGGCGGGACCGACAGCACCGCGACGAGCGAGACCATCGGGATGATCTGCGGGTAGACCGGGAAGCGCAGGAGGGTCCAGAAGGCGCCGTTGGCGTAGACCTTCCCGCCGACCACCTCGGCGTGGTCCGCGGGGAAGAACGCATAGGTCTCGAACTCGCCGACGCCAGCAACCATGGCGCGATCCTCACCTACCGCCGAGCGGCCGCACAAGTGCCGCCCGACCCATGTTACGGGCGGGACGTCGGGGTGTCGCTACCCCCCGAATGCCGCCGTGACCTGGACCATGTCGAAGTAGTCGCGCCAGGCGGTGATCTTGGCCCCGTCGAGCTCGAACGTGCCCATCACAGGGAGTCCGACGGAACCCGCCGGTCGCACGAAGGTGTCGACCCGTTCGGTGAGCACCACGTTGCCGTTGACGGCGAGGTGCAGGATCTCGAACTCGATGCGGTCGACCATCGCGGTGAAGCCCTCGATGAACGTGCGGATGGCCTCGGTGCCCACCACCGGCTCCATCGGGATGTTGTGGTAGACGGCGTCGTCGGCGAACGCGCTCATGATGCGATCGATGTCGCCGGTCGACCACGCGTCGCAGAACTCCCGCACGACCTGTTCCGGATCGGCCACGTCTCTCCCCTTCTCGCTGCTTCGCCAGTCGGATGTCGGATGTCGGATGTCGAATGTCGGATGTCAGATGTCAGATGTCAGATGATGCTCTCGCCGGCCTCGACCCGCGGTCGCAGCAGCGCGGCCAGGCGCTCGCGGTGGTACCCGGCGTCGCCGAACGTGAGCTGGTCGAGTTGGGCCCGCTTGAGGAACAGGTGCAGGTCGTGTTCCCAGGTGAACCCGATGCCACCGTGGACCTGGAGGCCTGAGGCCATCACCCGACGCGAGGCGTCGGAACCCCAGATCTTCGCGGTCGACGCCGCGACCGAGGCGTCGCGGTCGTCGGCCGCGAGGCACCACGCGGCCCAGTAGACCGACGACCGCATCCCCTCCACGTCGACGAGCATGTCGGCGCACCGGTGCTTCACCGCCTGGAAGCTCCCGATGGGCTTGCCGAACTGGACCCGGTCCTTGGCGTACTCGACCGACAGCTCGAGGACGCGATCGGCACCGCCGAGCATCTCCGCGGCGACGCCGGTCGCACCCCGATCGAGGAGCGCGTCGACGGCATCACGACCTCCCAGACGTTCGGCCGGGAGCGCGTCGAATCGCAGCCAACCGAGCTCCCGGGTGCGATCCATGGCCGGCTCGGCCCCCGGGCGGGTCGCGTCGTCGAGCTCGACGGCGAACAGCGCGGGCCCGTCGGGCGACTCCGCGACCACGATCGCGAGATCGGCCGACGGCGCGAACGGAGTCGGGTCGGAGCGGCCGTGCAGCTGCCAACCGGCGTCCGCGCCCGTTGCGGTGACCGCGCTCGACGCCTTGCTCCACGCCACACACGCCAGCCGTTCACCCGCCAGCAACGACGCCACGGAGTCGGAACGGCCGGCGCGGCCGAGCGCGTCGATCGCGAGCACCTGACCGAGGAACGGCGCGGGCGCGGCATGGCGGCCGATCGCCTCGAGCAACACCGCCAGCTCGACCCATCCGAGACCGAGTCCGCCGGCGGCCTCGGCGAGCGCGACACCGAGCCAGCCCTGTTCGACCATCCCGGCCCACAGGTCCCGGTCGAGCCCACCGCCGGCTTCGACCACCGCACGCACGCCGGAGATCGGCGCGAGCCCGTCGAGCAACTCGCGCGCGCCGGACCGCAACGCCTCCTGATCGTCGGAGAGGTCGAAGTCCATCGCTACCGCACTCGGGGTCGGCTCACGACCCGGAAGTTAGCTGACGCGGACGTCAGGCCTCCGAGAACCCGTGCACCACCGCCGGGAGCTCAGCGTTGGCGTGGTCGCCATAGGGACCGTGGACGATGCCGTGAGGGGTCTTCTCCCAGTGGAAGGGCGAGCGCACGACCTGCACGAGCGCGCGCCACGCCGCGATCGAGTGGAGCACCCAGTAGAAGGGGTTGAGCAAGACGAAGGGAACCAGGTCGCGGGCACGACGCCGCCAGACCGCCACCGCGCTCACGGCCATCGTCGACACGTTGCCGAGCAGGAGGTTGGCGAACGCCGCCGGCCCGAACCACGAGGGGAGGTGCAGGCCGGCGACGTTGCCGCCGAGGAAGGTGAAGAGCCAAAAGCCCACCACGATCGGGTAGACGAGGAACGTGAGGGGGGTCCCCATCACGAGGGCGAGGAACCCGAGCATGCCCCGGAACCCGAGGTGCTCGGCGAGGCGCCGCGGCTTGCGGAGATGTACGAACGAGGTGATCATGTAGCCCTTGATCCAGCGGGTGCGCTGCCGGATCCAGGCCTGCCACTCCGAACAGCCCTCTTCCCAGGTCGTGCTGGCGATCGTCCCGATCCGGAAACCCTCGGCCGAGGCGCGGATGCCGAGATCGGCATCTTCGGTCACGTTGTAGGGGTCCCAACCGCCGAGGTCACGCAGCGCCGCGGTGCGGAAGTGGTTCGACGTGCCGCCGAGCGGCAGGGGCACCCGCCAGTGGTCGAGGCCCGGCAGCATCGCGTCGAACCACGCGGAGTACTCGAGCGTGAACATGCGGGTGATGATGTTCTCGCGGGAGTTGAAGTAGTTCAGTCGCGCCTGCATGCACACCGTGTCGGGATCAGCGTCGTCGAACGCGGCGATCGCGGTACGGAGCTGGTCGGGCTGGGGTCGGTCCTCGGCGTCGTAGATCGTGAGGTACTCACCCTGCGCGAGCGCGAGCCCGAGGTTGCACGCCCGGGGCTTCGTCTGGGGACCCCCGGGTGGCACCACGTAGAAGCGCACCCAGTCGGGCGGCTGCGCGGCCTTCGCCGCCGCGATCGTCTCTTCGTCATCGGGTTCGAGGAGCACGAGCACCTGGAGCTTCGACTTCGGGTAGTCGAGCTCGCTGAGGTGCTCGATCACCTTCGAGACGACCTTCGCCTCGTGGTACGCGGGAACGAGGATCGTGTATACGGGGAGCGCGGTCTCGGGGATGCGGACGGGGACGTGATCGGCGGCGATCTTCACCCGCTCGATGTCGACGAACGTGCCGACGATGCACGCGCCCACCTTGAACAGTACGAGCACGAGGAACAGGATGTTGAGAACGACCAGCGTCGCGAACAGCGTCGGGAGCGGTGCGGCGATCGCGGCGAGGCCGAGTGCGATGGGGATGACCATCGCCCAACGAGGGAACCAACTCCGATCGTCGTCGCGACGGGCCGACAGCTCGGGGCGGGAGCTGGCCAGGCCGTAGGCGATCTTCTCGACGACCGGCTCCCGACACGATGCGAGCACCGCCCGTTCGATGTCCCAGTCGGTCGTGACGACGAACTCGATCGCCTCGCACACGAAGCGCAACTGCACCTGCTGCTCGATCGTGCGCGTCGGGCGGGTCGCCACCGCGACGACGAGTACCTCGCCTTCGTCGCGGTGTTCGCGCTGGAGTGGAACCCACCGGTTCCAGAGCATCTCGTCGGCATCTGCGATCGCCATGAGCTCGTCGTCGGGTGGGGTGGCGACGAGGTCGACGAACCGGAGTGACCACACCGCCGCCAGACCGTCGTACAGGGCTCGCCGCGTGACGGCACCGCGGGCGAGAAGGATCCGACCGAGTTGGCCACCGACGCGTCGCTGCTCGACCAGCGCGTCGGCGAGCGCGCGACGCTCGAGCACACCTCGGGCCCGCAGTTCCTCACCGATCAGGCGTGACATGGCTCAACTCCCCCCAGCGGTCTCGAACACGCGGATCGACCCGCTCCGACAGACGACCTGGGCCGAGTCCTCGAACGAGGGATTAGCGGCCAGGGAACGGGACACCGCATCGGTCGGGTTGGTCGGGTCGACGAACACGTACCGCGTGCGCGCCGGGTGCGCGAGGGCGTCGTTCCAACGGTTCTTGCCGATGAAGGGCGCGACGATCCGGTCGAGGGTCCCGATGGCCGGGAGCAACGGATGGACCGAGTCGTCGATCAGGATCTTGCCGTCGGTTCCGTTCTCACGGAGCCAGGAGGCACAGGCCATGTCGTTGCGACCGACCACCTTCTGCTCGCGTGCCTCGGCGATCACGCCGACGTCGTCGGTCTGTGACCACTGCGCGAGCACCCCGCCGACGAGCGCGATCGCAATGAGGGCGGCCATCACGGTTCGGGACCGCGTGGTGGGTGCGACCGCGGGTGCGATACCGGCGGACAACTGGCGTACACCCCAGGCGGGTGTCGCGGGTGCGAGGCGCCCCTCGGAGGGGCGCGGCCGCAACCCCCGGCCCTGGATCGCCGCCACGCCGAGCCCCGCGAACAACGCCAAGCCGGCGACCGCGGCCACCCCGAAGCGGAGGTTGTAGAGGCCGAGATCAGGACGGCTCTCCGGCCGGAGCGCGATCTGGCCGGTGTAGAGGGACAGCAGGTAGAAGCCGACCGGAACGACCACGAGCAGCCACGGCGACTGGCCCCAGAAGCGGAAGCGGGACCGCCACGCCCAGGTCACCATCCCCACCACACCGGCGACGATGAGCACCCAACCCGCGCCGCGCACCGTGGCCGTGAAGAGTGTGCCGATGCTGTGGCCGAGGTCGCCCTGATCGGGGAGCAACCCACGCCGGGCGAGCTCCGCCTGCTGCGCCTGCGCCGAGTACGAACCCCGCTGGAACTCGAGCGGGTCGCCCCAGTGCACCCAGTTGAACCAGAACCACCACAGCGCGCCGCAGAGCGGCAGTACCACGAAGCTCCGGGTGGCTCGCCACGCGTAGCCGAGTTGACGCCACCGCGCGAACGAGACCACTGCCACGAACACCGATGCCGCGGCCACGAACGCCCAGCCGTCGTAGCGGGAGAGCACGGCCGCGAGCGCGGGCACTCCACACAGGACGGCGATCTCCCCACCCGATGCCGGCTTGGTCCGGACCGCCCAGCGGGTCAGCCCGTACGTCATGGTGATGAGCGATGCGTACAGCACCGGTTCCGTGACTGCCGTCGAGTGGAGGTAGAGCATCGCCGGGGTGAGGGTCGCGAGCAGTGCCGCCGTCCAGCTCGCGAGGCGTGAGCGGACGAGCGTGTCGACGATGCCGTAGATCCCGAGCGCTTCGATGACCAGGCAGATCACCCCGACGGGCACCGGCGCCCAACCCGAGATCCACAACCCACGAACTGCCGCGAACGGAGCCGACGCGAGGTGCTGGAGCGGGAGCCACACCGTGCCGATCTGCACGAAGCCGTGGTTCGGCCCGTCGAGCAAGCGGCGGGCGATCGTGATGTGCGACCGGGCGTCGGGGTACGCCAGCATCAGGTCCTGCGCCGACGCCCAGGTCGCAGCGAGGATCCCGGCGATCGCGACCACGATTGCTACGCCGACGGGTCCGGTAAGGGTGCGGAGCAAGCCGCCCTTCGGATGCTGGGGCTCTTCGACGAGGTGGTCGAGTGGGCGACGCCGCTCGAACGGAATCGGCTCGGCGATGACCTCGTCGTCGACGAGAGTCATGCGGTCATCCTTGACGTACTGCCCATGCGTGCAGTCAAGCCGGTGAGGGTGTCGGCACGGATTCCTCCAAGTATCAGTTCGTGGTCTATACCGGAACAGGAGGTTGACGCACGACCCGCAGTCACGCAACGGTCAGATCTCGGCGGGTCGACGCGTTCTCGCCACCGTCGCCCTTCGCGATGCCCACGGAGTTGTTCGACGGATCCGAGGAGCTGTAGCTCACGTAGACGGAGGGGCGGCCGTTCAGCAGGTCGGGGTCGACCTCGATCCCGACGAGGCCACGGTCCCACTCGTCGTAGGTGGCGACGCGTAGGTCGGCGAACACGGTGGGCGTCGGATCACTCAGGCTGGGGAAGACCTCGACGATCGCGCGCCGCGAAGGAGTGGGTCCACGACGACCACCTCCCGACGTTGGACAAGGACCCAGCATCCGTGCTCCGACTCCGTACGTTCTGCGGCACTCCGCGCGCCGTCCCCCACCTGGCCTGCGTGGGTACCGTACCGGTTCGACCAGAGCGCGTCATGCCCATGGAGCACGAGTTCACGCACTGGAAATCCCCCCGCGCGCCGGTACGCTGCGCCTCATGGATCACCAGTCCGGCGATACGCTCCTCGCAGCCGACATCGACGAACGGGTCGCCGACCTGCTGGCCGCGCACGACCCGAAAGCGACCGACGCGGTCGTCTTCCGCGGCGCGCAGTACGACCGGGGCCTGGCGTGGGTCTGGTTCCCGGAGGGCTTCGGCGGGCTCGGTGCGCCGGCCGGGTTGCAGCGCGGTGTCGAGACGAAGCTCCGGGATGCCGGAGCCAACTACGCGTCTGTCGGCTGGAACGGCTTCGGCCTGTTCCTCGCTGCACCCACGATCGTCGCCCACGCCGACGACGCACAGAAGGCGCGCCTGTTGCGGCCGCTGTTCACCGGCGAGGCGGTCTGGTGCCAGCTCTTCAGCGAGCCGGGTGCGGGCAGCGATCTCGCGAGCCTCGCCACCCGGGCCGTGCGCGACGGCGACGAGTGGGTGGTCAACGGCCAGAAGGTGTGGAACACCCTGGCCCACGTCTCCGACCGCGGGATGCTCGTGACCCGAACCGACCCCGACGTGCCCAAGCATCGGGGGATGACCTACTTCGCGCTCGACATGCACGCGGCCGGGGTCGAGGTGCGACCGCTCCGTCAGATGACCGGCGAGGCCGAGTTCAACGAGGTCTACCTCTCCGACGTGCGCGTTCCCGACGCCGATCGCATCGGCGATGTGAACGACGGGTGGCGGGTCTCGATGACCACACTGATGAACGAGCGGGTCACCATCGGCGGCGCGGTCGCGGGCCGCGGCTCGGGACCGATCGGCGACGCGCTGCAGGTCTGGGAGGAGCACCCCGAGCGGCACGACGCCGTGCTGCGCGACCGGCTCGCCGAGCTCTGGATCGAGGCCGAGATCCTGCGCCTCACCAACGCCCGGGCGTCGGCGAACCGCAAGCAGGGCGTCGCGGGCCCCGAGGGCGCGGTGTCGAAGCTCGCCTTCGCCGAGGTCAACAAGAAGATCTACGAGCTCTGCATCGCGATCCTCGGGCCCGAGGGGATCCTCTTCCCCGACGAGTACGAGATGACCCGACCGGAACAGGCCGCGCTCACCGGTGGCGGCGATCCCCGCAAGATGTTCCTCCGGGCTCGGGCCAACTCCATCGAGGGCGGCACCTCCGAGATCCTGCGCAACATCATGGGCGAGCGCGTCCTCGGACTCCCCGGCGAGCCGCGGGTCGACAAGGACCGGCCGTGGGTCGAGGTCCCCCGGAGCTGACCCTCGAACCGGTGATCCCGGCGTCGAGGTGGCGACACGTTGACGCCCGGCTCCAGGACCGGCCTCTCGGCTCGATAGATTCAGGGGCACCAGACCCCTGAGGAGTGCCAGATGGCCGAGCCGCCCGTTTCCCTTCGTCACGGTGACACGGAGTTCGAGCTCCCCGTGGTCCGTGGCTCCGAGAACGAGCTCGGCATCGACATCTCGAAGCTGCGGGTCCAGAGCGGCCTCGTCACCCTCGACCCGGGCTACCTCAACACCGGCTCGTGTGAGTCGGCGATCACCTACATCGACGGCGACGCCGGCATCCTGCGTTACCGGGGCATCCCGATCGAGCAGCTCGTCGACCGCGAGCACCCGTCGTTCCTCGAGACCAGCTACCTGCTGATCTGGGGCGAGCTGCCGACGAAGGACCAGCTCGACGAGTTCCGATTCGAGATCCGTCGCCACACCCTCCTGCACGAAGACGTGAAGCGCTTCTACGACGGCTTCCCGCGCGACGCCCACCCGATGGCGATGCTGTCGTCGGTCGTGAGCGCGCTGTCGACCTTCTACCAGGACGCGGAAGACCCGAACGACCCCGAGCAGATGCACCTCTCGATCGTGCGCCTCATGGCGAAGCTCCCGACGATCGCGGCCTACGCGCACAAGAAGTCGATCGGTCAGCCGTTCCTCTACCCCAACAACTCGCAGGACCTCATCGAGAACTTCCTCACCATGATGTTCGCGGTCCCTTCGGAGCCGTACACGGTGAGCCCGAAGATCGTGCACGCGTTGAAGCAACTGCTCATCCTCCACGCCGACCACGAGCAGAACTGCTCCACCGCGACCGTCCGCATGACCGGTTCGAGCGAGGTGAACATCTACGCGTCGATCGCATCGGGGATCAACGCGCTCTGGGGTCCGCTGCACGGCGGCGCCAACCAGGCGGTCATCGAGATGCTCCAACGCATCCAGGCGGACGGCGGCGACGTCACCAAGTACGTCGAGAAGGCGAAGAACCCCGACGACAACTTCCGGCTTTCGGGGTTCGGCCACCGCGTCTACAAGAACTACGACCCGCGCGCCCGGATCCTCAAGGCCACGGCCGACGGCGTGCTCACCGACCTCGGCAAGCGCGACAGCCTCCTCGACCTCGCGATGAAGCTCGAGCAGGTGGCGCTCGAAGACGACTACTTCGTGGAGCGCAAGCTCTACCCGAACGTCGACTTCTACTCTGGCCTCATCTACCGCGCGATGGGCTTCCCCACCGAGATGTTCACCGTCTTGTTCGCGCTCGGCCGGCTCCCCGGCTGGATCGCGCACTGGAAGGAGATGCGCGAGGACCCGCGCACGAAGATCGGTCGCCCCCGCCAGATCTACACCGGCTACACCGAACGCAAGTACGTCCCCGTCGCCGACCGCTGACCGTCGCTCCGCGACGACATGGACCTCTCCCCCACGAACGCCGAGGAAGCGCTGCGCGGCGAGTGTCGGTCCTGGCTGCGCGAGCACCTGCCGTGGGACTACGGCGTCGGACTGCCCCCGCACTTCGACGACCTGGCCGAAGAGGTCGCGTTCGGGCGGGAGTGGCAGGCCGAGCTCGCGAGCGGGCGCTGGGTCGGGGTCGCGTGGCCCGAGGAGTACGGCGGACGCGGCGACGGTCCGGTCGAGCACTACGTCGTGACCGAGGAGCTCGCGCGGGCGCGCGCCCCCGAGCTCGTCGGACGCATCGGGGTGAACCTGGTCGGACCCACGCTGCTCGCCCACGGCACCGACGACCAGAAGGCTCGGTGGCTCCCGCACATCCTCGACGCCGGCATCATCTTCTGCCAGCTCTTCAGTGAACCCGGCGCGGGGAGCGACCTCGCGAGCCTCGCGACCCGGGCGACGCGCGCCGACGGTGGCTGGGTGCTGAACGGCCAGAAGGTCTGGACGAGCTACGCGCAGTTCGCCGATTGGGGCGTGTGCCTGGCCCGCACCGACCCCGACGTGAAGAAGCAGGCCGGCATCTCCTACTTCGTCGTCGACATGCGTGCACCCGGGGTCGAGGTGCGACCGTTGCGCCAGATCACTGACGAGTCGGAGTTCAACGAGGTCTTCCTCGCCGACGTGTTCGTTCCCGACGACCAGGTCATCGGTGAGATCAACGCGGGCTGGAGCATCGCCAACTCGACGCTCACCCACGAGCGGGGCGTGAACCCCCGCCAACTCGTGATCCACTCGCAACTCGTCGACGAGCTGCTCCGCCTCGGCGCCGGAGCAGGAGCGTTCGACGACCCCCGCCTCGCGCCTCGCCTCGCCGAGGCCTACGTGGAGGTGCAGCTGTTCCGGCTCCACAACTGGCGGTCGATCTCGCGCACGGCGAAGGGCGAGGCACCCGGTCCGGTCGGGAGCATCAACAAGCTGTGGTGGAGTGAGATGAGCAAGCGGCTCCACGACACCGCCATGGCCGTGCTCGGCCCGGCCGCGCCGCTCTGGTACGAAGCTGACGACAACCCCGGCGACGGACGTTGGCAACGGTCGTGGCTCTACTACCAGGCCAGCTCGATCTGGGCCGGCACGAACGAGATCCAACGCACCGTCGTGGGCGAGCGCGTGCTCGGCCTCCCCCGGTAGCGTGCGCGCACACGACTGACGGGAGCACGCATGGGCATCGAACGCAAGCTCGAGATCGACGGCCTCGCACCCATCGTGGGCTCCGCCCTGTCGGCCGACGCTCGTGGAAGTCGCACGATCTACCTCTCCGGCCAGGTCGGCACCCTCCCCGACGGCACGATGGCCGGCGACGACCTGAAGAGTCAGGCGGCCCAGGCGCTCCGGAACATCATCGTGGCCCTCGACGCCAACGACGCGACCACCACCGACCTCGCCAAGATCGTCTTCTACATCGTCGACTGGACCCCGGAGAAGCTCGGCCCGCTCTTCGAAGCGGCGATCGAGGTGTTCGGCGACGACATGGTCGTGACCGCGAGCACGCTCGTCGGTGTCGCGGCGCTGTTCGAGCCCGAGTGGCTCATCGAGATCGACGCGACGGCAGTCGTCGACTGATGGACCTCACTGCCGTTCGCTACGAGGTCGACGGGCCGGTCGCGACCATCACCCTCGACCGGCCCGAGGCCGCGAACGCGCAGAACACCCGGATGATCGAAGACCTCGACGCATGCTTCGACGCCGCCGGAGCCGACGACGCGGTCCGGGTCGTGGTCGTCGCCGCCGAGGGGAAGCACTTCTCGGCCGGTCACGACCTCAAGGAGATCCTCGCCGGTGAGGAGGAGTGGGCCGCGAAACGGTCGACTCCGGAGGGCAAGCTCGAGCACGAGCAGGTCATGTACTGGGACAAGCTGCTCCGCATCCGCGACTTCCCGAAGATCACGATCGCGGCGGTGCAGGGCGCGTGCTCGGCGGCCGGCCTGATGCTGGCCTGCATGTGCGATCTGATCGTCGCGGCCGACGACGCGAAGTTCTCGAACCCGGTGCTGCGCATGAGCGGTGTCGGCGTGGAACTGCTCGTCGAACCGTGGGAGCTCGGGCCCCGCAAGGCCAAGGAGTTCCTCCTCTGCTCACAGACGTTCACCGCGGAGGAGGCCGAACGCTACGGGCTGGTGAACCGCGTCGTCCCGCGCGCCGAACTCGCGGCATCGGCCAAGGAGATGGCCGACACCGTCGCGCTCGTCCCTCCGCTCACCGCCAGCGCAGTGAAGGACACGATCAACCACACGCTCGACCTCCAGGGTCAGCGCGAGAGCTGGAAGTACCACTTCATGGTGCACCAGTTCGTGAGCAACACCCCGACCGCGCTCGACAAGGTCGACGCGCGCAAGGCCGGCGGCATGGACGCGGTCCGCCGCGAGCAGTCGGGCTGATGGCCGGACCACTCACGGGACTGCGGGTCATCGATCTCGGCACGCGCATCGCCGCACCCTTCTGCGCCGGCCTGCTCGGCGAGATGGGAGCCGAGGTCATCAAGGTCGAACAGCCCCGCGGCGGCGACTTCATGCGCGAGATCGGACCGTTCGCCGACACCCCCGACGGTCCGTACTCGTTGTTCTGGGCCGTCGAGGGGCGCGGCCGCAAGAGCGTCACCCTCGACCTGCGCAAGGCCGAGGGCCAGGACCTCGCCCGCCGCCTGCTCGCGACCGCCGATGTGATGGTCGAGAACTTCCGGCCCGGCACACTCGAGAAGTGGCACCTCGCCCCGGGTGACCTCGACCCGCAGCTCGTGGTCGTGCGCATCAGCACCTTCGGCCAGGACGGACCCAACTCGCCCCGCCCCGGTCTCGATCGCGTCGGGATCGGCTACGGCGGACTCCTCCACCTCACGGGCTACCCCGACCGCCCACCGGTACGGGTCGGGGTCACGATCTCCGACTACCTCACCGGCGTCTTCTCGGCCCAGGCCGCGACCGCAGCGCTCTACGCACGCGACGCGCGCGGTGGCACCGGCGCGGTGATCGACGCGGCCCTCTACGGTGCGGTGCTGCGCATCCTCGAGTGGACGCTTCCGGCCTACGAACGCCTCGGCACGATCCGCAGCCGCGAGGGAAACCGCCTCGCCAACTCCGCGCCGCTCGACAACTACCCGACCGCCGACGGCAAGTACGT
>Ga0105044_10006508_pt1 | contig 16066 bp, 17 predicted proteins | sample MAT01_FD_78092 | JGI IMG/M metagenome (GOLD analysis project Ga0105044, IMG submission 78092) | Freshwater microbial communities from Lake Fryxell liftoff mats and glacier meltwater in Antarctica - MAT-01 | ecosystem: Environmental > Aquatic > Freshwater > Ice > Liftoff microbial mat | place... | reverse complement strand
CTGAGGGGAAAGTGAAACCTCAGGATCAGATGGCAGCCTGACAATTCGGAAGGTCCGCCAGTGAGTTCGGCCAACAGCAAGAACAACGTCCCGCCGCGCAGACTATTTCAGCGGCCTGTTAGGGTTGCCTGTTCCACAGGGCGGTCTGGCCCATCGCGGCGACGAAGGCCCGGTGGGCGGCGAGCTCGGCGTCTGACAGCCGGGACGGGAGCGGCACGAGGCGTGGGCGCGGGCGCCACGGGGCAGCGGCGTCGGACGAGGCGCGGCGCTGATGGTCGGGGGAAAGCCCGAAGCCGGGTTGCCGGCCACCGACAAGTTCCAGATAGACCTCGGCGAGCAACTCGCTGTCCAGCAGGGCGCCATGCTTCTGCCGGCCGGAATTGTCCACGCCGAACCGGCGGCACAGCGCATCGAGCGAGTTGGGAGAGCCCGGATGTTTCTGCCGGGCGATCTGCAGCGTGTCGGTGGCGCGGCTGGCGGGCAGCGCGGGGTGGCCGGCACGCCGGAGCTCGGCATTGAGGAATTTCATGTCGAACGCGGCGTTGTGGATCACCAGCGGTGCCGTGCCGATGAATGTCAGGAAGGTGGAAGCCACCGCGACGAACAGGGGTTTGTCGCGCAAGAAAGCGTCATCGAGACCGTGGACCGCAAAGGCCTCGGGCGGCATCGGGCGTTCGGGATTGAGATAGTGGTGGAACGTCTGACCGGTCGGCAAGTGGTTGAACAACTCGACGCCACCGATTTCGACGATGCGGTGGCCGTCGGCGGGATCGAGGCCGGTGGTTTCGGTATCGAGCACGATTTCACGCATGGCTGGTCCGGATATGGTCGATCAGAGCTGCCACATAGGCGCGGGTGGCGTCGAGCGACAGCGTTTCAACGATATGGGTGGCGCGTGACCGCTTTTCGGCGTCCGGCATCTGGCGGGCGAGCAGGGTGTCGAAATGGGCTTGGGTCATGCCGGGGCGGGCAAGGACCCGGGCGCGTTGCAGAGTGGCGGGTGCAGTGACGAGCAGGGTCGCGTCCATCTGCGATTGGGTGGCTTTTTCGAACAGCAGGGGGATGTCGAAGATCACGATATCGGCTGTTGTACCGGTTCCGAAAGCGGCGCGATCGGCGGACACCAGCGGGTGAACCAGGACTTCGAGGCGGGACAGCGCGGTGGGGTCGGCGGCAATCCGGGCTTTCAGCGCTGCCCGGTCGACGGCACCCGCGGTGATCGCCTGCGGGAACTCGGGGGCGAGCACTGCGGCTGCAGGACCACCTGCGGCGTAAAGCCGGTGCACCGCCGCATCGGCGTCCCAGACCGGCAGGCCGTGGTCGGCGAAAAACCCCGCCGTGGTCGATTTGCCCATGCCGATCGAGCCGGTCAGGCCAAGACGGAACGCGCCGGTCCACGCGCGGCCGGTCATGCGGCCATGACAGCGGCGCGGGTTGCCGCGTCAACCTCGGGACGCGGGCCGAACCAGCGTTCGAAACCCGGGGCGGCCTGATGCAGAAGCATGCCCAGACCGTCAACGGTATGGCAGCCCTGCGCCTCGGCGTCGATCAGGAAGCGGGTTTGCACAGGGGTATAGACCAGATCGGTGACAAAGGTGCCGGGGGCCAGTGCATCGAGCGGCACCCGGAACTCGGGTTTCCCGGTCATGCCAAGCGAGGTGGTGTTGACGACCAGGGCCGCACCCTCGATCATGTTTGCCGACTGAACCCAGTCATGCACCACAACCTTGGCGCCGAAGTCCGACCGCAGGCCTTCGGCGCGCGGGCGGGTGCGGTTGGCGAGGCGGATCTCGGGGACGCCGACCTCGATCAGCGCTGCGATGACGGCGCGGGCCGCCCCGCCCGCGCCGAACACTGCCGCAGCACCGAGATGGGGCGACCAGTGTGGTGCATATTGCCGCAAGTTGGCCATGAATCCCGAGCCATCGGTGTTGTCGGCATGTATGCGGCCGTCGTTGCGGAAGATCAGCGTGTTGGCCGCCCCGATCAGGGCGGCGCGGTCGGTCACGATGTCGGCGAGCGCCAGAACGGTTTCCTTGTGGGGAATCGTGACGTTCAGACCGATGAAACCGAGCCGCGGCAGCACCTCGAGCGCCAGTTTCAGGTTGGACTGCGATACGTCCATCGGGATGTAATGGCCCTTGATCCCGTAACGCCGCAGCCAATAGTCGTGCAAGGCAGGCGAGCGGCTGTGCGCGACGGGGCTGCCAATCACGCCGGCCAACGGGATTTTCGGCTGATCGGTCATGCAGGCAGGAACCCGCGCTGTGAGAGATAGGACAACAGCGGCAGCAACGGCAGGCCCAAGACCGTGAAGTAGTCGCCCTCGACCGCGGAAAACAGCCGTACCCCTTCGGATTCGATCTTGTAGCCGCCGACCTGATCGCGGACATCCGGCCAGTTGCGCACGAGGTAGGCGTCGAGGTAGGCGTCGCTGAACGTCCGCATCGTCAACCGCACTTCCCCCACATGGCGCCAGACGGGCTGTTGCGCTTCGTATAGCACAGCGGCGGACAAAAGGCGGTGGGTCTGGCCGCGAAGACGCCGCAGTTGTGACCGGGCTGCATCAGCGGTTTCCGGCTTGCCCCAGACAGTGCCGTCCTGCTCGAGCACCTGGTCGCAACCGAGGATCAGGGCATCCGGCTCGCGAGCGGCGAGTTTCCGGGCCTTGAGGTCTGCCAGAGTGCCTGCGACGTCGCGGGGGGTCGCGCCCTCGGCTGTGAGCGATTGGCGCAGTGCAGGCTCGTCGAGGTGCACCGCTGTCGCAGAAACCCACACCCCGGCCGCCTGCAGAAGGTGCAGGCGGATGGCAGAACCCGAAGCGAGCCGCAACAAGCGGGGTGGGGGCAGCAATGTGGACAATCCGGGTTTGTTCCTGACGACGGGTCTGGGGGAAAGACGGGATCTGGTCGCAATGGCTGCGGTTGTGCACGGTTTGTCAAGCCGGAGGACGGGTTTCCCACAAGGGTATGGCGTGGGGGAACGGCTGTTGATGGTTGGGGTTGTCCCGACGCTGTGGACAACCGTCGGCAGGGGCGTATCGGGCCACATGCTTTTGTATCGCATGGCTATTCGAGGTGGATTTCCGGGTCTGGGGCGGGTTGCCCCCAAGGGGAAAGCTGGGGACTGAACTGGGGGCGGATGGATCAATCCGCTTGTCCCCAGCCCCTACAACATCATCTATCTTTCAGGAAATCTTTCTTTAAGAAGAAGGCAGACCGGGGAGAGCGGGATGGATGATCTGTTGGCAGCGGCCTATCTGTGGCTCAAGGCGCTGCATGTGATGGCGGTGATTGCCTGGATGGCGGGGCTGTTCTATCTGCCGCGCCTGTTTGTGTATCATGCCGAACAGGTCGAAGCCGGATCGGCTACAGCGACGATGTTCGGGAAGATGGAGCGTCTGCTTCTGAAGGCGATCATGAACCCGGCGATGATCGTGTCCTGGGTCTGTGGAGTGGCGCTGGTGCTGACACCGGGGATTGTCGATTGGGGGGCGGTCTGGCCATGGACCAAGGCGGCGGGCGTGATTGCGATGACCTGGTTTCACATCTGGCTGGGAGCGCGGCGCAAGGAGTTTGCCGTGGACCGAAACCGGTTGAGCGGGCGGCAGTACCGGATGATGAACGAGGTGCCCACGGTCCTGATGGTGGTGATCGTGCTTTCGGTGATCGTGAAGTTCTGAAACCTTGACTTGGGGCCGGCAGAAGAATACTGCGATGGGCGCATGGCCGTCCGGCTGATGCATTTCCCTGTCCAATGACTGCTGGTGTCGACGCCGAGTTGCGCCCACCGAGGATATGATCCGTGATGAATGTCGAACAACTGAACCTTGCCGATCTCAAGGCGAAAACCCCGGCCGAACTGCTGGCCATGGCCGAGGAATGGGAGATCGAGAACGCTCCCAGCATGCGCAAGGGCGAGATGATGTTCTCGATCCTGAAGGAACATGCCGAAGAAGGCTGGGAGATCGGCGGCGATGGGGTTCTGGAGGTCTTGCAGGACGGGTTCGGGTTCCTGCGCAGTCCGTCTGCCAATTATCTGTCGGGCCCGGACGACATCTATGTCAGCCCCGAAATGATCCGGCAGTTCAGCTTGCGGACCGGGGATACGATAGAAGGAGTCATTCAGGCACCGCGAGAGAACGAGAAGTATTTCTGCCTGACAAAGGCGACCCGGATCAACTTCGACGATCCGGAAAAGGCGCGTCACAAAGTCCATTTCGACAACCTGACGCCGCTTTATCCGGATGAGCGTTTCAAGATGGAAGTCGAGGACCCGACGATCAAGGACCGTTCGGCCCGGATCATTGATCTGGTGGCGCCGATCGGCAAGGGGCAGCGCGGGTTGATCGTGGCGCCGCCACGGACCGGCAAGACGGTGCTGCTGCAGAACATCGCCAATTCCATCGCGGTCAATCACCCGGAATGCTATCTGATCGTTCTGCTGATCGACGAGCGGCCTGAGGAAGTGACGGACATGCAGCGCACGGTGAAGGGCGAAGTTGTTGCCTCGACCTTCGACGAGCCGGCGACGCGGCATGTGGCAGTGGCGGAAATGGTGATCGAAAAGGCCAAGCGACTGGTCGAGCACAAGCGGGACGTGGTGATTCTGCTCGATTCGATCACCCGTTTGGGGCGGGCGTTCAACACCGTGGTGCCGTCTTCGGGAAAAGTGCTGACCGGGGGCGTCGATGCCAATGCGTTGCAGCGGCCGAAGCGGTTCTTCGGTGCGGCGCGGAATATCGAGGAGGGCGGGTCGCTGACCATCATTGCCACGGCGCTGATCGATACGGGAAGCCGGATGGACGAGGTGATCTTTGAAGAGTTCAAGGGCACCGGCAACTCGGAGATCGTGCTGGACCGCAAGGTTGCGGACAAGCGGGTGTTCCCGGCTATCGACATCACGAAGTCGGGCACGCGGAAAGAAGAGCTGCTGGTCGAAAAGGTCGATCTTTCGAAGATGTATGTGCTGCGGCGGATCCTGAACCCGATGGGGACGACGGATGCCATCGAGTTTCTGCTGTCGAAACTGAAGCAGACCAAGACGAATGGCGAATTCTTCGAGTCGATGAACTCCTGAGGCTGTTCGAGGTTTTGGGCGATGGATACGATTTACGCCCTGGCCAGCGCCCGGGGCAAGGCGGGGGTGTCGCTGATCCGATTGTCTGGCCCTGCGGCGCATGCTGTGGTCGAGCAATTGGTCGGCGATGTTCCGCCGCTGCGTCGCGCGGTGCTGCGGCGTCTGGTTTGGCAGGGCGACATGCTGGATGAGGCGATTGTCGTCCTGTTCGGGCAGGGCGCGAGTTTTACCGGCGAAGCGGCGGCAGAGTTGCAGGTGCATGGCTCGGGGGCGGTGGTCGGCGCGGTGCTGCGGGCACTGGGGGCAATGCCGGGCCTGCGGCTGGCCGAGGCGGGCGAATTTACCCGACGCGCGCTGGAAAACGGGCGGCTGGACCTTGCGCAGGTCGAGGGGCTGGCCGATCTGATCGACTCGGAAACCGAGGCGCAGCGTCGCCAGGCGCTGCGGGTGTTGTCGGGGGCCGTCGGGCAGCGTGCCGCGGGCTGGCGGGCGGTGCTGGTCCGGGCCGCGGCACTGATCGAGGCAACCATCGATTTTGTCGACGAGGACGTGCCGGTGGACGTACGGCCGGAAGTCGGGGGTTTGCTGGACGGTCTGCTGGACGACCTGCGGCGCGAGGAGGCCGGATGTCGGGTAGCCGAGCGGGTGCGCGACGGGTTCGAGGTCGCGATCATCGGGGCACCGAACGTTGGAAAATCGACATTGCTCAACGCCATGGCGGGTCGGGAGGCAGCGATAACGTCGGCAGTTGCGGGGACGACGCGGGATGTGATCGAAGTGCGGATGGACCTCGGGGGGCTGGCGGTGACCCTGCTGGACACCGCAGGTTTGCGGGCAGGTGGTGACGAGGTTGAGCAGATCGGGATGACGCGTGGGTTGGAGCGGGCGAATGCGGCGGATTTGCGGGTGTTTCTGCTGCAGGCAGACAACGAAGATCTGGGAGTCGAGCGGCATGCCGGCGATATCTGTATGCTGTCGAAGGCTGATTTGCGGGTTGACCCGGGTGGCGCGGTGTCCGGTCTGACCGGAGCGGGGGTTGACGGGTTGGTGGCTGCGATCGAGGCAGTTCTGGCGGGTCGGGCCGCTTCGGCCTCGATCACGACTCGGGCGCGGCACCGGGTGGCGATCAGGCGGGCGATCAACGCTATGGAATCGTCGCAACTTGAGCTAAGACAAGGGTCCGGTCGTGTCGAACTGGTGGCGGCAGAGCTGTGGACGGCGATCCGCGCTCTGGACCAGCTGGTCGGACGATTGGACGTCGAAAATGTGCTGGACGAAATTTTCGCCAGGTTCTGCATCGGGAAGTGAAGGTGTTTCACGTGAAACATTATGAAGTCATCGTCATAGGCGGCGGGCATGCCGGGGCGGAGGCGGCCGCAGCGGCGGCCCGACGTGGAGCGCGGGTGGCGTTGGTCACGCTGCAGCGCAGCGGCATCGGCGTCATGTCGTGCAATCCGGCGATTGGCGGGTTGGGAAAGGGCCATCTGGTGCGCGAGATCGATGCGCTCGACGGCATCATGGCGCGGGCGGCGGACCGGGCGGGCATTCAGTTTCGCCTGCTGAACCGGCGCAAGGGACCGGCGGTGCAGGGGCCAAGGGCGCAGGCAGACCGGGCACTGTACCGTGCTGCGGTTCAGGAACACCTGATGGCTACCCCCTTGCTCGACATCGTTGAGGCCGAGGTCGTCGATCTGCAGGTCACCGGATCGGCTGTCAGTGGAGTGGTGCTGGCGAATGGCAGCCGACTGTCTGGGCGGGCAGTGGTCCTGACGGCAGGGACATTTCTGAACGGAATCATTCATGTCGGGCACCTCCAGCGCCCGGGCGGTCGGGTTGGCGATGCGGCCTCGGTTCGTCTGGCAGACCGGTTGGGCGCCTTGGATCTGGCACGGGGGCGGCTGAAAACCGGAACACCGCCCCGTCTGGACGGGCGAACCATTGACTGGTCGCGGTTGGAGATGCAGCCGGGGGACGAAGATCCGGTTATGTTCTCGTTCCTGAACCGCCGTCCGGTGGCGCGGCAGGTCGCCTGCGGCATCACCCACACCAATGAGGCCACGCACGACATCGTTCGGAGGAACCTTGGTCGATCTGCGATCTATGGTGGTCAGATCGAGGGGACCGGACCGCGATACTGCCCTTCGATCGAAGACAAGGTGGTACGGTTTGCCGACAAGGCGGCGCATCAGGTGTTTCTCGAGCCTGAAGGTCTGGAAGACGATACGGTCTATCCAAACGGGATTTCCACATCGCTGCCGGCCGAGGTGCAAGAGGCCTATGTGCGCACGATAGCCGGTCTGGAGCAGGCGCGGATCCTGCAGGCGGGCTATGCCATCGAGTACGATTTCTTTGACCCGCGTGGTCTGACGCTTGGGCTGGAGGTGCGGAACCTGCCGGGCCTGTTCTTTGCCGGCCAGATCAACGGAACAACCGGGTATGAAGAGGCGGCGGCGCAAGGACTGGTCGCAGGGGCGAATGCCGCGGCGGTGGCGCTGGAGGTCGACCCGTTGAACCTGCGTCGGTCCGACAGCTATATCGGCGTGATGATTGATGATCTGGTCAATCGCGGCGTGACCGAGCCCTACCGGATGTTCACATCGCGCGCGGAGTTTCGGCTGGCGCTGCGGGCGGATAACGCCGATCAGCGTCTGACGCCGATCGGGGTACATGTCGGTTTGGTATCTGGCGTACGGGCAGCGTGCTTCGCGGAAAAACAGGCCGCGTTGCACTCGGTCCGGCAGGTGTTGGAGACCAAGAGCCTGACCCCGCTGCAATTGCGCTCGGTCGGGGTGATGGTTCAGGACGATGGGGCGCGGCGGAGCGCGTTTCAGGTCCTGTCCTTTCCGGATGTCACAGTCGCAATTCTGTCGCAGATCGTTCCGGATCTTTCGGAGCATGACACGGTTATGTGCGAGCAGGTGGCGCGGGACGCTCTGTATGCCCAGTATCTGGACCGACAGAGCGCCGAGATCGATCTGTTGCGGCGGGGCGAAGAGACAGTAATACCCCGCGGCTTCGACTACGGGCTGCTAGCGGGCCTGTCGACAGAATTGACCGTCAAGCTTCGGCATCGGCAGCCCGAAACGCTGGCCCAGGCGGGGCGGATCGAAGGCATGACGCCGGCCGCGCTGGTGTTGATTCTGGCGCGCCTGCGCAAGGCCGCGCGACGGCGAGCGGCATCATGATTGCGCTGGAGCGGCCGGATGTTCCGGACTGGCTGGATGTTTCACGTGAAACGGCGGACGATCTTGCGGCGTTCGCCAGAATGATCGAGAAGTGGAATTCCGCCGTCAATCTGGTGTCGAGAGCTTCTCTGGTTGATCTTTGGCACCGGCATGTTCTTGATTCGGCTCAGTTTTACATGTTGATGGAACCCTCGGCCCGGCACTGGGCAGATCTGGGCAGCGGGGGGGGATTTCCGGGAATCGTAATTTCCCTCCTGGCCAGATCTACCGCGCCGACGCTTCGGGTGACATTGATCGAAGCCGACCAGCGAAAAGCGGCCTTTCTGTCACAGGCCGTGCGGAATTTTCACCTCAATGCCGAAATCGTCTGCAATCGCATCGAGGCGGTTGCGTCGTTGCAGGCCGATATCGTCACAGCGCGAGCGCTTGCGCCTTTGAGCCAGTTATGCGGGTATGCGGTGCGGCATGTGCGTCCGGAGGGGCAGGCCATGTTTGCCAAGGGACAGCGATGGGCCTCCGAGGTCGCGGATGCCCGACAGGCTTGGCGGTTCGACGTTACCGCGCATGGCAGCCGCACCGACGCGGACGCTGCCATCCTGGACCTGAAGGGCATCGTGCATGTCTGACCCGACCCGGTCCACCAATCCGCGGATCATCGCGATCACCAATCAGAAGGGCGGGGTCGGAAAGACCACCACGGCAATCAACCTGGCGGCGGGGCTGGCGGAACGCGGTGCCCGGGTTTTGCTGGTCGACCTCGATCCGCAAGGCAATGCATCGACCGGACTGGGGGTCCCTGCCGGAAATCGGCGCAAGACAACGTATGATTTGTTGGTCGACGAGGCTCCGCTCGCAGAGGTCGTCCAGCAAACCGGGACAGCGGGGGTGCTGATCTGTCCGGCCAATGCCGACCTGGCCTCCGCCGACATGGACCTCGTGGCGAACGAAAAGCGCAGCTTTCTGTTGCACGACGCCCTGCGGCAGCCTGCAGTCGATGCCTTTGCCCTCGATTTCATTCTGATTGATTGTCCGCCATCGCTCAGCCTTCTGACAGTGAACGCATTGGTCTGCTGCCATTCGGTTCTCGTGCCGCTGCAGGCCGAATTCTTTGCCCTCGAGGGTCTTTCGCAATTGATGCTGACAGTCCGGCAAGTCCGGCAGACCGCCAACCCGACGCTGCGGATCGAAGGCGTGGTCATGACGATGGTCGACAGTCGCAACAGATTGTCGCAACAGGTGGAATCCGACGCGCGTGCGACCTTGGGAGATCTGGTCTTCCGCACCACGGTTCCACGCAATGTCCGGCTCAGCGAAGCGCCGTCCTTTGCGCAGCCGGTCCTGGCCTATGACAGCCAATCCAAGGGCAGTGAAGCGTATCGCAACCTTGCGGCCGAACTGATGGGCCGTCATCCCGTCCTGCGCGTCGCAGAGGAGCCTGTAACCTGATGGAAAAAAAAGCGGAACGCCGCGGTCTGGGCCGGGGCTTGTCGGCGCTGATGGCCGATGTGCAGCTTGACCCCCGCACGCCGGAACCGGGGACGGGTGACCGGAAAGTGGCGGTCGAAAAGATCGTTCCCAATCCGGATCAGCCGCGCCGCGACTTCCAGCCTCAGGCGCTACAGGACCTGGCCGATTCCCTGCGACAAAAGGGCGTGATCCAACCGCTGATCGTGCGGGCGATCCCCGACTCCGACCGTTTCGAGATCGTAGCCGGCGAGCGCCGCTGGCGGGCGGCCCAGCTTGCAGGTCTGCACGATCTGCCAGTAATCATCCGTAATTTCAGCGACTCCGAAGTAATCGAGATCGCAATCATCGAAAACATTCAGCGCGCCGATCTGAACGCCATCGAGGAAGCCCAAGCCTACCGGCAATTGATGGAAAAGTTCGGTCATACGCAGGAAAAACTTGCCGAGGCGCTGTCGCGCAGCCGCAGCCACATCGCCAACCTCTTGCGTCTTCTGACACTTCCGCAGGATGTGCAGGCCCGCGTGCGAGACGGCAGCCTGTCGGCCGGGCACGCGCGGGCGTTGATTACCGCACCGAACCCTTCGGAATTGGCCCGGCAGGTCGTCAGTCGGGGTCTGTCGGTGCGTGACGCCGAACGTCTGGGTCAGGAAGCGCACGTAGCGAAGGCCAAGGCGCGCGCAGTGAAGACTGGTCGTGCTGAAAAGGACGCCGACACCAAGGCTCTTGAGGCTGATCTGTCGGCCAATTTGCACATGGCAGTCCGGATCGAGCACTTTCCGGGAAATGATGGCGGTCAGGTGACCATCCGCTATCGCACGCTCGAGGACCTGGACCTGCTTTGCACCGCGCTGTCGTTGATCCCGCGAGACCTTGCGGTCTAAGTGGACCCGCGCGGTCGCGGTGTCATTGCGTTTCAAATCAGATCGCGCAGTATCGCATTCAGAACCATTCGCCCTGCCGGGGTCGCCCTCAGACGGTCGCCGGAGCGGTGGAGCAGGTCGAGGTCCTGCAGGGCAATAAGCTTGTCTTCGGCAAGGCAGCACCCGGCCATCGCACGATGGCGTGTCAGAGAGATCCCCTCCTCAAGTCGCAACCCCATCATCAGATATTCCGTCGCACGTTCGCCACCTGACAGCGGCGTGGCAGGCAAAATGCCGGACCCCTGACTCTCCACGGCCCTCAGCCAGGCGTCGGGAGCTTTCGGGCACTCGGTCGCCCATCGGGTACCGTCCAGTGTCACACGGCCATGCGCCCCCGGGCCGATCCCGAGATAATCTCCGCCGCGCCAGTAAATCAGGTTATGCCGCGACTCAGACCCTGCAGCAGCATGATTTGACACCTCATAGGCCGTCATCCCGGCCCGGCTGCATTCCTCTTGGGTGACGTCATACAAGTCTGCCGCCAGGTCCTCGCCGGGCAGCCCGAGCAATCCGCCGCGGGCAAACCGATCGCCAAAGGCTGTCCCCGGCTCGATGGTCAGCTGATACAGAGACAGATGATCGCCTGACAGGCTCAACGCAAGCCGCAGTTCCGCTCGCCAGTCCGCCAGCGTCTGATCCTGTCGGGCATAGATCAGATCAAAGCTGGCCCGTTCGAAAGCTCCTAGTGCCACGTCGAAGCCGGCGCGCGCTTCCGCCACCGAATGCAGCCGACCCAGCCGTTTGAGATCGGCATCGTTTAAGGCCTGAATGCCCATTGACACTCGATTTACCCCTGCCGCCCGGTAGGCCCTAAACCGCCCGACCTCGACCGAACCCGGGTTTGCCTCAAGCGTGATCTCGGGCTCGTTTACCATCGGCCAGGCCGCTCTGATCCGGTCCAGAATGGCGCCAACCATCTCCGGGGCCATCAAGGACGGCGTCCCGCCGCCGAAAAACACGGTTTGCAACACGCGACCGGACGTCTGCGCGGCAACGCGGTCAATCTCGGTCAGGTAGGCCCGGGTCCAGCGGCGCTCGTCTATCGTCAACGCGACGTGACTGTTGAAATCACAGTATGGGCATTTCGACTGGCAGAACGGCCAGTGCAGATAAAGGCCAAAGCCGCCATGCCGCCAGTCGTCCATAGCTAGCCTTTGAATGCTGTGGTTTCGATCTCGAACAGGATCTCCGGTCGGATCAGCCCAGCGACCATCAATGTTGCAGCAGGCCGGATATCAGCAAACGCCGCACCCAGAACCGGCGACAGTGCGGTGATCAAGGCCGAATCTTTCACGATATAGGTCACTCTTACGATGTCTGCCATTTCGAAACCGGCGTCTGTCAGCACCCGGCGCACGGTTGCCATGCAGTTGTGTGCCTGCGCCACCACCCCTTCGGGAATGGTCATCGTCGCATAGTCGTAACTGGTCACCCCTGATACAAAGCACCACCCGCCCTTGACAATCGCCCGACTATATCCCCATTCCGCCTCGAATGCGGAGCCTGTGGACATCTGTTTCACGTGAAACATTCCCCTACCAGCTTGCGAAACGCATCCGCCCGATGGCTGATCTGGTTCTTTTCCCATCGATCCATCTGACCAAAGGTCACATCCAGCCCGTCCGGCTGAAATACCGGGTCAAAGCCATGCCCCTGATCGCCCCGCATCGGCCAGACCACCTGCCCGTGAATCTCGCCAGTGAACACGGCATCGGATCCGTCCGGCCAGGCCAGCACCAAGGTGCAGCAAAACCGGGCATGCCGCGGTGCCGGGGCCGCAACAGCCTCCAACGCCCGCCAGACCCGCGTCATTGCCTGAACGAAATCGCGCCCTGTCCCGGTCTCGGCCCAATCCGCCGTGTACACACCCGGTGCACCGTCCAGCGCCTCCACGCAGATCCCCGAATCGTCGGCCAGCGCCGGCAACCCGGTGGCCCGGGCCGCCGCATGCGCCTTCAGCCGCCCATTGCCGATAAAGCTGTCCTCGGTTTCGGGCGGTTCCGCCAAACCGAGGGCGCGGGCCGACAGCACCTCGATCCCGAAAGGGGCCAGCAGCACCGCGATCTCTTCCAGCTTGCCCGGGTTGTGTGTGGCCACGACCAGCCGCTTCCCGCCAAACCGCGGCATCAGGCGATCCTTAAAGCCGATGTCTGCGCCGCAATCAGCTGCTGGGCTCCCGCTTCGGCCAGATCGAGCAAAGCCAGCATCTCGGCCCGGGAGAATGTGGCACCCTCGGCCGACATCTGGACCTCGATCAACCGACCGCGCCCGGTCAGAATGAAGTTCCCATCGGTGCCAGCTGCCGAGTCCTCGGCATAATCCAGGTCCAGCACCGTCTGCCCGGCATATATTCCGCATGAAACGGCAGCCACATGGTCGATCATCGGATCGCTGATGATCGCCCCCGACTTGAGAAGCGCATTGAACGCCAGTCGCAACGCCACCCACCCGCCGGTGATCGAGGCGCACCGGGTGCCGCCATCAGCCTGCAGAACGTCGCAATCGATCACGATCTGCCGCTCGCCCAGGGCCGACCTGTCTACCCCGGCCCGCAGTGCCCGCCCGATCAGTCGCTGGATCTCCTGCGTCCGCCCGGATTGCTTGCCGACCGCAGCCTCTCGCCGATTCCGGCTGTGTGTCGCGCGCGGCAACATGCCATACTCCGCCGTCACCCAACCCAAGCCGGTTCCTTTCAGGAACGGCGGGGCCTTGTCTTCGATCGTGGCCGAGCACAGCACATGAGTCGCGCCCATCTTGATCAGACAGGACCCCTCGGCGTGCTTCATGACGCCGACCTCCATCGAAACGGCGCGCATGTCGCCGAGCAGACGTCCAGAGGGTCGCATGAGATCATCCTTGTTGTTGCAGTCGTCAGATACCCGCCCACCCGCCCCGGATGCAACCCCGGCAATCACTCGATCCGTGCCCGAACCGGCGTTGACGCGCCGACCAGCACCTCCCTATCATGGCGCCCTATGAGAAACCCTGCATGATAGACGTCTCCAGCCTTCTGTCAGACATGAACGACCGGTCGCGCGAAGTGTTTCGTCGCGTCGTCGAGGGCTATCTGTCGTCTGGCGACCCGGTTGGATCCCGCACGCTGACCCGCAGCATGTCTGAGAAACTGTCGGCGGCAACGATCCGCAACGTCATGCAGGACCTTGAATTTCTCGGGCTCCTCGACAGCCCGCATGTCTCGGCCGGGCGTGTTCCCACTCAGCTTGGCCTCAGGATGTTCGTGGACGGCCTGCTGGAGGTCGGCACCATCGATGCCGCCGACCGCGAAAAGATCGACGCCTCCCTTGGCGTCAACGATCAGGACGTCGTCCACCTGCTCGACCATGTCGGCGCGGCGCTGTCGGGAATTACCCGCGGCGCGAGCCTTGTCCTGGCTCCCAAACAGGAATCGCCGATTCGTCATATCGAGTTCGTCAGTCTGGCCCCCGACCGGGCGCTGGTGGTTCTGGTGTTCGGCAATGGCCAGGTCGAAAACCGCATCTTCACACCGCCCCCCGGCCAGACGCCCTCGTCAATGCGCGAAGCCGCCAATTTTCTGAATGCGCTGGCCGAGGGCAAGACCCTGTCCGACCTGCGACGCACCATCGGGGCCGATATTGCGGCGCGACGGCAAGAGATCGATTCGCTGGCGACCGCGCTGGTCGAAAGCGGTCTTGCGCTGTGGCAGAACGGCGGCGAACCCTCGGAACGGCTGATCGTGCGCGGCCGCGCCAATCTGCTCGACGATGCGACCGATTCGGCCGATCTTGACCGCATCCGCCGCTTGTTCGATGACCTCGAACGCAAACGCGACGTCGTGGAATTTCTTGAACTTGCTGAAACCGGTGAGGGTGTGCGCATTTTTATCGGGTCCGAGAACAAGCTTTTCTCACTTTCGGGTTCCTCTCTGGTGGTCTCTCCCTATATGAACGCAGATCGAAAGATCATCGGCGCCGTCGGCGTGATCGGGCCGACGCGGCTGAACTACGGTCGCATCGTGCCGATCGTCGATTACACGGCGCAACTTGTCGGGCGGATCATGTCCGACCGTGGCAAGGGATGAGGCAGCACAGAGATAAGGAAGCCGGCATGGCGCAAGACACCCTCCCGCCCGATGGGGCAGACCTCGAAGACCTCGAAGAGTTCATTTCATCCGAAGACCTCGAAGCCTTGCGCACCGAAAGGGATGATCTGCGCGACCGTTTCATGCGGGCTCTGGCCGATGCCGAAAACGCCCGCAAGCGCAGCGACCGTGACCGCCGCGAGGCCGAACAATACGGCGGCTCGAAACTGGCGCGCGACCTGCTGCCAGTCTATGACAACCTGAAGCGCGCGATTGATGTGGCCACCGACGACACCCGCAAGGACGCGGCGCCGCTGATCGAAGGCGTCGAACTCACCCTTCGCGAATTGACCAATGTGCTGACCAAACACGGTGTCACACCCATCTCGCCCGCGATCGGCGACGCGTTCGACCCGCAGCAGCATTCCGCTATGTTCGAGGCCCCGCTGCCGGGCACCAAAGCGGGTCACATCATTCAGGTAATGACCGAAGGCTTCCTGCTGCACGACCGCCTGCTGCGGCCTGCCCAGGTCGGCGTGTCTTCCAACACCCAAGGCTGATCCTGCACAAAAGGCCGGTAACGGGCTTCAGAAGGTTTGATTGTCGCCCGAAAGAACTGCGAGCGAAAGCAGCGGCTTGCAAATGGGCGGTTTCATAAGGTTTGACGGTCTTCGGGGGTTTGAGGGCGGAAATGGGGCTCTGCCAACGTTGGTGACAAGAAATACCCCAACGAATTCAATAGGCGCGTCGAACAATAATGCCTGAACCGGAAACCGTTCTGTTTCCGGTTTCCGGTGTTTGTTTTCAGTTTGCGAGGAAGAAATTGTCGCGGAAGTCTGCTCCCAGTTGCTCTGTGGCGCGCAGTCGAGCAGCGCTAAAATCACGCATGTCCTCTTGCATCAAAAGGGCCTGAGCGGTCACGCGGCCCACCGAAAGCGTCTCCATCTTCAACCGCAGTTCGTCGGGCACGACACGGCCGACGCCATCTGTGCCGAAGCCTGGTCTGCAGGCCGGTTCGATCAGCTGCAGGATCCCAAGGCCCAAACCGACACGGCCCTGGCCGCCGCAATCGCCCTGTCAACCGCGCTTGAACAGGCCGTTCAACTGCCGTTGAATGCGGTCGAAGCCATGGCCGAACATCGCCGCCACCTTCGCAGAGGCACATCTTCGAAAGTCCAAAGCGACCCCGGGTTGCGCGCCGTCATCTTCGTCCGCCTCGCCACGATGACCTTCAAGCAAATCGCCCTCGCAGTGGCCGCGACTTTCCGCCAGACCGCCGCGCGTTCCTGTCTGCGATCCACCGCTTCTCGACACGTTGCCGAGCCGAACGGCTGCGCGCCAACCGCGAGACATCG
>Ga0105044_10006505_pt1 | contig 16069 bp, 16 predicted proteins | sample MAT01_FD_78092 | JGI IMG/M metagenome (GOLD analysis project Ga0105044, IMG submission 78092) | Freshwater microbial communities from Lake Fryxell liftoff mats and glacier meltwater in Antarctica - MAT-01 | ecosystem: Environmental > Aquatic > Freshwater > Ice > Liftoff microbial mat | place... | reverse complement strand
CATTATCCAGAACTAAACGAAGCAAATAAAAAATGAAGGAGATTATTTTATAAAAAAAATACGTACCCTCAAAACATAACCTGTCAATAATACCTTAGAAATGAGCCCTTTACAAGGCAGTCCCTACTGCTTCAAACGCTCTACATTCGCGTACACTGTCTGATAGAGGAGTGCCGTCGATTTCATAGCCTGGTTTTTACTCGCAACCGGCAGAAGGCGTACCGCCTGCTCCGGATCAAAATAGGAAAGGTGAGCCGTATAGAGATCACCCCATTCGTGGGTACTCGGATTTGGGTGAGCCCGCAATATCTCCTCATTCCTTTCTTTGAAATTTGGAAGTGTACCAAGGTAGCTCGAAGCTGGCGTGATAGGAAGCCACTCGATCCCATGAATATGCATAGCCTGTCCACTAAACCAGGTAGCATAGTCACGTTTCCCACCCCACACGAGAGCAGCCATCGTATGGTTGTAGCCGGCTGGAAACGGATTATTTTCTCCGAACCAGTAGGCCTTGGTCGAAGCGAGCTCAAGAGCAAAGAGGGCTTTACCCGTCCTTTGGAGGGCTTCATTCTTAGTGACCTGTCCCCACAGAGTTACACCATACCAGGCGTTTAAAGCCTCTGAAGTAGACTCTTGGTTATTACCATCGGCAAACGCCGCATCACCATCAGCCCATGAATGGCCATTGTAAGGTGAAAAATTGCGCACGTACGGATAGCGGGTACTCGTACGATCAGTATTGGCAATATCCAGTGCCAACTCGTTTATCATGGATTCAAGAGTGGAGAGGGTCCCTGGCCTGAGCGTGGCGAGCACCGCCGAAGCTCGCAGGTAATAACCGTAGTGAAAATGGTGATCATTACCTTCTTCATTTCCAAACTCAGCATTTTTCGCAATAAGCATTTGAGAATCTGCTTCATAGGTAAAATTAGAAAGGCTTTGAAAAAGATACTTTTCCAGGATATCGAGGAGCTCATTTCTTTCTTGCGCCATATCATAAAGATCGGCAATCTCGGCAACGCTTGCAAGCCCTCCGAGCCATGTACCAAGAAAGTAGACGCCAGTTGGTGGTGTTGCTTTTTGAAAAAGAATGACATCTTCACGAACACCCTTTCGGATAGCCTCGACGGCTACCGAATCAGTTACCTCCTGAAAGGAAGCACCTGGTACCGAACTCTCAAGGACAGTAGTGAAGGAGGTGGTCTCAATCAACTGAAAAGTACCGAGGACTGTCTCGTAGGTACCGAGGACTTCGCCACTGCCATTTCCCAAACGATGGTGTGGCCAGAGCGTGGTAAGTACCGGTTCGCTTGCTTCAGCACTACGAAAAGCGTAAGTGGTCCGGACAACATTGTCACGACCTTCTTCGGAATTCGCCTCTGTGTCAAGAATAGTATTCCATGGTCGCTTTGCAAAGAATGCTAACGAATTGCTCGATTGTTGCGGAATAAGAAGTACCCGATACGACTGAAGGGAAGATGACAGGGTTGCCTCAAGTAAGGTGTCAGGATTTTGTGTGTATGTTCCCGTCCCCTTGGCCTGGATAAGCATACGCTCATTACCTCTCGACACCAAAAAGCCTTCATCTGTGCGAGTGAGGTTCACTCCCGAAACACAGCGGAGAGTGAGCGCGCCTTCTACCTCATCGAGCGCCACCACGGGCGACCCTTGGGCCATATGAACCTGCCATGCATTCGTACCACTTTGAACAGTAAAGCGAGCGTCCCAGTCACCGTAACGAGCTACTGTGACGCGACTTACTGCACCCACTGTCCCAATCGTACAGAGAGGATCGAAGCTCCCAAATACGGTGTTTGGAGTGGCTACCGGACGGGGGAAACCAAGCGCCAAGCCATCAGACCGAAACTGATACGCTCCAGGAAGAGCAAAGAGCGGCGCACTCGGCAAGGTGTTGTTATAGATACTCGAGAACCAACTGTTCGTTTTGTACACTTGTGCCCGATCTCCAGAAAAAAAACGTGTCTCTTTTTTTTCACTACCTCCACCACTCTCTTTTTTTTCATGAAGAGCGTTTTGGTGATAACCCGCATAGGCCAAAAGAACCATAAGAATCGCTAGAGTGAAAAAAAGTATTGTTTTCATGGGTATACTATTAATTTTATCTTTGTTCATTTCTTTCGAGGATGAGTGCAGGATCAACGCCCAAAATTAAACTATTCCAAATCTTTACCAGACGATTGAGCGGCTTGGCTTCCTCCTCATCAGCATCGGAAGGAATAACTTCGAGACGTTCCCCTTCGATAAATGAGGTTCCCTGGGTTTCGTCTTTCAGCACAAACGAAATTTCATATTTTTCTTCCTGTACGACTTCAGTCCCATCAGCAGTAATGAAAGGGGCCTCTTCTTTTATCTTTCCCACCCCTTGAAAAAGGACCGTGTAGGCTTGGCCAAGACGAGGACTAAATACAGTGATACCCCTATTTTTTTCAATAAGCGGGTACTGGGTCGGGAGGATAGAGCCCACCAAACGTATTTCATCATCAGCAAAAAGTGACGCAACCGCTGTACCGTTTTGAAGAAAAGAACCCTTCGCAACCAAGACCTCATATACTATACCATCTCTAGGGGCTTTGATCTCATATTCTTCTCCTCGGGCACGGAGAAGTTGGAATTCGGTATTCGCCGAGAGATTCGAAGCAGCCAGTCCACGGAGTACGCGGATGCGCTCTTCATTGGCCTCGTCTGTCAGTTTCACAATGACATCTCCCTCTTTCACATGATCACCACTTTTTATCAGAATTTCTGCTACCTTGCCAGGAATAGTCGTCGCCACGCTGACATCTGGCTTATCAACCGTCAAAAATAAAATGCTTTCTGTCAGGGTATAGGTATTGATCTTGCGCACTAGAGCTTGGGTCGCTACAAAAAATACTACCACGAAGACGGCTATCAGATAGAGACTATTCACGAGATACCTTTTGACAGCTGAGAAAGAAAATTTCATAGACTCACGCTTAATAATGACATTATACTCTTTTCAAAATATTTTGGTTTTTTCTGGGCCTCACGATACCAGTGCGTCGCTCTCCTGTCAGAAACAAAATGAGGAGATACATATTCACTGTCGCCCAAACACTGTACAGGGCCGTCGACCAAAAATCGTAGGCGCGGTACCAACCAATGAGGATAGCGAGTGGCGTCAGTACAATAACAGCCACATGAGGCCAGGTATAACCCAAAAAATAGCCTTGAGAGCTCTTTTTGGAGGTTGTCACACTCCACTCCTGCTCGCGGTTCAAGAAAACTGAGAGGAGTGCCAGTATGTAGGGATAAAAAGTCGCAAGCGCAGTAGCGATGGTGGCAATGTGAATACGTCCAGTGAGGAGCCACGTGAGAGAGTAGTAGAGCACAAAAAACGGTACGTAGTGGAGAATCCAGTAGAGCGTATCTTCACTTTGGAGTGGCTTAATTCCAAACAAAAGATAGATGAGCGGGAAAGACATGTAAACGAGAATCGATATCCCGACCAAAAAGAAAGAGTTTGACATGAGGTACTGAACACGCTGATCGAGATGGAGCTTCTGCGAACGGAGTGGATTGTAATGAAAGAGCATTTTCAGTCCACCGGTCGCCCAGCGGCGTTGTTGTTTGAAATAGGAAATGATTGTGTCAGGAGCTTGTCCTTCAGCCAGCACCTGGTTCACGAAAATAGTATGCCAACCATTTTCATGGAGACGAAGCGACGTCCAGATATCCTCAGATTTGTTCATAGCGATACCGCCGATAGTATCGATAGCAGTACGACGAAAAATCATATTGGTTCCCACGCAAAAAGCAGAGTTAGAGATATTCTTTGAAGGACAGACATACTTGTAGAACACTTCCTGAGCCTGGGCGGCACCAGCAGCGATAAATTCATGCGTATTCGTGTAGTGCTGCGGTGACTGCACCATAGCGACCGTATCATCTACCATAAACGGTAAGAGTGTTTCGATAAACTCTGGCTTTACGATATGGTCAGCATCAATAATAGCGAAGAATTCACCCTGGCAATATTTGAGGCCGTGGTTTAAGTTTCCAGCTTTGGCGTGGGCACGATCTTTACGAGTAACATAATGCGCCCCGAGTGCTTTGGCGAGTGCTTCTACCTCTTTTGAGCGCCCATCATCAAAGAGATACGTCTCGTGAGGATAGCTGAGGTTCACAACAGCCGTAACCGTTTCTTCGATTACTTCAAGTGGTTCACCCGCGGTAGTAATGACAATGTCTAAGGTTGGCTTTTTCTCATTCATCCAATCTGGATCCCAGGCACGGTGGAGACGGTGTTGCCAATCGACAATAACATCGAGGAGTACCGTGAGCCATAGCCCCATAAGCACCATGATACTGATAGCATCCGCAATCATCTGAAACACATACAGAATCACGTGGTCAGCATTAGCAGGGTTGAACACGAACATACCGTAGAGCACCACAATAAACGGTGCCGATAGTAAAAAGACTATCGTCATATTGTTGATTCGGGTTGAAGAGAGGTTGCGTTGGTGTTCCATAACTATATGAGAGAAAGTTATTCTGGCTTTTTTGCTCGGCCGAAAATGAAGTAGGAAAATGTGGTTAGAATGATCATGACGAGACCGAGTGTCTGTACTGGGAAACGCCAGTTCGGCCAAGAATTTTTGAGCTCAATAGTTGCTTCCGCCTTATCAAGCGTGCTCATATCAATCTGTATCAAGCGAAGTGGAGTCGGCTCAATAGTCAATGTTCCATTGGTCATGCTCCAGCTCGTATCATAGCTCTGATCAATCATAAGAATCGGATGGACAAAGGCGCTCACCTCTCGGTACGATGAGAGATCCAGAGAAAGTCGATCCGTATCAAGAAACGTTATCGGGACCGCTACTCCCCTCCCCTCACGCAAGAATTTTGCCATAAGAGAAATTCGTTCGTCCCAAGGATCGTAGCTTGAAACATGGAGCGTGGGCTTTTTGATATCACCTTGAATAAGCAGTTCTGGAATATCTTCTTTTTCAAAAACGAAGGCTCCGAGAAGCGGTCGCGTATAACGAAGAACGGAGATGTTGTCTAAGAGCTGAACACTAGCCACATCTTCAATCTTTTCAAAGAGAGCATCTTCTTTTTCGGTCAGCCCAGAAACGAGGGGTGAAGTGGCTGGTAGGAAAAGATACTCTATGCCGAGAACTGTAGCATAGTCTTCAATAGTTTTTATATGGGCTTGAGAAAGACCCGTGTAGGCGATGCTTTGACGCATGAGCATGCGGAGTCTCGTAGAGTAAGGGTGAGGCTGAGCATGCTCATTATAGGAAGTGGCATAGCGGATGCCCTGTGGAGCAAAATATGTAGCCTGGGAGACATTTTCGACATAGACAGAACCTCGAGGGAGGTCGCGGTCAGCAAAATAGATAGCGACTGGATCTTCGATAGTATCAGTTACGGAAGCGACGTAAAAGCCAGAAGAGGTTTCAATGGCATTTGCGATAGTGAGAGCCATAAGCCCAACAAATAGTGCGGTCGCACCACGGGATCGGATATTGCCAAAAGACTGAAAATAGATCATCGCAAAACAGTAAATGAGAGCAAATCCAATAACAGGGAGAGCTCGTGAAAACTGGAACTGAAATAAAATCTCTGGCAAAAAACCATTTTGACCGAGATAGATGAGCAAAAGATAAAATGAACAGTAAAAGAAAAGTGTCTTTACCCAGAGCGTTATACGATGTGATTTGATAATAAGAAGAATCCAAGCCATGACAAACAACGTCCAGTAAAGAAGGCTCAGGCCATGAGACACAGGAATGAGGGACGTTGAAAGATAGATGGACGATTTAAAAATAGGATTGGTAAAGATGTATCCTGTCGCGAAATACTCTACCAAGAATGGCGCTGCACTCAACAGATAAATAGAAGCCAGTAGAAGAAGATTGCCAATCGTGCCTTTGAACGAAGAAAAAAGTACCAGAAATCCAAGGAGGATACTCAGACTGAAGGCCACTACTGGGTGAAGCATCCAAAGAGCGCCCGTCACTGCTGTCAAAATAAAGATAAGGGCTGGCTTTGAAAAAGTCTTGATCCAAAGAAAGAGATACAGTGGCAAAATAACGAGGGCAAGATAAATGGAAAAATCCTGCATGGATCCCCACTCTTGCACCATCGTGTACGATAAGAGCACAAAAGTAATTGAAAATATCTGGTTCACCCCGAGCAGGCGAAGCGAAAAATAGAAGGCGAGACGAAGACCAATATAGATAGTGACGAGCGCACCTATAAAGACTGTCGTAATAGGTAGTCCTGTCAGCGTAACAATCTCGAGAATAGCGTAGTGTTGGATATACTGATACAAGTGCCAGTAATTTATACCATTTGACCACACATGGTCCCAAGACGGCATGCCGTGAAACCCGAGCGACGGCACACGAAATGCATGGTAAATCCAGTCTTCGTAACCCGTGTAGAGAAATTTAAAATCCAGGTAATAACCAATCAGTCCATAGCCGACGAGTCCAATCCCAAACGCATAGAGGAGATCGCTCCACGTCAAAGGGTTTCTTCTGACAGACACCGGAACAGTATAAACATCACCCTCCATAGACTCGCGCTCACGTTTCTTTTCGGCCCGAACAAGAGCGATAGTCTGCTTGCGGAGATGGATCAAGTGAAGAATGAATTGATATCCCTGTTTGAGCGTCGCCTTACTCTCTTCGTTCTCTCGCTTCCGGAAAACATAGGGTACCTCTGATACCTGTGACCATGGGGTGCGCGACAAGATGTCCACCAAAATCTTAAAACCGCGAAGCCCACCGAAAGAAACACCAGAAATGAGCTCTGTTTTCATGACAAAAAATCCACTCCCTGGATCGGTCGTTTTCCGTGTTTGGGGTAAAAAAATCCAGGCTAAGACACGACAAACATGCGAAGCAAATCGCCGATAGAGCGTCCCAAGCCCTTCTGCTCCCCCGCCAGGCAAGTAGCGTGTGGCTACAATAATATCGTTGTCACTCTGCTCAATAGCCTCGATCAGACGTGGTACAACCTCAGGCGGATGCTGAAGATCAGAGTCCAGGCAAAGAATGTACTTTCCTTGAGCCTCAGCGAAGCCTTTGACAAAGGCAGTGGCGAGGCCAGTGCGCTCAGGCTTTTCGCGATGAATGAGGCGTACTTCCGGGTACGTCCCCTTCATCGCCTCGATCACTCTTGGAGTATCGTCGGAGCTATCATCGATAAAAAGAATTTCGTAATCATTTTGTTTGGTCTCTTGTAGAGCGCGACTGAGGGCATGAAGAAGAGGAGGGATGTTATTGGTCTCGTTGTAGGTCGGCAGAAGGATGGTAACTTTTTTTTGGGACATGGCGTAACTCTTTTACTTGATATCTTGTACAACAAGTTTGGTAATTTTCTTTCCCTCCTCGATAGCATAATTCGTTCCACGGTCATCTGGAAAGATCTGAGAAAAATTGGAGAGGAATACATGTGGAACCGGAGACTGGTAGGCTGGAATTTTTTCGATATAGTCGGTCCCTACAATATGCTGCGCATCCTTGAATCGAAAAAGCTTTTCCTCGAGAATCTGGCCCTCATCGAAATGAGGAAACATAGTTTTGAGTCCGCTTTTCCATTCATTCATGATGCTCTCATCCGAATCAGAAAAATAGCGATGTTCAGCCGGAACATAGGCACCAATATAGTAGATATGTTTCCCTCCAAAGGCCTCTGTACCAGTAAGAGCCGAGGTAGAAAGGAGAACCAAGAAGGGAATATTTGAATCATTAATGTTGTGCCAGAAATATGGACTGATCAACTGATCAGTTGCAAACACCATGACCACCGCACCGAGATAATCGATGCTTTTAAGCTTATTCGTATACTCAGGAGTGACTCCAGGATTGCCATCAATCAGTCGCGCAAAAGCGGGAGAGGGAACCGTCGCAATGATTGCATCAAACTGTTTGCGTTCGCCGTTTATGACGAGCGTTGCTCCTCCTTCACTCTGTTCTATCCGATCAATCCCCTGTTTTGTGATGATAGTCCCACCAAAAGACGTGATCTTATCTCTCAGAGCATCAATAATGGTCACAAAACCACCGTGGAAATAGCCGAGCATTTCTCCTTCCTTGTCTTTAGAGACAGCGCGGATCTGAATACGACGCCACAGCCATGACATGGCAATCTCTTTATAGTATTTGTTAAACTTTCCACGAAGAAGTGGCTCCCAGATCACTTCGGTGACCTTGGGGCCAGCCCATTTCATAAGCCAATTATAGGCGGTTATTCGAGAGAGCGGTTTCCAATGTTTCAAAAACTGAAGGTAGAGCGCTGAAAGACCAAAGCGAATACGGTCAAAAAATGGAAGTGGCGTAAAAGACAAGAGATCTTTGGCTGTCATAAATGGATAGAGCTTGCCTCCATAGTAGGTTCCCGTAGAACTCTTATAAAAACTGGCCTTGTTGGCAATGCCAAGCTCTTTTGCCAACCCCAAGAGATGCGAGTCGCCCTTATAAAAGAAATGGTAGGCTTTTTCAAGAGGCATCCCTAAAAGCGAAAAGCCCCCTGCTAGTCCGCCGAGATTCTCTTCACGCTCATAGAGAGTCACCAGGGTGCCTGCTTTCCCAAGATGATAGGCGGCTGCCAGTCCGGCAAATCCCCCACCAATGATAGCTACTCGTTTTTTTTGTTCCATAACGATACAAAACGTAATTATGCTTTCACAAAAGATTGAAACGTAATTTTTTTATTGAGCGCATACTGGACGACAAAAACAAGCGGGAGGGAAAGAATTTTTATGAGATTGCCATCAAATCCGAGCCGGACATTGAAGACTTCAAGCATGAGTACGGAGAGGATGAGACCAACACCGCTCACCGTGGCATACGAAAGAAAGCGCAGCCAAAACCGATCAGTCATTTTAAAATTAAAATGAGCATTCAGAAGAAACGCATACACTGTAGCCAGGAGAACTGAGTAGATAGTAGCGAGCGGAGAAGCTGTCCCAAAAAGTGTATAGAATACGAAAAAGAACATCACATCGATGAGTACCGCTGAGCCCCCGATAAAAAAGTAAAGGATTAGATTCTTATGGGATGCCATGGTTTCTTTAAGGCGTGCAATGAGGACTGAAAATTTCACTTTGGTAGACATAAAAGATAGAGATAAAAAAGAGCCTCAGGAGGGCTCCTAAAGAGGCAACTTTTTGTATATTCCTTCATATATCAGGACTTATCACTCTACAGAAAAAAATAAAAATTGTCAATAGGCAGCCTCTCAACCACCTTAAAACGTACTAAAAAAATCCTTTGAAGGATTTTTTTAGTGATCAAATTTTCTCGTATAGTAGCCGACATCGGCAATCCACTTTTTAACGCTTTGATTGCTGTGGCCATCGCAACTCCAGCCACACTTCCATACCACCATTTCTTCTGGTGTCCGAAATTTATATTCTTGTACAAATGTATCGAGACGTCCACCGACAATGCCGACTGCCTCCTCTGGACTGCCGAAACAGCCATGGCCCATGGCGATGCCACGAGACCCAGCCCCTCTATAGCCCCAATAGTTAAAGCAGTCAGAGCCGTCTTCGGCTCGTGGTACACGTTTTCCCCAGTTACTCTCTTTCTTGGCAATACCCACCAGGAAGGCTGCGGTTGTTTTGTCTTGCTCGGCGATGACTGTGGTCATGGCTTCAATCGGGAAGCCGGTGACCATCTTTTTCACTTTGTTCTCAAATAGTACCTGGCGGATATCGACATGCCCACTCATATCAATAGTCGTGCTGGCAATCTCTCGGCCTGAGGCAAACAGAAGTCCGCTCACCAAAAAAGCACAGGAGAGAAAAACTCCATAGAACAGATTGGAAGAAACGGTTATCATATCAATGGTAGGCAGGCTCCCAAGGAGAGCCTTTGTTGATTCAGATATGTTTTTTTTAGACGTATTTTTTGAATTCATCAGTGCTAGATAACGAGATTTAAGCGCTATAAAAGAAAAAACGGCTACTCACCTTTATAGAATGAGCACCCATTTTTAGTTCTTTTTCATTTCTTTACCAATTATAGCACCTTTTGAGAAAAAAAGCAAGGGCTAGCGTCTAGAGCTCCTCGAGTTCGATACTAGTAAGAAAGGCCTTGCGAGCTGGGCCATCGAGGATACGAGCTTTCCCCGACTTGAGCGCTCCTAAGTGAACATCCATGACGCGGATGCGAACAAGTTGTTCGACAGTCAGGCGGGCTTCGGAGAGCATGCGCCGTATGTGATGCTTTTTACCTTCGGTCAAAGTGACATAGATAGTGCGTGGTGGCACTACCATCACTTTTTTGGCTTTGAGCCAGTCACCAGCATTGTAGACCCCCTCTTCGAGGACACGTTTTAAGTTACCCGGGATACCCTCTCTCACGATTACCTTGTATTCTTTTTCATGTTTGAAACGCGGATGAAGCAAGCGCTCGGTCACGCGACCGTCATTAGTGAGGAGGATGAGTCCCTCTGAGTCCTTGTCGAGACGACCAATCGGAAAAGTCCCAGGGAAACCAGAGATTTGATCGATTGAGTGTTCAAATTCCTGGGGTGAGTGTGCGATAATCCCCCGAGGCTTGTAGTAGACAATGTAAACCAGCTTCTTTTTTGGCTGTTTCTTGTCTTTTAATACCTCGACGTGACTCGTGACACTCGTGACTTGGTCACCGAGGAGCGCTCGTTTGCCATCAAGAAGAACGAGGCCACCTTTAATGAGCTCATCGGCACCACGACGCGTCGCCATCCCCTTCTGAGAGAGGTAGCGATTGATACGGACAGGATAGATAATTTCTTCGGCCATACAAGAGAAAGAATGAATTCCTGCTATTGTGACAGGAATTCTATAAAAAGTCAATATATCTTCTAGACAGAGCACTTTACGCAACGACAGCCGTGCTTTTTGATGAAGCCTTCGAAGTGATCCCTGCCGTAATGATAGGTAATTTCTTCGCCAGCTTTGATGTTTTTCTTGGCTACAATATAGATGCGACCGCTTCGGTTCCAGGCTTCAGCGTTTGGTCGACAGGAGTGATTGGCGTAGCGGGCGGTATTCAAGCGGACGCTGCCGTCAATATCCCATTTTGTATTCACGTTGAACATGTAGCGATTGTTGCGCTCATCGCCGACCTTGGTCGAAACGCGCTCACCGACATACTCGATGATAGTCGTGCCTTTCTTGATGGGAAGAACCGCAAAAAGGCCGAGGCCGGCGCTCCCGCGCTTGACAGTGACTTTCGCATCTTTGGTTTGTTTGGTGGCAGCCATAGGAATGTGAGAGATAACTGAACAAAGGAAAAATTGCCCTTTTGGACAATTGTTTCCAGGGGTCGATTGTAGCAGACCCGCCCCTTTTCATCAACCCCTCAGTCCTCATAGCGGCACTTGCGGTAGAACACAAAAAAACAGCCAGTACGGCTGTTTTTTTGACACAACACTTTTCTCTATGAAAGGTGAGCTGAAACGAGCTTGGTCATCTCAAACATCGTCACTTCTTTCTTACCGCCAAAAACAGCTTGCAAGTTGGCATCAGCCAAAATATTGCGCTTGTTGGCTGGATTCTGGAGATCGTTCTTCTTGATATACACCCAAAGAGCCTTCACTACTTCTGAACGAGGCATCGGGCCAGCACCCACAACGAGAGCGAGCTCAGGGCTAATTTTCATCGGCTTCATGAATGCAGAATTCGTCGTTGCCATAGCATCTTCTTATTAATTACAACTTCCCGAGTAGTATACCCCCTTATCCCAAAAAATGCCAATTTCTTTCCCTCAATTACTGATCCGACATGAAAGTGAGGTGGTGATTTCTCGAGCCGTGAGGAAAATCGAATACCCGAGAAAAACTATGCCAAGGAGAGCAAGCTCACCTCCTCCAAGGGGAAGAAGGGCAAGAAAAGCAGTCCCGCCAATAGTAACAAGAAGAGGGGCAAAGAGAAATGAGCCACACGCAAAACAACCAATGGTAAAAAGGCTTAAAAGAGCGCCAAAAGCGCCAAAAATGCCTCCTCGCTTGGAGGTTCGGATGCGGCGTCTCAAGGCATACACCATGCACGAAACATTGATTCCAAACAGAGTGACTAGGACCACCATAGTCAAGGCTGAAAAAAAGGTGAAATTGGTCGAAAGCGTGCCTAAGAGAGACCATGGCAATGCTGTTCTCTCGAGAATCGAACCTTCTTCAAAGAGACGGGCTAGAACCAAGCCAAAGTTTGGCAACCAGAGAAGAAACGCAAGGCTAATCAGACTGACAGAGGCAGCCAAAAACAGGTAGGCTTTTTTACGAAAAACAATCCTAGCGGCTTGCAACATCATAACCTTATTAGTTTACTGACTCTATATTTTAGTATACCTCAGAAAAAACACGTTCACTACATTAACATATAAAGTGCCATAAGAGCCATTCCAAAATTTTCTACCAGACTTACCTTTGTGAGCGGAACCTTGAGAAAAGTACCGAGACAGGCGCACTGAAACTTCTGCTTTTTGAAAAGTTTGATTGCTACACCGAGACCATTTATACTCATGAGCACAAAAGTAAAGAGATGAAGCCAAAAGGTATTCATTCCTCCCAAATAGAGCAACCCCAACGTGAGCTCTACAAAAGGATAGATATATCCGTACCCATACCATTTTTCGGCAACGAGATCGTAGGTGGCATATCCTTCGGCGAAGCCCTTGAGATCGAGAAGCTTAAAACCAGCAAAAACGATGAACATTCCCGCCATAAAAGACATCATGGGCATATGCCAAGAAAATGCTCCAGCAAGATGATCTCGAAATCCTACAGTAAAGATAACAGCCAGGATGAGCCCAATAACAGTTACGAGGGGGGTATAGTCATCAGACTCTTTGCCAACTACACTGCCCCCTGCCTCAACCAATGTCATCCCACAGATAAGGCAGTATCCAGGAGTGTCACTTGGAATCTCTCCGTGCATGGGGCAACTATACTTTTTCATACTATTCATATTACATACCCATCATGGAATGATCCATTCCTGGCATATTAGAATGATCTTCTTTCAAAGATTCTTCATACCCCCAAGCTTTGAGCCAGCTTTTCATCATTTCAATCTCCTTGGTTTGGGCGCTGATGATATCAATGCCGAGTTTTTTCAATTCTTCGTTTTTAGCCTGAGCTGGAATGAGTTTCGCCATATCAACCGCGCCTTCATGATGCACTATCATCATTTCAACAAAAGCCTTATCAAAAGCATCGCCCTCCAAACCCTGGAGGCCGGCCGTCATTTGATCCATCGTCATCTCTTTATGATCCATAGTCGCTCCTCGGTTCTTCTCTTGGGCATTTTCCATATTCATCATCCCCATATGCGTACTACGTGAGCCCTCTGTTTTTCCAGCGCTATAACTAAGTATCCCTATAACAAAGGCGAGCACTATTGCCAATCCACCCATGATGTAGCTTCCGCTGTTCGCTTGATTCCCTTGATTTTCTTGCATATTCTTTTAGTTACTATATTATTTACGTTTTAATGTATACACTTTCAATATTTCCTCCTGAGCCTGCCTCTCCTTCCCTGTTTTCATTTGACGAATAACACAAGTTTTGAGATGCTCCTCTATCAGGATATCTTCGAGCGCGGTCAGGGCTTGCTTAACCGCTGAAGTTTGGGTGATGACATCAATACAGTACGTATCTTTTTCTATCATCTCTTGCAAGCCCCGTATTTGTCCCTCGACTATCTTGAGTCGGCGAATAAGTTTTTGCTTCTGTTGTTTCATAGACGTATGGGTATGATAATACCCCCATGGGGGTATGTCAAGATACCCCGGAATTACTCGTCTTTTTTTATACTTACCTAACGAAACGAGAGGAAAGCTTGCTTTGCTTTTAACGTAAGCGCTCATCAAGCTTCTGTCGTACGGCTTGAAAGCGATCTTTTTCATCCCCAGTCAATGAAGCGCCTTTTGGGAGAGTTAAGGAAAGCGGATTTACCGGACTCCCCTTAAGCCTCATTCCATAATCAAGATGTGGTCCAGTGGACCAGCCAGTTGAACCAACATATCCAATGATTTGCCCTTGTGAAACCGCGGGTCCTGCCGCCAGGCCCTTGGCATAGCCGCTTAGATGCGCATAATGAGTCGTATAGCCGTTGTCATGCTGGAGGCGGACGATATTCCCCCACCCACCCTCAAGGCGTGCGCTCACGACGGTGCCGCGGGCAGTCGCTACCACTGGTGTCCCAGTTGGGGCAGCGTAGTCAATCTGATAATGGGCAGTTACCTGCTTAGTGATCGGATGAAGACGTGCTCCAGTGTAGCCTGAGGTGATGGCCCGATAACTAAGTGGAGCGCGCAAGAACTGCCGCGCAAGCTCATTGCCCTCGCTATCATAATGACCCGAAGCGACTTCTGACTCAAAGTAATATCCAAAATAGGTCGTGCCAGCATTGGTAAATGAGGCAGCAATAATCTTGCCGTCGGGGGCCTGCTTTCCGTTGAGCACCCGCCTTTCATAGAGTACCCTCATCTCATCACCCTCGCGAATTTCGGTTGTAAAATCTATATCGAAAGAAAAAATATCAGCTATCTCCAAAATAGAAGCTTCACTCAGTCCAGCGTCAAGCCCATCTTTGTACAAAAATTCATCAATCTTTACGTGCGTCAGCTCTTCAGTGACTTCATAGGGTATCGCTTCTTTTCGAGCGCTAAATACTCCGTCCTCGTACTCAACCTCAATCATGGTTTCCGTGCTGGCATAATAACGCATTTTCTCAGCGGTTTCTTGTTCTGAAAAGAAAAACTGGAGTTCACGACCGATGCGTATGTTCGTGAAATCATAAACATCTTTCGTAGCTTCTAGAAGTGCCCGTATCTCGTTTGGATCGAGCTTTCCGTACTCGAAAAACACCTCTGCCGGAAGGTCACCTGGAGCCACGATGTAGCTCACGACCCTCTCCTTTGATTCCGGAGGAGGAATCTCTTCCTGTGCCTCCACCGGACTGACGAGCGTCTCAGTCACCGTCTCCTCTGGTTCACGTGACCAAAGAAAATAACCGCCGATCGCTATGGCTCCAAAAAAGAGAATTGCCATTTTTAGACGCGCTTGCTTCGGGGGTTCAGTATCTACGAGCCGTTTGTCATCAGATGGAAATGCTGTTTTACGCATAAAGAGCTTTCAATTCAATGTTACCAATAGTAGGTTTTCAGCGAGAAGGCTTCGGAAAGAATTTACCTTATTTTATCAGCTCTTCTTCGGGGAACACTTGGAATTATAGCTTATAGTAGGCTATAATAGTACTCTATACTGCAATCTTCGCACACGGAAGAGCTTCTTCATTCTTTCAATATAATACCCAGACATCTAGCTTAAACTAGACTCTACGCTAATGTGCCAAGAGTCCCTCTCGTGCCCCTAACCGCTGCCACTTTTGCCACATTACCTGTTTCTTGCGAAACAGGCGCCAAAAACTCCTTGATGAGGGCCTGGTATTCTACAAAGTCCATAAAATAAAAGACGATCCAGGCAATAGGAGCAAGAAACAGGAGATTTCTATTTTCTCGAGATTTGACGTCGGTAAGAGCTTGATAAAAGATCACGGACGTAAGCAGTAACATATTGATAACAAACGGGAGAGAGTTTGAGGAATACTTTGAACTTGCTGCGAGCATGGCTTTCCTGTTCATCTCAATCAGTTTCATCCAAGAGATCCGGAGGGATAATATCTCGCCCGACACACCAAAAGAACATTCGAGCGTAAGCATACGCATAAAAAATAGGGCTTTTCCCGAACGGGTACAGCCCTATTTTTTGATGCCCCAACGAGTCGCCACTTTTCTCCTCTTTGCTTTTTACAAAGATCCGCAATAATCGCTCGCCTTCCCTTCGGTACCAGCCGGTAAGGCTCGCACTTTGCGTGAGGCCTCAGCGGGCAGAAGATCAAACCAGCATATACCGTAGTACGCTTGCTCTTTTTTTTCTTTGTGTTCTTGACCACTTTTTTTTATCAAGAGAACGAAGCCAAGAAAAGGTCCTGCCTTTACCGAGCCCTGGCTCTCTTCCTGAACCACAAAAGGCAACTGTCAATCACGTGCCCGAGAAAACAATCGCCCTTCCACTTACT
>Ga0105044_10006502_pt1 | contig 16073 bp, 11 predicted proteins | sample MAT01_FD_78092 | JGI IMG/M metagenome (GOLD analysis project Ga0105044, IMG submission 78092) | Freshwater microbial communities from Lake Fryxell liftoff mats and glacier meltwater in Antarctica - MAT-01 | ecosystem: Environmental > Aquatic > Freshwater > Ice > Liftoff microbial mat | place... | reverse complement strand
TCGCATCCAGGCCGGCGAGACCCCACCGCCTTTGCCCCCAGGCACCGCCGCCCGCATTTTTACAGGCGCAGCGCTTCCGTATGGCGCGGACACAATCGTCATACAGGAAGACACAACCGCGTCCGGCGACGCGGTCACGCTCAACATCGCCCCGCCCCCCAGCAGACACATCCGCCGCGCCGGCTACGACATAGCTGAGGGCGACACACTGCTTCCTTCAGGCACGATGCTCGGCCCCGCCCAGCTCGCGCTTGCCGCAGCCGCCGGCCAAGTGACGCTCACCGTCCACCGCCGCCCGCGCGTCGCCTTCCTCGCCACCGGCGATGAGCTCGTGCCGCCCGGCGTCCTTCCGGCAGGCGCACAGATCATCGCGTCGACCGGCGTTGCCCTCGCCGCGCTCGTCCAAAGCTGGGGCGGCGAGATGATCGATCTCGGCATCGCGCCGGACAACGAAGCCGCAATCCGCGACGCCGCCCGCCTTGGCCTCGACGCCGACATCATCGTCACCCAGGGCGGTGCTTCGGTCGGCGATGCCGATCTCGTCAAACCGGCGCTTCTCCCGCTCGGCCTCACCGTCGATTTCTGGAAGATCGCCATGCGCCCCGGCAAGCCGCTCATGGTCGGCGACATCGGCACCACCAAAGTTATCGGCCTCCCCGGCAACCCAGTCTCCGCACTCGTCTGCGCGATGCTGTTCCTGCAGCCCCTCATCCGCACACTCAGCGGCGCAAAATGGACCGGCCACCCCCTCAGTACCGCGCGCCTCACCGCACCCCTCAAGGCCAACGACCAGCGCCAGGACTATCTCCGCGCCCGCGTAACCCGCGATGGCGACACGCTCACCGCAGACGCCTTTCCCCTGCAGGACAGCGGCAACCTCTCCACCCTCGCGAAATCCGACGCCCTCATCCTCCGCCCACCCCACGCGCCGGCTGCAGCGGCGGGCGACGCTGTTCAAATCCTGCCGCTGACGCCGTGGCTCCGAGGGTGAGCCGCTAGTGAAACTGCTTGAGTTTCACGCCGTGGTCGCGCGCAATCATCTCCGCCGCCCTCTCACCGATCATGATGACCACCGCGTTGATGTTGCCGCTGGTGATTTCGGGCATCACGCTGGCGTCCGCGACGCGCAAATTCCTGATTCCAAGAACGCGAAGACGCGGATCCACGACGCTGCCGATGCGGCAGGTGCACGAGATGTGATAGGTCGTGTGCGAAAAATGCAGCGCGGTGTTCTCCAGCAGCGCATCGCTGGGCGGCTTGCCTGCAACATGGCCGTGCTTGCGGGCAAGCTCGGGCGGAGCCGACCACAGGCCCAGCTTTGCTGCTCCCGGCCAGTTGTCGGCAATATCGAGGGCCCGGCGCATCGCGCTGACCATCACCTTCAGATCGACCGGATCGGCGTAGTAATTCATGTCAATGCGCGGCGGCACCGCCGGGTCAGCGCTCTCGATGACGATCTCACCGGCGCTGCGCGGCAGCTCGAGTTGAACGATGAACGTGACGACCTCTGCGTCCGGCGCAAAGGCCTTGTCCACGTCCCCGAACATCATATCGCCATCCATATTGATCTGATTGCGGATCAGATCGGCGGAGATACCGCCGGGCATGAAGCTGATCTGGGCGTCGTGGCTGTAACTTGCGCCAAGACCTGTCGAGAAAAACGCGCTCGCATCGTTGAACGACGACGCGGCATAGCTGCTCCCGGTCGTCTGCCATTCTTCGAGGCGGCGTTCTGCCTCGACCTTCAGTGCGGCCAGTTCCGGCGGCAGGTTTGCATCGTCCGCCGGATCGGCCGGCAGGGGACCCGCCGGGGCGCGCAAGGCGTCTGCGCCCATCGAAAGTCCGATCTGCGCCAGCTGCAAGCCGATGCCGGGCGCCGGAAACAGCATCGGAATGAACGGGTGATCCTTCAGGTGCTTGCCGACATCGGGCAGCTCGTGGCGCACCGCAATTTCGGCAGCTTCCAGTTCGCGGCGCGGGCCGATGCCCGAGAGCATGAGGATATGTGGCGAGCCGATCGCCCCGGCACTCAGAATGACCTCGCGGCTGGCGTGGACGATGTGGCTTGCCCCGGCTTTATCGCGATACTCAATGCCGGTAGCCGTCAGCGTCTCGCCCTGACCGTCCATCACGACGCGCGTCACCAATGCGCCGGTGATGATCGTCAGATTGGGCCGTCCTTCCGCTTCTCCTTCCAGATAGGCGTGATAGGTGCTCGACCGCTTGCCATCGCGCGTATTCGATTGATGCGCAGAGCAGACGCCAGCCGTGTTGAGCCGGTCTCGCCCGTTATAGTCACCACGCGGGATGCCAGCCGCCTCGGCGGCATCGACGAACTGGCGCGTGGCAGGGATCATGGGCGATCTGACCGCAACGCCGACAGGACCGCCGCGTCCATGGGCATCCTGGTCGATCACGATCTCATTGCTGGGAACAAGATCTTCCATGCGTTTGAACGCCGGCATCACCGCGTCATAGCCCCACCCCTCCGCGCCGAGCTCCGCCCAGTGGTCAAAATCCTGCGGATGACCACGCACCCAGACCATGTAATTGATGCCCGACGACCCGCCGAGCATCTTGCCGCGCGGGGTGCGCATCCGCCGTCCCTTGAGACCAAGCCCGGCCTTGCCGGGGTCCGCCCAGAACATCCAGTCGGTCTCAGGATCGAGTTGCAAGCTCGCGCAGGCGGCGGGCATCAGCTCGCGCGCGGGCGGATGCTCGCCCGCCTCGATCAGTGCAACGCGGCAGTTAGGATCTTCGCTGAGGCGCGCAGCAATCACCGCCCCCGCCGAACCGCCACCGACAACGACAAAATCGAATGTCTCGGTCATGTCTCACTCCCTAACCTGCGGAATTGCAGCCGCTTTCGCGGGGACGCTGCGCTGCAGGCGCGGTCTGCACAAGCTGGGGTCGGTTTCGCGGCGCATTCGCCGCAGATCCAAGTCGGACCGTCGCTTCGTGGCAACCGCCTGTGGACAAGTACCTTGACGCGAGAGGTGAACTAAAATAGAACAGTCCGTGAATGTTGATCCTTCGTTCCGAGATCGGAACGATCTTGGAGGAGAAGCCGATGCTGACCCGCAAACAGTACGAGCTGCTCATGTTCATCCATGAACGCATTCGGGAATCGGGCGTGCCGCCCTCCTTCGACGAAATGAAGGACGCACTCGACCTCAAGTCGAAGTCCGGCATTCACCGCCTCATCACCGCATTGGTTGAACGCGGCTTCATCCACCGCCTCGAGCACCGCGCCCGCGCACTCGAAGTCATCAAGCTGCCCGAGAACTCCGCCCAGCAGCAGCGTCTGCGCGGCGCGGTCGGCTTCCAGCCCACCGTCATTGACGGCTCCAAGTCGCCAGTCCGCCCGGCACCGGCCGCAGCTGCCGCCATGCAGGCAGCCGCCGCGAATGTCACCGTGCCCATGGTCGGCCGCATCGCTGCCGGTATGCCGATCGAGGCGCTCCAGCATCGCGGCGAGGAAATCGCCGTGCCGCCCGATATGCTCGGCGCGGGTGAGCACTACGCCCTCCAGGTCACCGGCGATTCCATGATCAATGCCGGCATCTTAGACGGCGACACGGTCATCATCCGCAAGGCCGACACCGCCACCAATGGCGACATCGTCGTCGCCCTCGTTGACGACGCCGAAGCGACCCTCAAGCGCATCCGCCGCAAAGGCGAAACCGTCGCGCTCGAAGCCGCCAACCCGGCTTACGAGACCCGCATCTACGGCCCCGACCGCGTCAAAGTGCAGGGCAAACTCGTCGGCCTCCTAAGGCACTATTGATCCAAATCTAATCCTCATGGCCGCCCTTGAGGCGGCCATGAGGACCGGTGCTTGGCGAAGCACTGGATGGCCGGGTCAGGCCCGGCCATGAGGACCGGGGCTAATTCACGTCCGTCCAAACGGTCCAAGGCCGCACCCCAATCCGGTCCCGCACCGTATCGGCCACGACGCCGTCGCCCTCAAAAATCAGTGTCATCGCACCGTTCCGGTCCGTATCTCGCGGCGATACCGTCAGACCATCCGCGCACGGATTGATCGCCCGCGCCGCGACCAGCACCGCGAATCCCTGCCCGCATGCCGCCCGCGCATCTCCCTTGCGCTCCATATAGGCCACGCGCCGCCCGCCCGTCTCCGCAACGCAAATCCCATCCGCGCAATCCCACACGCCCTCGCGCCCCGCCCGCGCCGATTCCGAAACCGGACGCGCATCCCCGTCCCGCTCCGGCCACTCCTCGGCCGTAAACTTCGCCCGCCGCCCCGACACCACAGTCAGCCGCCCCTCGGCATCGCGCACCGCCACGTTCTTCACGTCGCGGTCGATCAGCACATCCGGCGCGCTCGCAAACAGCGGAAGCACAAATGCCGCAACGATCGGCGCAAGCCCCATCGCCCGTCGCGGCCCCCGCGTCAGGCACAGCCAAAGCCCACCCAGCGTTACCAGTCCCAGCGCCAGATCGGGCGGCGTCGGCACCCGCCCTGACGCCCCCGGCCAGCTCGCTGTCTCATGCGCGATGGCAAGCATCACATCGATGCCCCATCCCATGATCGCCACAAAGGGCGCCTCAATCCCGAACGGCATCGCCACCAGCGTCAGTCCGGCCATCGGCATGATGACAAAGCTGATGATCGGCATCGCCAGCATGTTCGCGGCAACCCCATAGAGCGCCACCCGGTTGAAGTGAAACGCGGCGAATGGTGCCGTCGCCAATCCCGCCACCACCGATGTCAGCAGCGCGCCGGCAATCACAAAAATGATCCGTCCGCGCCAGCTGTCGCGCAAGATGAGGGGCCGCCCCCGCTTCGCCTCCGCCTCCTGTATCCATTGATAGGCCGCGATGAGCGCCGTCACCGCCGCGAACGACATCTGAAAGCTCGGGTCCGCCACGCTCTCCGGCGCGATACAAAGAATGATCAGCGCCGAGATCGCGACGATCCGCAGCGTGTAGGGAGCGCGGTCCATCAGGATCGCAAGAAATACGAAGGCGATCATTAGATAAGACCGCTGCGCCGGCACAGAAGCTCCGCTGAGCATCAGATACCCGCCGGCCAGCACGATCGCGACCGTCGCCGCCCACTTCTTCCCGTTGACCCTCACAGCGAGCCAAGGCCAAAGGGCGATCATCACCCGCAAGATTGCGAAAGCACCCATTCCAATGATCGTCATGTGCAGCCCCGAAATCGAAAGCACATGCGCCAGCGATGAATCCCGCATCGCCTCATCGTCGGCCTCAGGGATCTGGCTGCGATCCCCCACCGTCAGCGCCGCCGCAATCGCGCCGGTCGCGCCCGGCAGCGCCTCATTGATCCGCTTGCTCGCCGCATCCCGAGTCCGTGACACCGCAATGGTGATCCGTGTCAGCAAGCCCGGCGGCTCCCCAGCCACCTCGCGCGGTGCCCCCGTCGCAAAGCCATAACCACCGATCCCGTCGAACCACGCCGCCCGGGCAAAGTCATAAGCCCCCGGCGCAACCGGCAACGGCAAGGTCGAGAGCCGCGCACGCACTTGAATGGCCGTCCCGGGCGGGAGCCGCGCATCCGTCCTCCTCAGCGCGATCCTTATCCGCCGCGGCGTCGCCTCCGGCGCCAGGCCTTCGATGGCGCTGACATCGATCAGCAGCCGTGGCCGCCCGTCCGGGTGGCCAAAGATCTCCACCGTCCGCCCCGTCACTGACACATCTCGTGTCGGGACTTTCAGCACCGGCGTCCCCACCATCTCGGCCCGCAGAATCGCCAGCGCAAACCCCATGGCGAGCAGGCCAAGCGTCGCCGCCCACACCGCGCCTCGCGGCATACTGAAAGCTGCCACCAGCGCCGTCAGCCCGAAGCCGCCAGAGGCCCAGCCCACCCATCCGGGCGGCTCATAAGTCAGCAGCAGATAGGCCAACGACCCGGCGCCCAGAAGCACCGGCACCCACAGCGCCCGGTCCCGGCGGCGTCGTTCGGCCTCGAGATCGGCACTGATGGCGGACAGCCTTTGCGGCATGGCGGAGACCGTTGCTTCAGGTTAGAGAGAACACGATTTTCCTCATTTGATACGAACCGCTTCATGTCCGCCCCCGGCCAAATCGTCACGCGCTTCGCCCCATCGCCGACCGGTTATCTCCATATCGGCGGCGCGCGCACGGCCCTCTTCAACTGGCTCTATGCCCGCCGCCATCGCGGCATCTTCCGCCTCCGCATCGAAGACACCGACCGCGCCCGCTCCACACCTGAGGCGATCAAAGCCATCCTTGAGGGTATGAAGTGGCTCGGCCTGGAGCACGACGACGAGGTCGTCTTTCAGTTCGCCCGCGCCGACCGGCACCGTCAGGTCGCCGAGGAGCTCCTCGCCAAGGGCATGGCCTACAAATGTTACGCGACCTCCGACGAACTCGAGACCATGCGGGCTGAGCAAAAGGCCGCCGGTAAGCCTATGCGCTATGACGGCCGCTGGCGCGATCAGACGCAGGATGGCCCGGTCCCCAATGTTCCGCCGGTCATCCGCCTCAAAGCCCCTCAGATCGGCGAGACAGTCATCAACGACCAGGTCCAGGGCCGCGTCGTCTTCCGCAACGATGTCCTCGACGATTTCGTGCTTCTCCGCGGGGACGGAACTCCGACCTATATGCTCAGTGTCGTGGTGGACGATTTTGACATGGGCGTCACCCACATCATCCGCGGCGATGACCACCTCACCAACGCCGCCCGCCAGCGCCAGATCATCGACGCGATGGGGTGGCCGGAACCGGTCTACGCCCATTTGCCGCTGCTGCATGGCGAGGATGGCGCGAAGCTGTCCAAGCGCCATGGCGCTCTCGGCATCCACGAATACCAGAATCTCGGCTACCTGCCCGAGGCAATGCGGAACTACCTCCTCCGCCTCGGCTGGAGCCACGGCGACGACGAGACAATCACGACGGCTCAGGCGCTGGAATGGTTCAACCTCGACGCCATCGGCCGTAGCCCGGCCCGTGTCGACTTCAAGAAACTGAACAATCTCAACGGGCATTACATGCGCCATGCCGCAGACGCCGATCTCCTGCGCGAGGCCGAGCGGCTGATTATTGTTCAAGGTCGCCCCGTTCCAACCCAAACCCAGCGCGCGCAACTTCTGGCGATCATGCCCTCGTTGAAAGAGCGCGCGAAAACTCTCGTCGAACTCATTGAGAACGCACACTTTATCTTCGCTATGACACCGCTCGAACTCGATGAGAAGGCGTCTAAGGCCATTCACCCGGAAGCTCAGGCCCAGCTAGGTCGCCTCGCTGCCGCCCTGAATGGCGCTCCTTGGACCGCAGCTGAAATTGAGGCCGCCGTGCGCGCCTTTGCTGAAGCCGAAGGTGCGAAGCTCGGTGACGTTGCCCAGCCGCTCCGTGCCGCCCTCACAGGTCGCATGGTTTCTCCGCCGGTCTTCAACGTCATGGCTGTCCTCGGCCCTGACGAAAGTCTGTCGCGTATCCTTCAAAAAGCTGCGGCATGACAGCCCAGCAGGCGCGGTCCCATAGCGAACACTACCGCGTCTCAATATATTGCAATGCAATATAAGACCCGCGACCTTCCCCTCCATTCTGACTAGGGTGACGAAAATGGCTGAAACCAAAGGTTCAAAGGCGACAACGGGTGGTTCGGCGACGCTGACGTTCGAGGGCAAGACTCACGAATACCCCGTCCTCAAGGGTTCCGTCGGTCCCGATGTCATCGATATCCGCAAAATGTACGCCGACACGGGTGCCTTCACCTACGACCCCGGCTTCACCTCGACCGCGAGTTGCGAAAGCGAGATCACCTATATCGATGGCGACGCGGGAGTCTGCCTCTATCGCGGCTATCCGATCGACAAGTTGGCCGAACAGGGCGACTTTCTAGAGACCTGCTACCTGTTGATGCATGGCGACCTGCCCAATGCGGATCAGATGAAGAAGTTCGATCACGCCATCACCAACCATACGATGGTGCACGAACAGCTGATGCAGTTCTTCCGCGGGTTTCGGCGTGACGCGCATCCCATGGCGGTTATGGTCGGCACGGTCGGTGCCTTGTCGGCGTTCTATCATGACAGCCTCGACATCAACGACAAGCGCCAGCGCGAGATTTCCAGCCACCGCCTGATCGCAAAAATGCCGACGATTGCCGCGATGGCCTACAAATACTCCATCGGCCAGCCGTTCGTTTATCCGCGAAACGACCTCGGCTATGCTGAGAACTTCATGCGTATGTGTTTCTCGGTTCCGGCCGATGACTACCGCGCGAACCCGGTTCTGGCCCGTGCCCTCGACCGCATCCTCATAATCCATGCCGACCACGAGCAGAATGCCTCTACGTCGACCGTGCGCCTCGCCGGTTCCTCCGGCGCCAACCCCTTCGCTTGCGTCGCGGCCGGCATCGCCTGCCTTTGGGGGCCGGCCCATGGTGGCGCCAACGAAGCGGCACTCCAGATGCTTGAGGAAATCGGCACGGTTGAGAACATCCCGGCTTTCGTCGCCCGGGCAAAAGACAAGAACTCGGGCCAGCGCCTGATGGGCTTTGGTCACCGCGTCTACAAGAACTACGATCCCCGCGCCAAGGTGATGCAGAAGACCTGCCACGAGGTGCTGAACGAGCTTGGGATCAAGGATGACCCCCTGCTGCACGTCGCGGTCGAACTTGAGAAGGTCGCGCTCTCGGACGAGTACTTCATCGAGAAGAAGCTCTACCCAAATGTCGACTTCTATTCGGGCATCACGATGAAGGCGTTGGGCTTCCCGACCTCGATGTTCACAGCCCTCTTCGCCCTTGGCCGTACCGTCGGCTGGATCGCCCAGTGGGCCGAGATGATCGAAGATCCGGCTCAGAAGATCGGTCGCCCGCGCCAGCTCTACACGGGCAGCCCGGAACGCACCTACGTGCCGCTGAACAAGCGCTAGTCACGTCCAGCAAGCTTCAAGACGGCCTCAGCCGCGCGCCGGCTGGGGCCATCGCCCTTCGTACCAAGCATTGCGACCGCTTCGCCCATCGCCTCGCGCTGAGCCATGACTGCATCGGGATGCTGGAACAGGTGTATTAACGCCGTCGCCAATGCTTCGGGCGAGGCGCGCTCCTGGATGAACTCCGGGATCGCCTCCCGGCCAAGCACGAGGTTGACGATCGTTGCGAACTTGGCCGTTACCAGCCACCTCCAGACAGCAGCCGTGACGACGCCGAGCTTGTAGGCGACCACCATCGGAACACTGGCGACCGCAAGTTCGGTCGTCACAGTGCCAGAAGCGGCCAGCGCTGCATCTGCTGCGTCGAAGGCGGCGTAGCGATCCCGTGATCCCGATAGGATGTGCAATGGCGTCGGCCAGTCGACAGCATTGGCCCGTACCCGCACTTCGACCGTGCTCACCGTGGGCAACATACAAACAAGTCCAGGCACGGCCTCGGCGATCTGCCCGATTGCCAACTTGAACAGCGGTAGCAGGTGGGTCACCTCCACGAGCCGGCTGCCCGGAAGCACGCACAGAACCTTGGCGTCTGGAGCGATCCCAAGGCTCGAACGTAACGCCTGTCCGCCTCGAACGAGAGGCGCCCGTTCCAAGGCGGGATGGCCGACGAATGTCGCAGGAAGGCCGTAGGGCTCGTAGAACGCGGGCTCGAATGGCAGCAAGCAAAGTATGTGGTCGATGTAGGCCTTCATTCCCGCCGCCCGCCCGGGCCGCGAGGCCCATATCTGCGGAGAGACGTATTTGACGATCTTGAGCGAAGGGTCTGCAGCCTTGATCCGCCGCGCCACGCGGTGGTGAAAATCGCCACTGTCGATCAGCACCACCACATCCGGCTTCACGCGCAGCGCGAACGCTGCCACCTGCTTCATGCGGCGGAACAGAGTCCGTAGCTTGGGCAGCACTTCGGCGATTCCCATAACGGCGAGCTCTGAGATATCGAAGAAACTGACAAGGCCCTCCGCTCGCATTGCAGGACCGCCCACGCCGATCACTCGCACGCCCGGACTCAGGCGCTTGAGCTCGGCCATCAGACCTGCGCCCAGTACGTCTCCCGATGCCTCGCCGGCCGACACCATGATGGTAAGGGGAGCGCTCTGACTCATGTCATCAACTTGGGGTCCAGACCGACGATGAAGAGACCCGCTTCGTCTGCATCGGCAATAAGCCTCTCCCGTCTGGCGAGAATGGCCGCGCCCGCCTCAATCGCAATACCCGATAGCCGCGCCTTGACCGCCGCGACGATTGTGTCCGGGCCGATAACCGGCAAGTCGAGCCGGCGATCCTGCTGCGGCTTGGCGAGTTTGACCAGAACACCGCCAATGCCATGCCCGGCACTGGCCCTGCGAAGGAGCCCATCTGTGTGATCGCGATCTTCCAGCAAGGGTTCGCTGCCCTTCCGAACCACCGCCCCCTGCCCGCGATCTGCCAGCCCTACCTTCAGCGCAGCAGTGGTCGCCACACGAATATCAGCCCGATCTTCTGCATCGGGCGCTCGAGCCGTCAGCACGCCAATTGGCGCAAGCAATTCCGGCCAAATATCAGCCGGCCCGACAACCTGAATACCCTGCCGCTCGAACAATTTTGAGATTGCCCTGTGCAGCCGATCATCGTGCCGCAATCCTGCAATTAGACTAAGGAGACTCTTGAGCCCCATCCAATCGAAGGACAGATCGCGGATGTTGGGGCGCATGACCTTGCCGACAAACATCAGCCTATCGCAGTGCGTATCCTTGAGAATGCGCAGCATTTCGCCCAGATGACCGACCCCGATTTCGGCGCCGGGGTGATCTGCAAGCTCCGCGTCCGCCGCGCCTTTGAGCCGGATGATGACATATGGACTGCCCGACTCCGCACACCGCTCAGCCAAATCGACCGGCAGATCACCGCCGCCGGCGATGATGCCGAGCGCGCCAGCCATCGTCTCAAAGCTCGCGATGCGGCATACACAGCGACCTGTTGTTGCCGCTGCGAATGAATTCGACGATCTCCATCGCCTCCGGACAGTTGGCAAATGTTTCGGCGACGTCGTCGAGGCGCTCCTGGAACGTGCCTTCCTCGGCGAATAACAGACGATAAGCGTTTCGAACGTCGTGGATCGTCTCACGCGAGAAACCACGCCGTTTCAGCCCGACGAGGTTTAGTCCGCCGAGATAGGCGCGATTGCCCAGTGCCGAGCCGAACGGGATAAGATCGCCTTCTAACCCGCCCATGCCGCCCAGCATCGCATTGCGACCGATACGCGCATTCTGGTGAACGGCCGCGCCGCCGCCGATCCATGCGGAATCGCCGATATCGACGTGACCGCCAATCATCACGTTGTTGGCCATGATGACGCCGTCTCCCAGAACGCAGTCATGCGCGATGTGAGCATGAGTCATTATGAAGCCGCCATCTCCGATGCGCGTTTCGCCGCGCGCGTTCGGCATGCCACGATTGATGGTAACGAACTCGCGGATGACATTGCGCGCGCCGATGACGAGCGCAGTCTCTTCGCCTTTGTATCCGACGCTCTGCGGCGGCCCACCCAAGACAGCGAAGGGGTGGACGATCGTTTCGGCGCCGATTGTCGTGTTGCGGGCAACTACCGCATGCGAGAGGATTTCAACACGCTCACCCAACACGACGTTGGGGCCGATCGATGCGTACGGACCAATCTTTGCGCCGTCGCCAACCGTCGCTGAGGCATCGACCATCGCGGTTGGATGGATGGACGTCATGAGGTGGATTTATCGTTCTTGGAGTTATGATCTATAATCATCGCGCTGAATTCGGCCTCTGCGCACAGCTTCCCGTCTACACGCGCCTCTCCGGAAAACTTCCATACCGGCCCGCGCTGGCGTACGACCTTCACAGGCAGATGCACGCAATCGCCTGGCACGATCGGGGCGCGAAAGCGCGCCTTGTCGATGGTCATGAAGTACACGACCTTGCCGGCGGCAGTCGTATTGAGCGTCTGCACGACGAGCGCACCCGCTGTTTGCGCCATTGCCTCGATCAGCAGGACACCGGGCATGACGGGCATGCCGGGGAAATGCCCGTTGAACTGCGGCTCATTGATCGTGATATTCTTAATACCGGTCGCGCTAATGCCCCCGACCATATCGATGACGCGATCGATCATAAGGAAGGGCGGCCGGTGCGGGAGCAATTCCATGATCCGGCGGATGTCCGCGCTGCCCATTTCTGATGTCGACGCTGCCAAATTACTCATCTCTCTTTGCCCGCTTTTCCTGAAGGAAGCGCGTCATCGCGGCCATCTCGCGTTTCCACTGCATCGCAGGGCGGGCCGGGGTGCCCCCATACGCCGCTCCTCCAAGTAAATCATGTCCGACGCCAGATTGCGCCGCGACCTGGGCAGCCGGCCCCACACGCAGATGAGGCGCAACAGCCACCTGTCCGCCAATCATCGCGCCGTCACCGATACGCACTGAGCCCGCCAATCCAACCTGAGCCGCCATCACGACGTGGCGTCCTATGACGCAGTTGTGCCCAACCTGGATCGCATTATCCAGCTTTGTGCCCTCCCCGATGACCGTGTCACCCAAGGCGCCGCGGTCAACCATGGTGTTGGCGCCGAGTTCTACATCGTCCTGTAGAATAACCCGTCCGACCTGGGGAACCTTGACAGCGCCAGCGGCGGTCGGCACGAAACCGAAACCATCACAGCCAACGCGGGCGCCGGCGAAAACAGTTACGCGATCCCCGAGCAGCGCGTAGAGTACTGTCGCAGTCGGCCCAATATAGCAGTCGCGTCCCATACAAACGCCGCGACCGATGACTGCGTGCGCTGCGATGTGCGACCCGTCACCGATCTCGACGCCCGGTCCGATGACCGCACCAAATTCAATAACGACACCCTTACCGATCTTTGCCGAGGGGTCGATTGCCAAATCGCCTCCCGCGCCGCCGTTCCTGCCGGCCAACGGATAGAACAGGTGCGTGATCTTGGCAAAAGCCGCAGCAGGATTGTCATGCAGAAGTAACTGGCGTTCGAGCAAGCCGAGCTTCTCGGCCGTCCGCGTGGAAACCACCCACGCGCCACCGGCACTCAGATCTATACCTTCTCCCGCAAAGGGATTGTTCAGGAACCCAAGACCATTCGGCTCAGGCGTATCCGCACTGAACACGTCAGCTACGAGAAACTTTGGGTCGGCCCGATCACTCAAGATCGCGCCGGTCGCCTTCGCCAACTCGTCTAACGAGAATGGCCCCCTATAGTCGTAGAAGCGGGCGTCTGCCATGTGCCGCCCGGGCCGACCCTATTGGACCGGCGCCTGCTCCGCGCCGGGTTCCGGCTTGGTCGGTGTGACCGTGACAGCCGGTAGAACCTGGTCGAGCCGCTTGATGACTTCACCTGTCACGTCGATATCGACGGAGCCGAGGACTATGGCTCCGCGATCAAGCATGATCGTTGCGCCACGCTCCTGAAACAACGTGTTCAGGATCGGACCCAAGGCCTTTTCAATTTCAGTACGGGCGACATTGATCCCGTTCTGAATGGCAGCCTGTTCTTCCTGGACCTTCTTCTGAAGGGCTTCGCCGCGATCCCGCAACTCACGCTCTTTCTTTTGGCGAGCCTCCGGCGACAGCACGCCGGCCTGCTCCTGCAGTTCCTGTGCGTCGGCTCGGAGCTTCTTCTCTTCTTCGCCGTACTTGGCTTCCATTGCCTTGCCGTATTCGTCGATCTGGCGGATCAGATCCTTACCAGCAACCGAGGTGCGCAGGATCGCGCCACGATCAACAACGAGGATCGAAGGCGCGCCCGTTGAAGCCGCAGTACCTGACGTCAGCGGCGCACCGGCGACAGGCTGGGAATTCTGGGCAGTGCCCTGAGTGCCGGCGATCAAAACAGCGGCAACAACCAAAGCCACGGCAAGGCCGCCGCCGATACCTATAAGCGCACGATTATTCATTTTCAGACGTCCTAGAACTGGGTGCCCGCGCTGAAGCGGAAGGATTCGGTCTTGTCGTAGTCCTGTTTGACAAGGACCTGCGAGAAATCAAGGCGGACGCGGCCGAACGGCGAGTCCCAGAAAACGCTGACGCCGGCCGAAACGCGGAGCGCAGGATCGTCTTGAATGCACGAGAGAGGGATGGTGGCCGGAAAGATGATTTGGCAGTTAGTCGCCGGGATATCGCTGATGTGGCCCACGATGCCGGCATCCACAAAGAGGCTGGTATCGATTCCAAGATCGTCAGGCAAATAGTTCGGAACCGTAATTTCAATCGAACCGATTGCATAAAGCTCGGCACCGACTGCGTCAGCTTGGGTCGAAGCCGTATCGCGCGGCCCCACACCGGCCGTCTCGAAGCCGCGGAAAGTCGAACCACCTTTGAAGAAGCGGTCGTTAAGACGAAGCGGGACTTTATCGTCCCAAGTCGCGATGTAGCCGGCATTCAGCCCAACCGATAGAACGAAGTCGTCCGACCACAGGCGCTGATACCAAGTCGCATCGGTCTCAAAGCGATAATACTTCACGTCTCCGCCCAAGCCGGCGAAGTCAGCCGAGAATTGGAGCTGGACGCCGTGCTTCGGCGCGGTCGGATCGTCCCGTGTGTCGAGCACGTAGTCGAAACCGACAACTGACGTAATGAAGTCGCCCTGAAGAGCGAGAATAAAGTCTGACGCGCCGCCGAGCGCGCTGATGTCATCCTGGCGCAACGTATACCGCAGGCCGAGCCGCGAGTATTCAGACAGCGGGAAGCCCAGGCGCAGGCCGCCGCCGATCGTGGTCGCCTCATAGGACGACTCTTCATAGCGCGACGTGATGTTATACGCCTCTATGCCGGCAGCAAGATTGCGATCAAGGAAGTACGGCTCGGTAAAACGGAAATCAAACTGCTTGCGGAAACCCGACAAGCTCGCACGCAGTCTCAGAAACTGACCGCGGCCCAGCAGATTACGCTCAGAGACCGATATGTCGCCAACGATGCCTTCCTGGCTCGAGTAGCCGATGCCGAACTGTAGCTCGCCCGTCGTCGTCTCTTCAACGCCGACGTTCAGGATCGTTTTGTCCGGAGCTGAGCCAGGCTCTTCCGTGATGTCGACGCCCTTGAAATAGCCAAGCGCGCGAACGCGCGTCTTCGACCGATCGACCAGAACCTTGTTGTAGGCATCGCCCTCCGCCAAGCGAAATTCACGGCGTATGACTTTGTCCAATGTGCGCGTGTTGCCGATAATATTGATCCGCTCGACATAAACGCGCGGGCCCTGCTCGATCACGAATACGACGTTGATCAGCTTTCCGTCGGCATCGCGCTTCACGCGCGGATTCACTTCGGCAAAGGCATAGCCGTGTGAGCCTGCGTAGTATGTAAGTGCTTCGACGGTTTTTTCGACCAGTTCAGAGTTGTAGACATCGCCGCTGCTGAACGTCACGAGATCGGACATCTCTTCGACGGACAGCTCAGCAAGGCCGGATTCGATCTGAACGTCGCCGAACGAGTACTGCTCGCCTTCGTCGATATTAAAAGTCAGATAAAAGCCACTCTTGTCGCGCGCGAGCTCGGCGATCGAAGAGATGACCCGGAAGTCCGCATACCCATTCCGCAGGTAGAATTTGCGAAGCTGCTCGCGGTCGAACGTGACGCGGTCCGGGTCGTAGTTGTCCTGGCTCGCGAAGAACTTCCACCATTCGCTCTCGGTCGTAACGATCTCCTGCCGTAGCTCACGATCGGAGAATATCTTGTTGCCGATGAAGCTGATGTCGAGAATGCCGGTGCTCGGACCCTCATCGATTTCGTACACGAGATCGACGCGATTTTGGGGTAGCTCAATAATCTGGGGATCGATCGTCGCAGCGAAACGGCCAGAGCGGCGATACAGCTCAAGCATGCGCTGAACATCCGACTGCACTTTCGAGCGCGTCAGAATCTCACGCGGACCGAGCTGGGCCTCCTTGCTCAACTCGTCCGTGTCCAGGCGATCGTTACCTTCGTAGTTGATCGAGTTGATGACCGGATTTTCGATCACATCAATCGACACCACGCCGCCGATCTGGCGAACTGTAACGTCAGCGAACAGCCCTGTCGCCGACAGCGTCTTTAGGGCCTGATCACCGAGCGCATCGCTGTAGCGCTGCCCTTCAGTGAAAGGCAGGTATTGGCGGATCGTAGCTTCCTCG
>Ga0105044_10006500_pt1 | contig 16076 bp, 13 predicted proteins | sample MAT01_FD_78092 | JGI IMG/M metagenome (GOLD analysis project Ga0105044, IMG submission 78092) | Freshwater microbial communities from Lake Fryxell liftoff mats and glacier meltwater in Antarctica - MAT-01 | ecosystem: Environmental > Aquatic > Freshwater > Ice > Liftoff microbial mat | place... | reverse complement strand
GATCTTAAACTCACGATTTGGGAAGATCAGGCAGCTATCATTGCTGCACATCCCGGGGATTCCGTAATTGTGAACCAACTGCGGCTTCTTGGCGGACTTTATCATATCATAAAACTTTCTGATAATGAATTAAAGATTTCAAGGGCGGATAATCAGGACGCTCAGATTGAATTTAAAGGAACTAAGATTTAATTGCTACACGGAGCGTTTTTAATATCCCCGCAGAAACATTGTGAGGCCATATCCTCAAAATATTCAAAGGAGAAAATCATAGAGTTACATAAAAAACAAAGCCGCGTATCGGTTAGGAAGTACGCGGCTTGCTCAATTGCATGCGGGAGGTTATAGAGACACGCCTTCTTCAATAAGTTTATATAACTCGTCGAGCTTCGGTGTGAGGATTATTTCCGTCCGGCGGTTACGCGCCCTTCCTTCAGGATTGCCATTGTTATCAACCGGGTCAAACTGACTGTGCCCGGAAGCAATAATTCGTTTTGAATCTATTTTGTAATTATCCGTTAGGATTCGTACGATTGATGTGGCACGGGAAACGCTTAGCGCCCAGTTGTCCTCGTATTTTCCTTTGATCGGAATTGAATCCGTGTGTCCCTCAATATTTATATTAATATCAGGATTTACCGTTAATACTTCTGCAAGTTTACCTAATGCCTCTTTTCCTTTAGGATTTACAACTGCAGAACCAGAAGGGAATAAAAGCTGCTCTTGCAGACTTACGTAAACCTTACCATTTTTATTTGTTACTGTAAGCTCGTTTGATTTAAATCCAGCCAACGCATCCGCCATTTTTTTGCGCAACGCTTCAGTTGTTTGTTTCTGACGATTGATTAGTGACTGCAATGTCTCAAGTCTTTTCTGCTGCTCTGCATATTTTGCAGCCGCCGCTCTTGACGTTTCGTCTAATACCTGCGATGTGGAATCGAGACGGTTTTTCAAACTACTTCTTTCAATTCCAAGTCCTGATAATTCTCTTCCCAGGTCATCCATATTGCGTTCAAGTGCTCCAATCCTTCTTGTAAAATTAGAACTGTCTTGCTGCAACCTGCTGATGCTGGATTGTGCTGCCTTGAATTTTTTCTTCGAAACGCAGGATGGGCTCATTATGATGCCTGCTGCGGCTAAAGAAAGAAAAAGAGTTGATCTTAAATTCATAGCTGTTTTAGTTAGGTGATGACCCTTAATTCAAAACGGTGCCATATTACTAAGTTGCTTATTATCAAATGAAAGCGGCAAGGGACAGGTTTTTTTGAGTTTACCATTGGGGAAAATAGACCGCGTTCCTACGCCCTGTTCCACATATTGATATTTGTTAAAGTTTATTTTTGAGGTTCACTCAAATCGCAATTCTGGTCCGTTGACTTAAATCGGGAGATGTCAAATCCTAGTTCTGTCGCCCGTTTTTTATAGCGGTCTATCACTTCCGGATCTCCTTTTTTATCGCGACTGAGAATCCATAGGTATTTCCTGTCTGGCCCTCCAACCATAACATGGGAGTAGTCTTTCTCAAGAGCGATAATGTAGTAGTCGCCTTTAAATGGCCAGAAGAATTGAACTTTTAATCTGGCATTATTGCTGTTTTTAACTACCGATGCTGTTCCTGTCGCATGTTCCCATTTCTGTTTTGCAGTATTGAAGCAACTGTTGTAAACTTTGATCTTTCCATTCGTCTTAATAGAATAGTTAGCTTCTGTGCACGAACAGTTTTTTTGAAACCGCTGTGGGAAACTTGTTATCTCATACCATTTACCTGCATATTTATCGAGTGTTACTTCCGCAACTACCGGTAAGTCATACTTCTTTGCCGATAGCATCAGTCCTGCAGTTACTATCATTATTGTAATGTAATGTATTGGTTTCATGATCTGATGTTTTGGTTTAGCGCGTACGTATTTATTCTGATTTTTTCTTTAATCTTACAGGTTCCGTGATTCGGTGATTATTTTAATTGCGTCCGGAATTATCGATGCTTTCAAGGTTTTCACTTTACCGAGGTATTCTCCGTCCACCTGGAAATGCACATTTTTCCTGGAATTGATTTTAACTGAACCTGTCTGAAACAATTCAGTTTTTTCGGGATCATAGGGTTTGTGAGTAAAACGCATCTTGAAGATTTCGGCAAGTGAAATTTTCTTTACTACAATCACTTCAAAGCATTTATCAGTAAGGCTGCCCTCTGGATTTATTAAAACACCCGTGCCATATTTTGTCGCATTTGCAATTACCACCATTTCAGCGTTCCGGTGAATTAGTTGCGAGTCCGTTTGTATCTGTATACTCATACGTGGGTTGGACCAAAGAACTTCCCAGGCAGCTTTTACATAACTCCACATTCCACGCTTCTCGGCGGTTTCAAATTTCTTTACAACAAATGCATTAAAGCCAATATCGCTTAGGTGAATGCAAATTTCATCGTTAATTTTTGTAAGATGGATCTGAATAATCGTTCCATTTATGAATGTCTCAAGTGCCTTTTCAACGTCAAGAGGAATTCCCAGCTCCTTCGCCATTCCATTTGCAGATCCCGCCGGAAGAATTCCCATTGGTATGTCAGAATTCACAAGGCATTCAGCAATTAATTTAATTGTGCCGTCGCCGCCCGCTGCAAGCACACGATCAGGGGCTGCCGCTTTGATCTGCTGAACTATTGTTTCTTTTTTACAGCCTTTTTGTAACTCATAAATAACGACGTCAATGTTCGTCGGGAAGAAATGAGACTCAATTACGGTCCGGAAATCGATGTCATCCTTTCCTGATAGCGAATTAATAATGCAAAATATTTTCATCCGGTTCATTTATCCATTATCATTAACGAATCGGAATCATAAGAGGTGAAGGCCGAAATCATTCATGAACGATTTATCTAATCAACTTAGCGTAAAAGTATACCATGGTTATGGATACTCGAATAATCTCGTTGTTTACGGACACGTATTCACTAGAAATGCTTCCCGTGAAAATAAGTTTAGTGGGAATATTTTCCACAATATTTCTCACCTCGCTCGGCTCTTTTTCGTTAAAGCGTTACCGTTTGCCAAAGTGAGGTTGTATTGGAACAAACAAATAATTAATGCAGTTTCGGAGAGTGACGGGTTATTTAAATTCGAATGGAAATCGGCGGAAGATGTAGCTGCAGGATGGCATCCGGTAAAAGTTGAAGCTGTTGGCGAAAACGGCGATGTGATGGCTGCCGGTGAAGGAAAGGTATTTGCCCCGCATTTAACCCAATATGGATTTGTTTCGGATATTGACGATACTGTTATGATCTCGCATTCAGCGCAGATGTGGCATCGTTTAAAAGTTTTATTTTCAAAGAATCCAAGGACCAGAAGACATTTTTCCGGTGTTGCAGAACATTATAAACGTTTATCGATGGCCCATACAGAGCCGGAAACCCCTAATCCGTTTTTTTATGTCTCCAGCAGCGAATGGAATTTATACGATTATCTGAAGGAGTTTTTCCGGTTTAACGGCTTTCCTGAAGGTGTCTTTCTGCTTTCACCTTTAAAGCGATGGAATAAAATGTCCCGCTCCGGTCAAACGAAGCATCAGGGAAAACTGTTAAGGATCATGCGCATTTTTGAAGCTTTTCCGCAACAGCATTTTATTTTATTCGGCGATAACAGCCAGGCAGATCCGGAAATTTACGCAGCTCTTGCTGAGAAATATTCCAATCGAATCTTCGCAGTTTACATAAGGAATATCAAACCAAAGAAGGAAGCTAATACCCTGAAAATATTTACCGGCCTTGAAAGCAAAGGAATTCATACATGCATCTTTAAAAATAGCAAGGATGCGATGAAACATTCCCAACAGAAAGGACTAATTTAATGGAGAGTTGGTAATGAAAAAGTAACAATGTTGCTGAGATCCATTATCCATTCTCCATGATCAATTGATTTATGGGAGGCTCTAAAAACTAAGATATCGACGCGAACAAGAAATTAAAAACGTAGTCGCGCCATAGCGTGATGAGGCTTTTAATATTGATGTTCAACGAGGAGAGGTGGGTTTTTCGGGGTTACGTTATCTTTGCCGCACAAATGTCCCACCCAACACTCTTCGTTGATGTAATTGTCCCGTTGGCATTGCCCCAGCTGTTCACTTACAGAGTGCCTTCATTGCTCAACGATTTCATTAAGCCGCTTCAACGAGTCATCGTCCCATTCGGAAAACGAAAAAAATACACGGCAATCGTTTATTCTATTCACGAAAAACCACCCTCCGGCTACGAAGCACGTTACCTCGAAAATCTGCTGGAGGAAGAGCCAACCATTTCCAAGCAGCAGCTTTTGTTATGGAACTGGATCGCTGAATATTACATGTGTACACTCGGAGAAGTAATGCAGGCCGCGCTTCCCGCAGGATTAAAGCTTTCAAGCGAAACGGTGCTGAAATTACATGGAACATTAAATCGTGATCTCCTTCCCGAACTTTCCGACCGTGAGCACCTTATCATCGATGCCCTGGAAAGTGCAGGAGAACTAAGCTTGCTTGATGTTGAACAAATTGCCGGAATAAAAACAGTTTACCCGATCGTGCGCGGTTTAATGGAAAAGCGACTGATCGTGGCGGAAGAAGAAATGCGTGATACCTTCAGGCAACGCACAGAAATTATTATTATTCTCAATGATGAATATGCGTCTGAAGAAGCTTTGAATGAATTGCTTGGTCAGCTCAAAAAGGCACCAAAACAACAGGAAGTCCTGCTGGCATTTTTAAGCATGGGCAATATGGATTTTTCTGCGCTGCAGCCGGTAATCCGTAAAGAGCTGATCAAAAAAGCAGTAAACGGACAGGCGCCGTTGCTGCAATTAATAAAAAAGGGAGTATTCAAACAGGAAAATCGAGTGGTTAGCAGACTTACAGGGGAAGATGATCCGGAGAGCGATTATACCTTAAGTGACGCCCAGCAAAAGGCTACTGACCAGATCCGGGAAGCATTTACGGAGAGACAGACCGTACTTCTTCACGGACTCACCGGCAGCGGGAAAACGGAAATTTATATCGAGCTGATTAAGGAAGAACTTGATCGGGGAAACCAGGTGCTGTACCTGCTTCCTGAAATAGCCCTCACTGCCCAGATTATTAACCGTCTTAGAAAATATTTCGGCCGGCGTGTTCAGGTATATCATTCCCGTTTCAGCGAAAATGAACGAGTAGAAGTATGGAATGCAACAGCGACCGGCGATGAAGCAGGATCAATAATTCTTGGAGCCCGCTCTTCTGTTTTTCTTCCCTTTGCGAAGCTGGGGTTGATCATAGTGGATGAAGAGCACGAATCCACATTTAAGCAGACCGAACCTGCTCCTCGTTATCATGCAAGAGACGTTGCATCAGTGCTTGCGTCATTTCATAAAGCCAGGGTTTTACTTGGTTCTGCTACGCCTTCAATTGAATCCTATCATAATGCAATGGAAGGTAAATTCGGATTTGTTACCTTGAAAGAACGTTTCGGAAATGCATTGTTGCCCGATGTTTTTATCAATGATCTGCGTCAAGATGTTAAGAAACAACGGATGCAAGGTGTGTTCTCACTTGCTCTAACAAAGGAAATTGATGCCACTCTGAAAGCAAATCATCAGGTAATTTTATTTCAGAACCGCCGCGGTTTTGCACCAATGCTTGAATGCCGGAATTGTCATTGGGTGCCTCATTGTGCGCAGTGTGACATAAGTCTCACTTATCATAAAGCAATTCATCAGCTGCGTTGTCATTACTGTGGTTACAGCATGAATGTTCCCTCTAATTGCATCGAATGTCGCTCCACGGATATGCGCATGAAGGGTTTTGGAACCGAAAAGATCGAAGAAGAATTACATGTGTTATTTCCGGATGTTTCCGCTGCAAGAATGGATCTGGATACAACGCGTTCGAAGTTTTCCTACCACAAGTTGATTGATGATTTCGGCCAGGAACGCACACAGGTTCTCATTGGTACTCAGATGGTGAGCAAGGGACTCGATTTTGGGAATGTGCGATTGGTTGGGGTTTTAAGCGCCGATTCAATGATGAATTATCCTGATTTCCGATCCTTCGAAAGAAGCTTTCAATTGTTATCCCAGGTGTCGGGTAGGGCAGGGAGAAAGAAAACTCCGGGCGTTGTCTTAATTCAAACATGGAAACCGGATCATCCTGTTTTAAAATGGGTTCAGGAACATAATTATTCCGGTTTTTATTTATATGAAATTGAGGAGCGAAGAAAATATCATTATCCTCCGTTCAGCAAGTTAATTCATGTAACATTAAAACACGAGAAAGCTGAAGAGCTGGATCCTGCCGCAGAGTCTCTTGGCAACCATTTAAGAAAAACATTTGGTGTAAGAATTCTTGGCCCTGAATATCCGCCTGTTTCTAAAATCCGAAACATGTTTCAGAAGAGGCTACTCGTTAAGGTAGAATTAAACGTGTCGATGAAGAAAATAAAGGAAGAATTAAAAAAGCAGGTCGATACTTTTTTCAAGGAAAATGCATTAAAGCAATTCCGCGTAATAATTGATGTTGATCCGGTGTAGTAATCTTATCAATGCCAATTATTTCACATCCTTATGTGATCAATTGGTTTTTTCTGTTTCAAAATTTAATATCAAATTTGCCACTTCAAAATAATTAGAGAATGAATTTTTTGGTTCATAGAATTGTTTTCGTTTTCCTGATTGCGGTGCCCCTTTTAAGTTTTTCTCAGGACAACTTCACAATAAGTGGTTCTGTAAAAGATGCATCATCAGGCGAAGAGCTCATAAGTGCTACCATCGCGGTGAAAGAGCTTCCGGGCGTTGGCGTTGTCGCCAATGATTATGGATTTTATTCCCTCACATTAAAAAAGGGAACGTATACAATCCGTTATCAGTACTTAGGTTACCAAACGCAGGAGGTGCCAGTGGAATTAAGCGCTTCCCGAACAATAAATATTGAATTAAGACCAACCGGACGGGAGTTGAAAGAGGTTGAAATAACAGCAGATAGACCGGATTTAAATGTTACACGAGTGCAAATGGGAGTTGAACGGCTCACTTCAAAGGAGATTAAACAGATCCCGGTTTTATTCGGAGAGCAGGATGTTTTAAAAACACTTTCATTGTTACCCGGTGTTAAATCGGCCGGCGAAGGAAATGCGGGCTTTTATGTTCGTGGAGGAAGCGCCGATCAGAACCTGATTTTACTTGACGAAGCGCCGGTTTATAACGCCAGCCACTTACTTGGATTTTTCTCAGTATTTAATTCAGATGCAATTAAGGATGTAACGCTGTATAAAGGAACGATGCCGGCAGAATTCGGAGGGCGAGTTTCCTCGGTGCTCGATGTTAAGATGAATGATGGAAATTCCAAACGACGCCAGATCCGCGGTGGTATCGGCCTGATTGCTTCACGACTCACATTTGAAACGCCGCTTTTGAAAGACCGCAGCTCATTGATTGTTTCCGGCCGAAGAACATATGCTGATGTTTTTCTAAAGCTTTCCAGAGATTCCAACCTTCGGAAATCGCATCTGTATTTCTATGATTTCAACGCCAAATTAAATTACCGTATCAACGATAAAAACCGCGTTTTCTTAAGTGGATATTTTGGAAGGGATGATTTTGGATTTGGCGAAACGTTCGCTTTCGATTGGGGAAATGCGACAGGAACTGTTCGGTGGAATCACCTGTTTTCAGATAAATTATTCAGCAACACTTCGCTTATTTTTAGCAATTACGATTATCGCATTTCCCTTAATACCGGTGAATTTGACATTGACATTTCCTCTTCCATCCGCGACTGGAATATCAAACAGGATTACCAGTATTTTGCATCAAGTAAAAGCAGCTTTAAATTTGGCTGGAATGCAATTTATCACACTTTTGTGCCTGGAAAGATTCAGTCAACCGGGGCCATTGATTTCAACAACTTCCTGAAAAACAGGTATGCGCTCGAAAATGCAGTTTATGGAACGCATGAATGGAAAATCTCGAGCCTTTTAAACGCCGAATACGGATTAAGGGTTTCATCTTTCAGCTTTATCGGAAACGGGCCTGTATATTCCTTCCTGCCCGATGGCGCAGTCGATTCAACGTATCAAGTTAAAAAGGGAACATTTGTAAAAACATATTTTAACCTGGAACCAAGGCTTAATCTTGCATACCTGATCGACGAAAAGCAAAGCGTTAAAGCCGGTTACGCCCGTACGACCCAGAATCTCCACCTGCTTTCAAACACGACATCAGGAAATCCAACAGATATATGGGTTCCCTCGTCAAATAACATCCGTCCCGAATTATGTGATCAGTTTTCTGCCGGTTATTTCAGGAACCTGATGAACAACGCTTACGAGACTTCATTTGAAACGTATTACAAGAATTTGTACAATCAGATCGACTACCGCAACGGAGCCGTACTCATATTTAATGAACTGGTGGAAGGTGAGCTGGTTTACGGTTCTGGCAGAGCATACGGAGCCGAATTTCTCGTCCGGAAAAAAGTGGGAAAATTAACCGGCTGGGTCGGGTACACACTTTCCCGCACGGAACGGAAATTCAATGATATTAATGAAGGAAATTATTATCCCGCAAAACAAGACAGAACGCATGATGTCGTTGTTGTTGCTATCTATGAATTGAATAAAAAATGGTCATTGTCGTCTAATTTTATTTACTACACCGGAAATGCAGTTACTTTCCCTAGCGGAAAATACCAGATCGACGGACAGGTAGTGAATTATTACAGCGAGCGCAACGGATACAGGATGCCGGCTTACCACAGACTGGATTTCGGGGCAACTTATTTCCGGAAAAATACCGATACATACGAATCCAGCTGGACATTCAGCGTTTATAACGTCTACGGAAGAAAGAATGCTTACACAATCTCATTCCGCGAAAGTGAAACAAATCCAGGAACAACCGAAGCAGTTAGACTATCTCTTTTCCGCGCTATTCCAGCTATCACCTATAATTTCCATTTCAAATGAGAGGCTCATTATTTTTTGCAATTATTTTCTCCGGCACTCTGTTTTTGTTAAGCAGCTGCGAGGACGTTATCGATATTCCATTGAAAACTGCTGATTCAAAAGTTGTAATCGAGGGAAAGGTTACCAATGAACCGGGCGGTTGCGTCGTTTCCCTTACACGAATTGTTGCTTATAATCAAACAAACTACTTTCCTCCTGTGACCAATGCCCAGGTGATTTTGAAAGATGATAACGGTATGGCGATGACGTTACCTGAAACTACTCCAGGCGTTTATTCGAACCCATTGTTTACAGGTGTTGGCGGACGAACCTATACGCTTGAAATTCAGGATGGAAATGAAGTTTACACAGCCGTTAGTAAAATGTCTGCCCCCGTGCCGATCGATTCTGTGCAGCTTTTAGCACAGCCAGGTTTTTTCGGTTTGGACACTGTTGTTACCTCTGCGGTCTTTTTCAACGATCCTCCGGGCATTGAAAACTATTACCGCCTGGTCTATTCCCTTCGCGATACAGCGTTCGACACATACCTCCTTACAGATGATGCTTTTTTTGATGGGCAAACAGCCTCGGCTGGAACACCTCCATTTTTCAGGGAACCGCTTTCGGGCGACTCGGTGCAATACGATCTTTGGAGCATTGATCGGCCTGTCTACAAGTATTTCCTTACACTTTCCGAAATTGTAGGCGGAACATCCGGACAGGAAGCTGCTCCTGCTAATCCTGCCGACAACATTGAAGGCAATGCGATCGGATATTTTGCGGCGGTTTCAATAAGTCGGGTCGGGTTCCGATTGCCCTAATCTTCTCGTTCCCCGGCGTTCCTGTCAAATCACACAAAAGATTGCCTCCCGTAACCCTAAAGACTCAGTTTCTTAATGATTTTGTTACTTTTGTACATTAAATTAACCTTCGGGGGCTAAAATCAGAAAGTAAACTACCATGGCTGAAAATCAGGAAAATAATGGAAATAACCGGATCATAGTTTATGTTCTGGGATTCCTTTTGCTTCTTTCTGTGATCGGAAATATCTATTTCTACACGCGTACCACATCGGCCGAAAATGTGATCGTTACACGTGAGGCTCAGGTTGATTCCCTCAACGATGTTAAGAAAACACTCGAGGACGATTTCAATGCTATGACCTTTGAACTGGATCAGTTTAAAGGAAAGAACATTCAGCTCGACAGCCTTCTTGAACGTGCAAATGGTGATATTGAAAAGCAGAAAGCTAAAATTGAACGTCTGATCAAGGAAAATAAAGACATTCCATTGATCAGACGCCAGATGGAAGAACTTAAGATGATCCGCGATCAGTATCGTACACAGATCGATCAGCTCATCAAGGAAAATAAAGAGCTCAAATTTGAAAATGTAAACCTTACCCAGGAAGTTGATAACCTCAATAAAACCACGAAAGATCTCTCGGCCAAGGTCGAAATTGCGTCGGAGCTTAGAACCGAAGCAATTACAGTAAAAACACTGCGTGATAAAGGAAAAGGAAAGTTTGAAGAAACAGAAAAGGCAAAACGGGTAGGTAGAATCTCAACAACGTTTACTATATCAGAGAATAAAGTTGCAAAACCGGGTCAGCGGGAGGCTGTATTGCGCATTCTTAAGCCAGATGGTTATGTGCTCACGGATCCGAACAATGGATCTGGCAATTTTTCAAAGGACGATGGCCGTAGTGCTGAATTCACCATTAGAAAAACCCTGGAATACAATAACACACGTTCTGAGGTAGTATTCGACTGGAATCAGGCAGAGGAGCTTAAGGCAGGACTTTACATTTCCGAAGTTTACCTTGATGGAAAACTTATGGGGAATTACAAGTTCACACTGAAATAATTCTTTTCGTTAAAGGAATGGTCATGAAGCCCAACAGTCATTCCGCGAAACTTCCCGAGCTAAATAACGCATTAGAAATTGAAGGTTATTTCGGAAGTAAATCCGTTTTAAGAGAATTGATTCTGCAGCTGAAAAAGGATTTCACAGCTGCTGGTGTAACTCTTAAACTGCTTCTTTCTCACAAATATGCTTTCGAAGAACTTAGTTTGCTGATTAAATATTGCCTGGAAGATCTGGACGGAAAACAAATCTCACTTCTTCTTAACAGGGTTGATATTTCTGAAACGCAATTTGTTAATGGAATGCCCGGTCCAGGGCTCGATACTGCCGCTCTGGCGGAATTAATCATTAAAAGGGAATTACAAAAAGTTGTATTAAGGCAATTATTCAGCGGCCCTGCTCATTAACAGAAGCGGTTACGTTGATCTGTCATAATTCTATTACACGATAAAATTGGTTTCGCCAGCAATTCTAACAGAATTTATATATTTCAGCTTATTAAAGTACTGATGTTTTAATCTGAAAATGAAGATTTTAATCACTGGCGCCGCAGGATTTATTGGTTCTCACCTTTGCAGGGCTTTGCTCGCAGAAGGACATGTGGTTATTGGAATCGACAATCTTTCCCGCGGACTGATAAGTAATATTGCTTCTTTTTCTGACAATAAAAATTTCAGTTTCGTTTTTGGAAATGTGCACGATAAATCAGTATCCGGAAATATAAAAGCTGACATAATTGTTCATCTTGCTTCAAAGAAAATTCCCCGTTATTCTGACGGTTTACAAAATCTCGGGGAAGGAAACTTAATGTTGAATGTATTGGTGGAAAAATGCGTCAGAGATAATTCAAAACTGATTTTTGCCTCTACTTCAGATGTTTATGGAAAAAATCCGTTGCTTCCTTTTAATGAGGAAAGCGACCTGGTAATTGGTCCAACCACCGTGAGGAGATGGGCGTACGCAGTTTCGAAAATTCATGCAGAACATTATATAATTGCTTCTTCGGAAGTGTCGGATTTTAACTGGACCATTTTAAGGTTTTTCGGAACCTATGGCCCCAACCATGACCTTAGCTGGCAGGGCGGACCGCAAAGCGTGTTCATTGAAAAGGCATTAAAAAAGGAGGCAATTGAAATTCATGGAAGTGGTTTGCAGACCCGTACGTTTACCTATGTCGACGACACTGTTAATGCAATCGTCCGCTGTATAAATGATGAACGTTCAAATGGTGAGATATTCAATACCGGATCCGATCCTGCGGAAGAAATTGCAATTATTGACCTCGCGAAAATGGTCTGGAAAATGGTCAACGGAGATGCTTCAGAAGCCCTGATAAAATACATTCCGTATTCTGATTTTGGTAGGTATGAGGATGTAATGCGACGGGTGCCTGATATTTCGAAACTGAAGCGCTTCTTCGGTTTTAAATCCGCCTGGTCGCTTGAAGCCGGTTTGTTGAAAACCATTGCCTGGCAAAGAGAATTGTCAGCATCAAAGTAGCAGCGGATGATTTATTTCCTGGTTCCGGTTTTTAATGAAGAAGAAAATATCCCAATGCTGGCAGAAACGCTTTCTGGCGTATTGCCCGGAAAGGAAAAATTTTATGTGATTGCTGATGATTGTTCTTCCGATAATTCAGTTGCATCAATTGAAGCTAGTTTCCCACCAGGTAGTTTTCATGTAATAACTAAACCTTTTAATGCTGGTCCTGGCGATAGTTTTAACCTTGGATTTGAATGGATAATCCGGCATTCGGTTTCTCCTGAAGATCGCATTATTACGCTTGAAGCTGATAACACATCCGATCTTTCAATACTGGAGAAAATGTATGAGCATTCTGTTTCAGGTCATGAACTTGTGCTGGCCTCTGTTTACGCTGAAGGCGGAGGTTTCGAAAGAACGTCATTTATTAGAAAGCTCATTTCATTTGTTGCAAATGTATCTCTGCGTTTGATCTTTGACGTCCGTGTGCTTACACTTTCCTCGTTTTACAGGATTTATCATGTGGAACTGATTAGCAAAATCAAAGCACGTTACGGTACAATTATTACAGAAAATGGATTTATCTGCATGGTGGAAATCCTGATTAAGGCCATCCGTCTGAAGGCAAGAGTGATTGAGGTTCCAACAACATTGCTCTCAGGCCGGAGAAAGGGAAAATCCAAAATGAAAATCATCCCAACAATGCTGAATTATATCGGATTTTTAACCCGCCCGAAATTCCGGAAGAAATGATCCGGTAAAGACGAAACATCTTCCCTCTCTGGTCTCCCATTATTCCGGGAATGTAACCCCGCAATTTCCCCCAAACCCAAAAGCTCAAATGCTTCCGCAAAGCGATCCCGATGGTGCCAGGTACCCCGCTTACGCCCCGGGCGTGAGCGTGTACAGGCAACCAGCGGGGCCATCGCCCAAATCATTATCCCCAGCCACGCTCAAATTCCCATTGATTTCTTTCCTAAATTCGCAGCCTACTAATTTTCCTGATGGATCAGTTTTCATATCTTTCAAATGCAGACCCGGCAACGCTTGATAATCTTTACCAGCAATACCTTGGTAATCCTGACTCCGTTGATGAAAGCTGGGGGAAGTTTTTTGAAGGAATTGAATTCTCAAACAAGCACTATGGCTCAAAAGTAAATGGTGCATCAACCGAGATCCCTGAAAGTGTAAGCAAGGAATTCAAAGTCATTAACCTTATAAATGGATACCGTTCCCGCGGCCACCTTTTTACACGCACAAATCCGGTAAGAGAAAGAAGACAATACACACCATCACTTGCACCAGAAAATTTCGGTCTTGAAAAAGCAGATCTTAACACAAATTTCCAGGCAGGCGAGCTGATCGGAATCGGCAATTCAAAATTGTCGGATATCATAAAGCACCTCGAGGAAACCTATTGCCAGAGTATTGGCGTTGAATACATGTACATAAGGAACCAGGAAGTTGTTAACTGGATTCAGAAGAACATGGAAGGCTCCAGGGGCAGGGCTAAATATTCGGCAGAAGAAAAGAAAATGATTTTCTCCAAGCTCAATGATGCAGTTGGATTTGAGAGTTTTCTGGATAAAAAATTTGTGGGACAAAAACGTTTTTCCCTCGAAGGCTGTGAGGCATTGATTCCAGCCCTTGACCAGGTTATCGAAAAAGGTGCGGAACTGGGAATACGCGAATTTGTAATGGGAATGGCCCATCGCGGAAGGTTGACGGTGCTTGCAAATATTTTCAAAAAAGATCCTCAATCCATTTTTACAGAATTTGAAGGGAAGGAATATGAAGACGAAGGGGAATTTTCTGGTGACGTAAAATACCATCTCGGATACACCTCCAATATTAAAACGAGAAATGGGGAAGATGTAAGCATGACGCTAACTCCGAATCCTTCTCACCTCGAAGCAGTTGGACCGGTGGCAGAAGGAATTACACGTGGTTTTGCAGAGAGCGAGCACGATACTGATTTTAAAAAGATAGCACCTATCATAATTCACGGAGATGCTGCAATTGCGGGTCAGGGCGTCGTGTACGAAGTAGTGCAGATGGCAAAGCTCGACGGGTACAAAACCGGCGGAACCATTCACATTGTCGTAAATAATCAGGTTGGTTTTACGACCAATTATATGGATGCGCGTTCATCGATCTATTGCACCGATGTTGCGAAAGTAACGCTTAGCCCGGTTTTTCACGTAAATGCGGATGATGTGGAAGCGGTTGTCTATGCTGTAAAGCTGGCAATGGAATTCCGCCAGCAATTTCACGGAGATGTGTTTATCGACCTTTTAGGCTACCGTAAATACGGTCACAACGAAGGCGATGAGCCCCGGTTTACTCAGCCTATACTATACAAGGCAATTGCAACGCACCCGAATGTAAGGCAAATTTATTTTGAGCGTTTGTCGCTTGAAGGCGTTGTTACAAAAGAAGAGGCCGGCAGGATGGATACCGGGCTGAAGGATTTTCTGCAGCAGGCACTGGATAAAGCGAGGTTAACAGAGAAGAATGTCATTAGGAATTTCCTTGCCGAACAGTGGAAACATATTCGCTATTCACGCCCGGTCGACTTTGAATTTTCCCCGCCAACAGGGTTCCCGGAAGCTGACCTGAAAGCAATCGCAAAAGTGCTTTACACCATTCCTCAAGGGATGAAGTTTTTCAAGAAAATGGAAAAACTTCTGCAGGATCGTAAGGAAATGATTGAGACAACAGATAAGCTGGATTGGGGAATGGCCGAAATGCTTGCCTACGGATCCTTGCTGAAGGAAGGTTTTCCTATTCGTTTTTCGGGTCAGGATGTAGAACGAGGGACATTTTCACACCGTCATGCGGTTTTAAAGATTGAGGATTCGGAAGAAGAATACATCCCATTAAATAACTTAGGTGGAGAACAACCGCCTTTTAATATTTTCAATTCGCTTCTAAGTGAGTATGCGGTGTTAGGATTTGACTACGGTTATTCTTTGGCATTGCCAGATACGCTTACAATTTGGGAAGCGCAGTTTGGGGATTTCAATAATGGAGCGCAAATCATTATTGATCAATTCATCTGCGCCGCCCAGGACAAATGGCATAGCATGAGCGGGATCGTATTACTGATGCCACATGGTTATGAAGGGCAAGGTGCAGAGCATAGTTCAGGGAGAATGGAACGTTTCCTCACGTTGTGTGCAGATTATAATATGATCGTCGCCAATGCAACCACTCCGGCAAATATGTTCCACCTGTTGCGTCGTCAGCTAAAAACCGACTACCGGAAACCGCTGGTGGTTTTCACGCCGAAAAGTCTGTTGCGTAATCCGAAAGCGGTAAGTTCTATCAAAGAACTCGCGGAAGGTAGTTTCCAGGAATTGATAGATGATAACTCTGCTGACGCTGCCAAAGTGGAAAAGGTGATCCTTTGCACAGGCAAGCTTTATTATGAATTGCTGGAGCAGCAGGAAATCCGCAAAACGGAGCATATTGCGATTGTGCGTCTGGAGCAATTGTATCCCTTCCCACAAAAGCAATTCGACGCGCTGGTGGTAAAATACACCAAAGCGAAACACATCATTTGGGCACAGGAAGAACCGGAAAACATGGGCGCCTGGAACTTTATTTTAAGGAAGTTGAGAGCCCATAATGTTGAATTAATCTCCCGCCCAGAAAGTAGCTCTCCTGCAACCGGAAGCTCGAAGCGCCATGCGGCAGAACAGAAATCTTTGGTGGAGCGGGTTTTTAGTTAGAGTCTGTCTATAGAGTCTCCTGATGTCGTTGCACTAGTCTGAAAAATGCTCAT
>Ga0105044_10006499_pt1 | contig 16077 bp, 11 predicted proteins | sample MAT01_FD_78092 | JGI IMG/M metagenome (GOLD analysis project Ga0105044, IMG submission 78092) | Freshwater microbial communities from Lake Fryxell liftoff mats and glacier meltwater in Antarctica - MAT-01 | ecosystem: Environmental > Aquatic > Freshwater > Ice > Liftoff microbial mat | place... | reverse complement strand
TGCGCCAGTTCGAAACCTGGCGTCGGTTTATTGATTAGCGCAGATGGAATCTCTCGTGGGTTGAGAGATAGGCCGGTGTACAGGAACCAGAGCAGCCCGACAAAAATGGCCAACGGCAAAAAGTAACGCCAGGTGCGAAGCATCGTGTTGATTTCCAATCCTGTGCTATGCCGCTGGTTGCGTACCGGCCTTGGCCGGCGTGGCATTGTGGCGTTTGCCTTTGGCCTGTGCGTCTTCGGCTGGTGCCACGATTGCTGGTGTTCGCACCTTTATCGCCAGCCGGTAGCGTCTGTCCAGCATTGCCAAAACGCCGCCCAGCGCCATCAGCAAACAACCCGCCCAAATCCAGTCGATGAACGGCTTTACGTAAATGCGGACCCCCCACGCGCCATCGGCCGCGCCTTCGACCGGTTCGCCGAGCGCCACGTAAAGGTCGCGCGTGAAGCCCGAGTCAATTGCAGCTTCGGTCATGTTCTGGCCTGACGCGAAGTAGAGGCGCTTCTCCGGAAACAGCAACGTAACGAGTTTGCCGTCCTTGCTGACTTCGAAGCGGCCTTGAATCGCAGAATAGTTCGGGCCTGGTAAGTCCGCCACCTTGTCAAACTTGAATTGGTAACCACCTTCGGTGACCGTCTGGCCCGGCGCCATACGGACATCGCGCTCGGTCTCATAGCCTCGGACCATCGTCACGCCGATGACGAATACCGCGATACCAACGTGCGCCAGATGCATGCCGTAATAGCTGGAGCGGTTGGCGGAGAGTTTTGCCATGAAGCCGGTACCAGGTGTCGCCTTAAACCGGTGCGCGAGTGCGGTGACACTGGCCGCGATGATCCATGTCGCGAGCAGCAGCCCCAGCGCAATCATCGGCGTCCATTTTCCCATCAGCAATGGAATGAAAATGCCCGATGCGACCGCAATACCAAACGCCCATTTCAGCCTCGCCACCAGATCCGGCACGGTCGCGTTGCGCCAGCGCGCGATTGGGCCGATCGCCATCAGGAACAGGGCAGGCGCCATTAGTGGATAGAAAACAGCATCGAAGTACGGCGGACCGACGGAGATTTTTCCGAGCTTCAGCGCATCAAGAAACAGCGGATACAAGGTGCCAAGCGCCACCGCAAGCAACGCCACGACCAGCAACACATTGTTGGCAAGCAGCAAGGATTCGCGCGAGGCCGGCGAGAAGTCGCGCGGCACCTTGCCCAGGCCCAATTTAGGAGCGCGCCAGGCATAAAGTGCCAGCGAGCTGCCGATGACGATGGCAAGGAAGGCGAGAATGAAAACACCGCGCTTCGGGTCTGTCGCAAAGGCGTGTACGGATGTGAGCACGCCTGAGCGCACGAGGAAGGTGCCGAGTAATGAAAGCGAAAACGCGGATATGGCAAGCAGCAGCGTCCAGCTCTTGAACACACCACGCTTTTCAGTCACCGCCAGCGAGTGAATCAACGCAGTGCCGACCAGCCAGGGCATGAACGAGGCGTTTTCCACTGGATCCCAGAACCACCAGCCACCCCACCCCAACTCGTAATACGCCCAGGCCGAGCCCAACGCGATGCCGAGTGTAAGGAAACACCAGGCTGCCGTGGTCCAGGGACGCGACCAGCGTGCCCAGGTGGCATCGAGCTTGCCGCCGATCAACGCGGCAACCGCAAACGCGAACGCGACCGAGAAACCCACGTAGCCCATGTAAAGCATCGGCGGGTGATAAATCATGCCCGGGTCTTGCAGCAACGGATTCAAGTCGCGCCCTTCGACGGCCGCGGGAAACAGGCGGTCGAATGGATTAGAGGTCAGCAGCATGAAAAGCAAAAAGCCGATCATGATCAGGCCCATTACGGCAAGTACGCGCGCAATGACTTCCTGTGGGAGATTGCGGCTGAAAATCGATACCGCAAAGGTCCAGCCGGCGAGCATCAATACCCATAGCAGCAAAGACCCCTCGTGCGAACCCCATGAAGCGGTAATGCGGTAATAGACCGGCAACTTGCTGTTGGAATTGGCTGCGACGTTCTGCACCGAAAAATCGTTGCTGATAAACGTATACACGAGACAGACAAATGCAAACACGATGAATACAAACTGACCCTGCGCCAGCGGTCGCGCCACAGACAGCAGTCTGGCATCACCGCGAAATGTGCCGATCAACGGCACGATGCCAAGCACAACCGCCAGGCAAAGCGCAAGAATCAACGAAAAATGGCCTAGTTCTGGAACCATGGTAAATGCCTTTGCGTGTAATTCAATTAGACTTCGGTGATTGCGTGGTGACGGGTTTTTGGCCCGCGAACATTGCCCCATCAATCGGCTTGCCCGCCCGTTTCAATGCTTCGGCAGCCTCCGGCGGCATGTAATTTTCATCGTGTTTGGCCAGTACTTCGGAGGCACGAAAAATGCCATCCTGCCCAAGCCTGCCCTGCGCCACCACGCCTTTACCTTCCTTGAACAGGTCGGGGAGGATGCCGGTATAGGTGACCGGAATTGTTTTCGCCGTATCGGTGACCGCAAACGTCACGGTCAGACCATCACTCTGGCGCTTGACGCTGCCGGCATTGACCAGGCCGCCAATGCGAAAAGTGCGGTCCACAGGCGCCTTGTTTTCGGCAACGTCAGTTGGCGTAAAGAAAAACACCAGATTGGAATTGAACGCCCTCAGGACCAGTGTAACGGAGACAGCAATCACACACAATCCGAGCGCGATCCACATAAACCTGCGATGTCTGGCTTTCATAGCGCGCGTCCTCTGGCTTCGTCTGCCAATAACTCATCTTCGATTGTAGCCTGCGCACGCTTGGCACGCAGACGCACAAATATAATTTCCAGGACGATGGCAATTGCAAATGCGCCAAATGAGCCCCAGACATAAAAGCCACGCCCATCCATGGAGAGAAATTCTGCCCAGTTCATGAGCTTGCCACCGCGTTGCCCGCTGTAGTTTCGCGCCGCGGGATGCGCTCCTGCCCGGGGATGCGGTCACGTTCACGCTCACAAATGATTGCGCGTACGCGTGCCAGCGACACTGCAATGGCATACATCCAACATGCAATCGCCATGGTGAGCATGCCCCATAGCATGATAGACGCCATCTTCGGTGACGACGTCACCGATACCGACAAGCCTTGATGAAGAGTATTCCACCACTTGACTGAAAAATAGATGATTGGCACATTGATCGAGCCAACGATAACCAGCAGCGCGCCCGCCTTGTCGGCCCGTTTCTTGTCCTCAATAGCGTTTATCAGGGCGATGTAGCCGATATACAAAAACAGAAGAATGAGAGTCGACGTCATGCGCGCATCCCAGGCCCAGTAGGTGCCCCATGTCGGCCGCCCCCAGAGTGCGCCAGTCCACAACGCGAGCGCGGTGAAAATCGCACCGGTCGGCGCCAGTGCCTCCATCATCATCGCTGAAAGGCGGGTATTGAACGTAAGCGCCATGACGCCATACATCGCCATCACGAGATAAATGAACATCCCCATCCAGGCGGCGGGTACGTGTATGAAGATGATGCGGTAAACCTCGCCCTGCTGAAAATCTTCGGGCGCTACGAACAGGCCGAGATAGAGCCCGATCGCACCGAAAAGCACGGCAAGCGCCGAAAACCACGGCAGCAATTTGCCCGCAAGCGGAAAAAACATGGCGGGGGACGAATATTTGAATATGCGCATATCAGTTCGAGACATCAATCCAGTGAAATTTTTACTGCCACCGCCACTGCAAACGGTACCACCAAGCCACCAAGCAGCAGGATCGCTCCTAGCAGTGATAAATTCGCCGAGACATCGATACCCGCCATTGATTGCTCTACGGCACCCGCACCGAAGATCAACACGGGAATGTACAGCGGCAATACCAGCAGTGCCAACAGTATCGACCCGCCGCGTACCCCCAATGTTAGCGCCGCGCCGATTGCACCGACGAGCGACAGTACCGGCGTACCCAGCATCAGACTCGCAAACATCACAACAAGTTCGCGCGACTCAAGACCAAATTGCAAACCAAGAACCGGCGACAGCAACGCCAAGGGCAAACCGGTTATCAGCCAATGCGCAACTATTTTACCCGCCACAATCAAGGGTAGTGGATATACTGACAGCGCCAGTTGTTCGAGGGTGCCGTCGGCATGGTCGTTTGCCAATATTCGGGGCAACGTCAGCAGCACGGAAAGCAGTGCTGCCACCCAAACAACGCCGGGCGCGATACGCTTCAGCAGCGCCGACTCGGGGCCGATGGCCAGCGGAAACAAGCTGACGACGACGACGAAAAAAGCAAGTGCCTGTATTACTTCGCCCTTTGATCTCACGGCAAGCCTGGCGTCTCGGGCAAAGGCGACCAGAAATCCGCGTTCGACCGCGAAGCCCGACGGCTCGTGCGGGTGCGCCGAGTGCGGTGCGGCGCTCATCGGGTCACTTCAGCCATGGCATCGAGATTCAACTCATTAACCGCTGAAGTGAGATTCAGCTTGAGATGGGTCGCGATGCAGGCAACGCCACCACGATCCAGATGCGCGCTGATCAGCCCAGTGAACAGCGAGACGCCCTCTTCATCGAGTGCGTTAGTCGGTTCATCCAGGAGCCAAAACGTTTTGCAGGGATGGTGAGACAGCGACAGGACCAAACGTGCCAGTCCCACGCGCCGTTTCTGTCCTTGTGAAAGCCGCCTTGCCAACACATTGCGGCGATCAAGCAAGCCAACTTTTTCGAGTGCTGACAATTGCGCCATTTGGGCAACATGCACGCCATCGATGAGAAGCGCATCCCGTAGATTTTCCGTTGCGCTGAAATCCTCCTTCAGCGCGTTGATATGCCCGAGATATAGCGCGGCGTTGCGCCAAGTAGCGGAGAGCGCTTTCATTGTTTCGCCGCGCCATGCAACGTCACCCCTATCCGGTAGGGTTAACCCCGCCAAGATGCGCAGCAGGCTCGTCTTGCCCGAGCCATTCGATCCGCGCAGAACTAACGCCTGCCCGGATTCGACACTGAAGGACAGGTCGCTGAAGATTGCGCGCGAGCCGCGCTCAAGGCGCAGATCGCGCGCAAGCAGCATGGGTGCGGCGCTTCTGTCCAAAGCCGTCGCGCCCACCGGGAGCATCAGGGCGCGACTTTCCCGATCGTGACAAGAACGCCGGTCGCGCCTGTTTTTATCACCGGCGTCATGCCGGCAAGATCGCCCGGCTGGAGCAGTGCATTGCCGGATTTTGAAATGCGTGCCTCGATCACCACTTCAGGGAACTTGGACAAATTCATCCCGGGCGCCATCGCCATTGCATCGTTAAGCTCAAACGGCAACGGGAATCCGCTGGCTGCGGGCGCAGCCACTCGCATCACCGCAAGCGGCATTCGTGGCCCTTCCTTGGCCCGCGCAAATACGAAAAGCGTGTCGCCTGGCGCCAGTTTGCTCGTGATCTCCGGCGCGATGGCGACCTTGCCCGTCACGCGGGCGCCTGCGCCGGATTTTGCCGCGTTGTCAGCGCCGGCCTTGCCCGCCGGTATGGCTGGGACTGCTGCCACGGTTGCCGCTGGCGGCGGGGCCATCGACCGGGGTGTGTCGAGCTTGGTGGTCTTGACTTCGGCGATGATGGATTCCACCTCTCGATAGTCAGCGGAGTCTTTCTGCAGCAGTGTCTTCAGCTTTTCCCAATAGGCAAGTGAAGCTGCGCGATTTCCCATACGTAATTCCGCTGTGCCCGCTAACGCAAGCGCTTTCATGTTGGTGGGTTCCAGTTTCAATGCCTGCATAATCAGTGCATGCGGTTTGCCTTCGAATCTGCCTTGCTGCGTCATCACCGCGGCGTCAGCAAAATCGGCCAGGAGCTGTGCATCGTTCGGTGTCAGTGCCACCGCACGCTCAAATGCTTCCGAAGCCTCGACAAAGCGTCCCAAGGCGTTCTGAGACCTTGCCAGCAGGATCCACCCGCGCGGATCATTGGGGGTTTGCTGCATTTTCAGCTTCAGGCTTTCAACCATTGCCAGGATTTGTTTATCAGACATTGGCGGCTCTTCGCCGGCCTTCGCTTCCGGCTGACCGCCTGGTGCTCCTGCGCTTGCAGGGGGCATGCCAGCCATCTCGATTGCCCGCGGTGTCCCTAACATGCCATACAAGATCAGCGTCGCCATCGGCATCGCGATTGCAATGATCGCGACCAGCCACCACGGCCGTGCGCTTGTAGCAGGTAAGCTCGCCGTCTCTTTTGATGGTTCGGGTACTTCGTCAACGAGGCGCGCTGACAATTCGGCGAGTGCGGCACCGTGCTCGGTTTCGCTGATTGCGTCGCGAGCCAGTTCTTCATCCAGTTCGCGGCGCTGCGATTTGTAAATTGCGACGTTGCTGCCGGCGTCCGAGACGGGCGCGGCGGTCACTCGCTCACGTAGTAACGGCACGAGGATAAACGCCAAGGCAGCAATCAACATTAACAACGCAATAATCAGGAAAATGAGCACGGTCTGGTCAGTCAGGTAAGGAATCGGGAGGGTTTCAGCGCGGTAGGAACGTGAGCCATAAAAACCCCCTGAATTATAGCTTGCACGTCTGTAGCCAGACGCAGCAAACTGCTTTGGACGCCTTGTATTGAGACTATTGCGTCCAATCCCGTTTCTTGGATTTGACTAAATATCAAAAAAGATTAGACTCATTTGCATGGTTTGTTCAAGGCCTTCTTGCTAAAATGAAACGAAGGTATAGTTGGGCAGTTGTTGCATACCAGTGGGCGGAATTGAAAGTGGAAAGTGGAAAGTGGAAAGTGGAAAGCGATATCGATCAGCCGTCAAGCTGACGCCAGCCACTGTTTAAACCGCAAGGTCGACAGGTCGCAGGGGCGGCCTGCAGGAAAATAGCCTCAGGGGGCCACAGTCATCATGCGTCATCGCACTATTCTCGAATATCGTGATTACCGATATTTAAAGTTGGCAGCGCTCATCGTTGTGGCGGTCATTTTTGCTTATGGCTGGTACAAATATCCGGTTGGGCATTACGGCGGCACCCCGCTCGGATATACGCTCGGTACGATCGGCGCATTGCTTATCGTGTGGCTGATGTGGCTGGGCGTGCAAAAGCGCCGCTACCGGACCACTGGCGACATCAAAGGCTGGTTGTCGGCGCACATCTATCTGGGCACCTCGTTGATCGTCGTTGCGACGCTGCACGCTGCCTTCCAGATTGGCTGGAATGTGCATACGCTGGCTTACGCGCTGATGATGATCGTGATCCTGTCGGGTTTCTACGGCGTATATACCTATCTCAGGTTTCCAAGTCTCATGACCGAGAACCTCGCCGAAGATACCCTGGAGAGCCTTACGCTCAAAATCGCTGACATCGACCGCGAAGCGCGCCGCCTGGCTTTAGGTATGTCCGACGAAATGAATAAGGCCGTGCTGACTTCCATAAAGGAAACCCGTATTGGCGGTGGTGTCTACGCCCAATTGCGCGAGAGTGTGCCCAATTGCCCGACGACGATCGCCGTCCAGCTGATCAAGGCGAGCGCGGGTACCGCGAAGGGAGAAGAGGCACGCAAGCAACAGGATCTCTATGGCTTGATGCTGCGCAAGCAGCGCCTTGTTGGGCGTGCGCGTACCGACATCCGCTACAAAGCGATCATGGACATTTGGTTGTACTTTCATGTCCCCTTGTCCGTCGCGCTGCTCGCGGCATTGGTGGCACATATTGTCGCCGTTTTCTTCTATTGGTAAGCGGCGATGAAAACCAAACTGGCAACCATTACCCGCAACAAGAAAGGTCAACCAGCAAGTACCGAGCAGACGGTTGTCGCGGAAACACTTCGCATCGGACGCGGGGCCGATTGCAAACTGCACTTGTCCGATCCACGTATTGCGCTGTTTCATGCTGAAATCATGTGCGGTGTGGATGGTGTCTCATTTATCGAGGCGCGTGGTGGCGCCATCAGCGTTGATGGAAGGTTTGAAACCGCCGCAAAGCTGAAGGCCGGCCAGCGATTGATGATCGGACCGTTTGAGGTCATTGTCTTGCCGCCGCAGTCGGACGCCGATCTTGCGTTGAGCGTGGAACTTGTCGATCCACTCAAAGATGACCTCGAACAGGTCAAGAGCCAGGTCAAGGCGGGCATCAAGAGCACATGGCTGTCCAAACGTTTGTTTAGCTGGGTCGCGTTTGCGGCTGTCTTGCTTGTGTTTCTCATTTGGCCAGTAATGAATGCGATGGAACGCGGCTACGGAAAAGAGTCCATGAAAATCGCCGGGTTGACGGCCGATGCGTCGTGGGACGTAGGGCCGCTGTCGAGTGCGCACGCCAGCTTTGGGAGTAACTGTGGTGCGTGTCATCAGGAGCCATTTGTGCAGGTGACCAACGGTGCCTGCGAAGACTGCCACAAGAAAATCGGCTGGCATTTTGCGCTGGATACCAAGGAAGCCAAGGCAGTTCACACTGGCATTTTTGGCGATACCCAGTGTTCGTCCTGCCACCGAGATCACAAAGGCCCTGATGGCCTGGTCAGAACGGACGCGACACTTTGTACCGACTGTCACCAAAATCTCAAATCCAAACACCCAAAGACCGGCGTTGCAGATGTGGCGGATTTCAGCAAGGATCATCCACCTTTCAAGGTGACGATGCTGTTGCCCGGCAAGACGGGGCCGGAAGCACTTGTTCGTATTCAGCAGGATGACAAGGCGCGCTATGTCGAATCATCGGGGCTAAAATTTCCGCACGATGTACATATGAGCCCCAAAGGCTTGCGCGGTCCCGATGGCAAGGTAAAGATGGAATGCAAGAATTGCCATACGCCCGATGAAACCGGAACCAGATTCAAGCCAACGACGATGGGTGAGCATTGCCAGTCGTGCCATTCACTTGAATTCGAACCGAAGGCGACCAAGCGCCAGGTGCCACATGGCAAAGTCGCCGACGTAATCGCGACGCTGCAAGAATACTACGCGCAGGCTGCGCTCACTGACGCGCCAATTGACGTGGTGCTTGAGGACGGTATCAAACGGCCTGGGGCGCGAGCTGGCGAAACCAAGCGGCAGGCAGGGCTGTCCTGGGCCAACGCCAAGGCGGACAAGATTTCGCAGGAGCTATTCGAAGTCCGGGTTTGTTTCGAGTGCCACCAGATCAAGCGGGGCGAGGCAAACGCCGAGCCAGCTGCCCGTTGGCAAATTGCGCCCATCGCGATCACTCAGCACTGGCTACCTAAATCGCGCTTTCCGCATAGTCAGCACGACACCAACAAGTGCGACTCCTGCCATGCCGTCGCAACATCAAAGTTGAGCTCGGATATTGCCATTCCGGACATCAAAAATTGTCGTGAATGCCACGGCGGCAATGTGCCGGTCAAGGACAAAGCACCTGGTACCTGCGAGACATGTCACGGCTTCCATACTGGTAGCCCCAAATCGGGCGTCCCACCAATCCTGCCCGGCAGCAACCAGCCCAAGCTGATGCTGAAAACTGCTGCAAACGCAACGCACGTCGCACACTCGCCAACGGCCAGATCAAACGGGACTGGCGGAGCGTCGCAATGATGCGACGCCTGTTAACACTCAGTACGGTCAGCTTGATCGCACTGCTGGGTTCCTGTGGCGGCGGCAGCGGCGATGTCGGCACGGCCGTATGTACTGGCAGTTGCACGCCGCCCGCAACGATTACGGATTTTTTGACAGCAGACGATGTTCAACGCATCATCGCCCAAGCTGCAAATGAGGCGACCGCGCGAAAACAGCCCGCGACTATTGCTGTCGTTGATCGCGTCGGCAACGTGCTCGGTGTTTTTCGCATGACCGGTGCCAAAATGACGTTCCGGATTGGTACCGATAGAGGTGTGGTCGGCGGCCTCGAAGGCATCGATATTCTTCCCGATACCTTTGCGGCGCTGACTAAAGCCATTACCGGGGCTTACCTGTCGTCCAATGGCAATGCATTTTCGACACGCACGGCGAGTCAGATCGTTCAGGAAAACTTTAATCCGCGTGAATTCAACACCCCCGGTGGACCACTTTACGGCGTGCAGTTCTCCCAATTGTCTTGCTCGGATCTGATGCGCAGAACCGAACACGGCACGGTGGGGCCGAAGCGGTCCCCGCTCGGACTGGCTGCAGACCCAGGCGGGCTGCCGCTATACAAGAACAACCGTCTCGTTGGTGGCATTGGCGTCATCAGCGACGGCGTCTATGGGCTTGATCCAAATATTACCGATATCGACCAGGATGCCGACGAGTTGATCGCCGTTGCAGGCGCGACCGGCTACGCAGCACCGGATGACATTCGCGGCAATAGAATTACGGCCGACGGCCGCACGTTCCGGTTCGTCGACTCAGAGTCGTTGCAGGCCAATCCGGCGCAGGCGCCAGCCTTTGCCAGTGTGTCTGGTGCCATGGTGGCTGTTGCCGGTTATTTCGATGCACCGCTGCAGGCGCGGCAGGGAGTCTCATTTGGCAACGCAGCGTCCGGATTTCGCGCCGATACCGGGCCGTTTGCGGGCCAGGGTGGATTCATTCTCGTTGACAGCAACAACCAGAATCGTTACCCCGTGCGAGACGGCACCGACGGGCAACTGAAGTCGACCGAAGTTACAACCATCCTCCAGGAGGCACTGAAGGTCGCCAATCGCGCGCGGGCGCAGATCCGTCGCCCGCTGGGCTCGGCGATGCAGGTGACCATCTCTGTCGTAGATACGCAGGGCGAAGTGCTGGCGCTGGCGCGTACGCCTGACGGGCCCGTCTTCGGTACTGATGTGTCGCTGCAAAAAGCGCGTAGTGCGCTGCTTTTTTCGCACCCCAGTGCCGCAGCAGAAATATCGGCGCTGCCATCAGCGAGCTACCTCGGTGCAGGCGGCAAGTCGGTACCCACGTTCCGGTCGTTTGCTGGCTACATGACGACTACCCGCCTGTTTTTCAATGACCAGACCATGTTTTCCAACGGGATCGCATTTTCCAATCGAGCCGTCGGCAACCTTGCGCGACCGTTCTTTCCTGATGGCATCAGTGGCACCGAACCTGGCCCATTTAGCACGCCGCACAGCAACTGGAGCCCGTTTCATCTGGGCTTGCAACTGGACCTGAATTACAACGCCATCATCGGCTCTGCGACAGGTTCGACCGCGGTCGGCTGTACCGGTCTCTCCCGCGCAAAGAATGGCATACAGATTTTCCCGGGGTCGTTCCCGATCTATAGAAATTCGCAGCTTGTAGGCGCAATCGGCATCTCCGGTGACGGTATCGATCAGGATGATATGGTGTCCTTCCTGGGGCTGGCCAACGCGGGCAAAATCATCGGCAACGGCATCGGCAATGCGCCAAAATCAATGCGTGCCGACAACCTCGCGCCCCGCGGAGAGGGCACCCGTCTGCGCTACGTGAATTGCCCGCAGGCGCCATTCAATGACTCGACCGAGCAGAACGTTTGCGAGGGGCTATGAAAGTATCTCCCGCAGAGCTAACGCGAAATTGTCCGATGCCTAAGCTGATTGTCGTTGCCTTGATGTGGGCAGCGGCGGTCAACACTTTTGCACAGACACAGCCACCAGCAGAGCCGGGCAAGGCGCCTGACGACAACCCATCAATGATTGAGCGGATGCGCCCGCAGGGTACGCCGCTCAAGTATGAGTTGCCGCCGATCGATCCGAAGCAGGTTCCGCCACCGACGCCCCTGATGCCGCGTGAATCGGTGTCGGTGCCAGATCGCTGGCGCATCGTCGATGCAATCGTCCCTTTGAAACCGTGGTACGACCCCTACAACCACAACGTACTCAAGGGTGATAAGCCGTTCGAGCCTTTTGCAAAGTGGGGGCCAGACTGGTTCTTGTCGCTTTCTGGAATCTCGGACACATTGGTCGAGACGCGCCGTTTGCCCACGCCGCCAGGTGCGCAATCGTCATTGCGGCCGGGCGCAAACGATCAATTCGGACGCCCACGACAAACTGTTCTGGTCGAGACGCTGATTCTGTCCATCGGTGTGCTCAAGGGCAACACCACGTTCAAGCCGCCAGATTATGAATTCCGCTTTGTGCCTGTCTTCCAGGTAAACCAGGCGCTGATCAGCGAGGTGCGCGGCCTGCGTGTCGATCCGCGCGAAGGCAAGAAGCGCACTGATAAGCATTTGGCCGTTCAGGAATTGTTCGGCGATGTGCATTTGCGCAACGTTTCGGTTCGCTACGATTTTGATTCGTTGCGAGTGGGCATCCAGCCATTCATTTCTGATTTTCGAGGATTCATTTTTCAGGACGTGCCCATCGGAATTCGTCTGTTTGGCATCCGCGACAACAATCAGATTCAATACAACCTGGCCTATTTCCGTCGGTTGGAAAAGGACACCAACAGCGGTCTGAATGATATTAACCAGGTGCCGCGACGCGATCACCTTTTAGTGGCAAATATTTACAAACAGGACTTCCCGGTTCTGGGTCACACCACCCAGGCCACCATCATTCACAATATCAACCTCGAATCCGGGCCCGATTACTACGATAACAATCGTTTCCTGATTCGTCCGGCAGTGGTCGGCGATGTACGTCCACATAACTACCGTGTCACTTATCTCGGCATAAACGGCGACGGGCATTTCGGCGTCTGGAATCTGACGTCTTCCTTCTACTTGGCGCTCGGTGTCGATGATCGCAACCCAATCGCGCAGCAACGGCAAAAGATCCGCGCCGGATTTGCTGCGGCGGAGTTGTCACGTGATTTTTCGTGGCTGAGGGTACGTGCCAATGCGCTAGTCGCAAGCGGCGACAAAAATCCATTTGACGGCAAAGCCACTGGCTTTGATGCGATCCTGGAGAACCCGCAATTCGCGGGCGCTGACAGCAGCTTTTTCATTCGCCAGGCCGTGCCGCTCATTGGCGGTGGCGGCGTTGCACTGTCGGGCCGCAATGGCATCCTGCCTTCGTTGCGTTCGTCGAAAGATCAAGGCCAATCCAATTTCGTCAACCCCGGACTTACCCTTTTTGGGTTCGGTGCCGATGTAGATCTCCTTCCCGAAGTGAGGGTGCTGGGCAATATTTCAAAACTGAATTTCGTGAATACGTCGGTTCTGGGTGTACTGCGCAATCAAGCGCCGCCATCGAAAGACCTTGGTATCGATGTGTCCATGGGAATTCAATACCGACCTTTCATGTCACAGAACGTCGTGTTCAATGCATCTGTCGCCGCGTTGCTTCCGGGCAAGGGCTTGAAGCAGCTTTACGAGGAAAACAAGCGCGGCCCGCAGTATTCGATACTCATGAATTTGTTGTTGACTTATTAAAATGACCCCATACACAAATACCAAAAACTCAAGCACCATCGCGGCTTCCAGCGGCATTTTGCTCGGAACAGCGCGCCTGTTCTTGACTTCCGCCTTCGCATGCTTGTTGTTTGGGGTGACGGGAGCGGCCTCGGCGGCGGATCAGGCAAAAGCACTGGACATCAAATACACGAGCCATCCGCCGGCGCCAGAACGCCAGGCGGCAAAGGACGCGGACAAAAAATCGCTTGGCTGCATGTCCTGTCATACCGGCACCGACCGTCACACCATGCATGCCAATCCAGGCGTTGTGCTGGGCTGCACCGACTGCCATGGCGGCGACGTTTCAGTCGTAAAGCCGAAGGGCGCCGAATACAAAGGCAAGGACGATGCGCTCTACAGCAAGGCGATGACTCGCGCGCATGTCAGCCCGCGCTTCCCGAAAGTCTGGAACACGCCAGACTCTGCCAATCCCAAAGGTTCTTACGCGAAGCTGAATCAGGAGTCAAAAGAGTTCGTTCGGTTCATTAATCCTGGCGACCTGCGGGCAGCGCGCGACGCTTGTGGTGCCTGTCATCTGGAAGCCGTTCAGCGCGTGGAACGCAGTCTGATGTCCACCAGTGCCATGCTTTGGGGCGGTGCTGCATACAACAACGGCATACTGCCGTTCAAGCGATATATTCTCGGCGAGGCCTACACCGCCGATGGCGTAGGTGCGACGCTGATGAATCCGGTGCCGGTCAATGAGCACATGATCCAGATGGGCATTTTGCCTTCAGTTGCTCCATTACCCGCCTGGGAAACCGTTCCGCCCGGAGATGTCTTCCGCGTGTTTGAACGCGGCGGTCGTGTGATCATCAGCGGCTTCCCGGAGGTTGGTGTCCCCAACAGCAGCGGAGTCCTGCAGAGGCTCGACGAGCCCGGCAGGCCCGATATCAAGCAGTCCAATCGCGGGCCGGCCACAGGTCAGCGCATCGCGGTGCCCCTTATTAACATCACCAAAACCCGCCTGAACGACCCGCACCTGTGGTTCCTCGGAACCAATGAACAAGCGGGAGACTATCGGTCCTCGGGTTGCACGGCGTGTCACACGGTGTATGCCAATGACCGTGACCCGTCGCGGTCCGGCGTGTACGCGAAATTCGGCCACGAAGGCAAATCCCAAACCGTCGATCCAACGATTCCAAAAGACAAATCGGGCCATCCGATCAAGCACGAATTTACGCGGGCCATTCCGTCGTCCCAATGTATGGTCTGCCACATGCACCAGCCCAATATCTTTGTGAACAGTTTCTATGGCGCGACCATGTGGGACTACGAGTCCGACGCGCCATCAATGTGGCCGAAGAAGCAAAAATATCCGACCTCCGACGAGATACGCGAGATCCAGAATCGAAATCCGGAAGAGGCCGCAATCCGCGGACTATGGGGCGACCCCGAGTTTTTAAAGAAAGTTTCAGAGCTCAACCCGACGCTTAAGGACACCCAGTTCGCCGACTACCACGGCCACGGTTGGAATTTCCGTTACATTTTCAAGCGCGATCGCAAAGGTACCTTGCTCGACAAGGACAACAAACCGGTAGACGACACGGATCCCAAGAAATTCCAAAAAGCCGTGCACCTGACATCGATACATCTGGATCTCGGCATGCACTGCGTGGATTGCCATTTCGTGCAGGACGCACACGGTAACGGCCACATTTACGGTGAAGTTGCGGCAGCGGTCGAAATCGATTGCGCCGATTGTCATGGTACCGCCAACAAGTACCCGACGCTGCAAACCAGCGGGCCTGCAGCGCAGCCAGGCGGTCGCGATCTGTTGACGCTTCGCACGCAGGACGGGCGTAAAAGATTCGAATGGAAAGAGGGCAAGCTGTATCAGCGTTCAGCGCTTGATCCGAAACTTGAATGGGAAATGAGTCTTGTGAAAGACAGCGTCACTCCGGGGCATACGAATTACAACGAGAAAGCGGCGCGCTCCAAGCTGATGCATTCAGGCCAGGATGGCCGTGATGGGAAATGGGGTCCGCCAGATCCCAATAGCAAGACGGATTATGCACACTCAAACGAGAAAATGACCTGTTACACCTGTCATCTCTCCTGGACAACTTCCTGCGCCGGTTGCCACTTGCCGATCCAGGCGAACTGGAAAACCGAGCGCCAGCATTACGAAGGTGGTGAGACGCGCAATTACGCATCCTACAATCCGCAAGTCGCGCGCGACGATATGTTCCAGCTTGGCAAGCACGGCCCGGTCAAGGGCGCGCGCATCGCGCCGATTCGTTCAAGCTCGGCGCTGATACTCAGTTCGATGAACTCAAACCGCGAAAGAATCTACATCCAGCAGCCACCGATTGCATCAAGCGGCTTTTCGTCTCAGGCATTCGCGCCGCATTACCCGCATACCGAACGAAAGACCGAAACAAAAACATGCACCGACTGCCACCTGAGTCAGGCCAACGACAACAATGCGATCATGGCCCAGTTGCTGTTGCAGGGAACGAATTTCGTCAATTTCGTCGGTTTCAACGCGTGGGTAGGCTCCGCCAGGAACGTCGAAGCGGTTCAAGTCACCGAATGGGATGAACCGCAGTCAGTGATCGGCAGCTATCTGCAAAAATATGCCTATCCGGATTGGTTCGCCGACCACCAAAAACGCGGCATGGAATTGCCGGAGGCGCACAATCACAGGACTGCCGGCGCGGTTCGATGTCTGACGCTGCGCGGCGAATACCTGTTCGTCGCTGAAGGTGCGGGCGGATTCCGTGTTTACGACGTAGCCAATATTGCCAACAAAGGCATATCGCAGCGCATTATCACCGCACCGTTTTCGCCACTCGGCCACGACGCGCACATCCCCAGCAAGAACGCAACTTGCATGGCGCT
>Ga0105044_10006492_pt1 | contig 16081 bp, 9 predicted proteins | sample MAT01_FD_78092 | JGI IMG/M metagenome (GOLD analysis project Ga0105044, IMG submission 78092) | Freshwater microbial communities from Lake Fryxell liftoff mats and glacier meltwater in Antarctica - MAT-01 | ecosystem: Environmental > Aquatic > Freshwater > Ice > Liftoff microbial mat | place... | reverse complement strand
CCGGTTTGACCAGGTGCAGGTCGAATCCGGACTCGGCGGTGCGCTCGCGATCGGAATCCTGCCCCCACCCGGTGAGCGCCGCAATCAGGATGCCCGGGCCCGACGGCAGCGCGCGCATCCGCTGCGCCGCTTCGTAGCCGTTCAACTTCGGAAGGCCGATGTCGAGGAGCACCACGTCGGGCAGGAACGAGGCCGCCACTTCCACCGCCTCCAGTCCGTCGTACGCCAGCCGCACATCATGGCCGCCCAGCTCGAGCAGCTGGCCGAGGGTGAACGCGGAATCGCGATTGTCGTCGACGACCAGGACGCGACGCCGGGTTCCCGCGTCCGCAGGTTCGGGAGGCGCTGGCGGGGCCTCGGGCAGCGCATCGACGGCGTTGAGCCGCAGCCGGACGACGAACTCGGCGCCACGGCCGAGGCCGGGGCTGTGCACCGCCACGGTGCCGCCGTGCAGCTCCACCAGCGTCTTGACCAGCGTCAGGCCGAGGCCGAGGCCGCCGCGGGCGCGTTCGAGCGTCGTATCCACCTGCACGAAGCGGTCGAACACCCGCACGATCTGATCGTGGTCGAGGCCGATGCCATCGTCGGTCACGGTGATGACCGCCTCACCGGGATTGCTCTCCACGGCAAGGCGCACGTGCCCGCCCGCCGGCGTGAATTTGGCCGCGTTGCTCAAGAGGTTTTCGATGACCTGGGCCACGCGCGTGGGATCCGCATCGGCAAGCAGCGGCCCCGGCGGCACGTGGACGCTGAGGCGCGGGCCGCCCTCGTCGAACAGCGATCGACAGGCCTCGGCCGTCTGCGTGATCACCGACGTCACGTCCACGGTGGTGCGGCGCAGGGCAATCTTGCCCTGGGCGATCCGGCTGACGTCGAGCAGGTCGTCGATCAGCCTGGTCATCAGCACCACTTGCCGTCGGATCACGTCGACCGCATGGAGCTGGGGCGTGCCGGCGTCAGCATGGAACCGTCTCAGCACCTCGGCCGCCGTGCGCACCGGCGCCAGGGGGTTGCGCAGCTCGTGGGCGAGCATGGCCAGGAACTCGCTCTTGTGGCGGTCCGCCTCCCGCAGGGCCTCATCCGCGCGCTTGCGCTCGGTCACGTCGATGTTGTTGCCGACCATCCGCAGCGGCCGGTCGGCTTCGTCGCGCACGGCGCCGCCCTTCGAGTAGATCCAGCGCACGTCGCCGGTCGGAAGCACCAGACGAAACTCCTGCTCGAATGGCTGGCCGTCACGGAGCGCCGCCTGCCACTGGCGCTCGATGACGGCGACATCCTCGGGATGCACACGCTGATGGAAGTCCTCATACGTCGTGTGGTGTGAGGGCTCGAGGGCCCACAAGTGCATCAATTCGGGCATCCATTGCAGGGGGTGGGAGCGCATGTCCCACGACCAGCCCGGGCGCGCTTCGCCGGCCGTGCAGGCCGCGTCGGGCGCCCGCACGTCCCACTCCCAGGGCGCGATGCCGGCCAGGTCGATCGCCATGCGCAGCCGCTGCTCGTTTTCCTTGATGCTGCGGTTGGCAAACGCCAGGGCGGCCGTTCGTTCGGCCACGCGGGATTCGAGCTCCTGATTGACCTGCTGGAGCGTGACTTCGGCGCGCTCCCGCTCCGCCACCTGATGCTGTAGCTCCTCGTTCAGCGCCCACAGCGCGCGCGTCTTCCGGTGCAGATCGGCGAAGACCGCGACCTTCGAACGCAGCACATCCGCCTTGATGGGCTTGCTGAGGTAGTCGACACCGCCCACGCCGTAGCCGCGCAGAATGTCCTCGTCGTGCGACACGTGGGCGGTGAGAAACAGGATCGGCACGTCCTTCGAGCGATTGCGCTGCTTCACGAGCGTCGCCAGCTCGATACCGCTCATCCCAGGCATCTGGATGTCGAGGATGAGCGCGCCGAACTCGTCGCGCAGGATCGCCAGCAGCGCTTCGTCGGCCGAGTGCGCGCGCACCAGCGTGCAGCCGAGCGGCTCCAGCATGACCTCGAGCGCATCCAGGTTACGCGGCTCGTCATCGACGATCAGGATCTTCACGTCCTCGCCGGTCAGGGCCGCCTCGGCGATCATCGGTACAGCCATACGCGCAACAACGACAGCAACTGGTCCTGGTTGACCGGCTTGGCGATGTAGTCGGACGCGCCAGCCTCCAGACACTTCTCGCGATCGCCTTTCATCGCCTTGGCGGTGAGCGCCAGGATCGGCAGCGTCCGGTAGGCCGGATTGCGGCGAATTTCCCGCATCGTCTCGTAGCCGTCCATCTCCGGCATCATGATATCCATCAGCACGACGCTCAGGTCGGGCGTGCACTCGATCAGATCGATCGCCTGGCGGCCGTTGGTCGCGGTGAGCACGTCCATGCCGTGATTCTCGAGCACGCTGTTGAGCGCGAAGATGTTGCGCGCATCGTCGTCGACGATGACGACCTTGCGGCCCTTGAGCACGTCGTTCGACCGGTGCAGCCGCTCGAGCAGGCGCCGCTTCGGCTCGGGCAGCGTCGCGACGACGCGGTGAAGGAACAGCGCCGTCTCGTCGAACAGCCGTTCCGGCGACTGCACGTCCTTGAGCACGACGCTCTTGGCGACCGTGCGGACCGCGGTCTCCTCTTCGGCCGTGAGTTGCTTGCCGGTGAACACCACCACCGGCGTGTCCCGCATCCCGAACTCGTGCTGCATCCGCTCGATCAGCTCGAGGCCGGTCATGTCCGGCAACGTCAGATCGACCACGCAGCATTCGACGGGATGGGAGCGCACGACCTCCAGGGCCTCGCGGCCGCTACCCACCGCCACGATCTCGATGTCGTCGTGCATCAACAGCTCGACGATGCTCATGCGAGCGATCTCGTCGTCTTCCACGACCAGCAGCCGCTTCTTGTGCGGGATGACATAGGACGCGATGCGATCGAAGGCGTGTTCGAGCTCTGCGGCGGAAGACGGCTTGACCAGATAGGAAAAAGCTCCATGCGACAGGCCGTGCTGGCGCTCTTCTTCGACCGAGAGCATCTGCACCGGAATGTGCCTGGTCGTGGGATCGAGCTTCAGGTCGTTCAGCACGGTCCAGCCGAGCATGTCGGGCAGGAAGACATCGAGCGTAATCGCGGTCGGCCGGTACCGCCGCGCCAGTGCCAGCGCCGTTTGACCGCGGCTGGCGACAATGCCCTTGAAGCCGCGATCGCGCGCGACGCCGAGCAGCACCCGGGCATAGTGCGGGTCGTCATCGATGATCAGCACCGTTTGATCGCTGTCCCCCACCGTCTCGCGGTCGTCGGGCACGGCCTGCTCGGCCTTGACCACCGAGAAAATCGGTGCCTTCTGCAACGCCACATCGGGCGCCGCCGCCGCTCCCTCGGCGCGGGCCGGACCGGTATAGCTGAACGGCAGGAAGAGCGTGAACGTGCTGCCGATCCCGGGCTCGCTGGCCAGCCGAATCTCACCGCCGAGCAAAATCGCCAGCTCACGGCTGATGGCCAGTCCCAGGCCGGTGCCGCCGAACTTGCGACTGGTGCCGGCGTCGGCCTGCTGGAAGGCTTCGAAGATCAGCTTCTGCTTCTGTGGCGCGATGCCGATGCCTGAATCCTCGACTTCGATGGCGACCGCCGACGAGGCCAGGCGCAGGGTTGGATGGTCCGACGACCAGCCGCTGTGGACCTGCCGCACCCGCATGCTCACGCGGCCCTGTTGCGTGAACTTGAAGGCGTTCGACAGCAGGTTCTTCAGGATCTGCTGCAGGCGCTTGGGGTCGCTCATCAAGGTCGGCGGAAGGTCGCTGGCCAGGTCGATGGTGAACTCGAGGTGTTTGGCGTCGGCGATATGGTGGAAGGTGCGTTCCACGCTGTCCCGCAGCGACCGGAACGAGATCTCCTCCACGTCGACGGTGACCGTGCCGGACTCGATCTTGGAGAGGTCGAGGATGTCGTTGATGAGCGTCAGCAGGTCGGTGCCGGCCGAGTGGATGTTGCGCGCGAAGTCGACTTCCTTGGCCGCCAGGCTGCCCGACGGATTGTCGGCGAGCTGCTGGCCCAGGATCAGAATCGAGTTGAGCGGCGTGCGCAACTCGTGGGACATGTTGGCCAGGAACTCTGACTTGTACTTGGAAGTGAGGGCCAGCTCCGCGGCCTTCTCCTCGAGGGCGCGCCGCGCCTGCTCGACTTCCTTGTTCTTGCGTTCGACCTCGACGTTCTGTTCGGCCAGCTCCTGGGCCTTCAGCGCGAGCTGCTCGTTGGTCTGCTGCAGTTCGTTCTGGCGCGTCTGCAACGCGATCGTGAGCTGCTGCGACTGCTGCAACAGATTCTCGGTGCGCATCGTCGCTTCGATGGTGTTGAGCACGACGCCGATCGACTGCGTCAACTGCTCCAGGAAGGTCAGGTGGGTGGTGGTGAAGGGCTCGATCGACGACAGCTCGATCACCGCCTTGGTCTCACCCTCGAACAGCACCGGCAACACCACGATGTTCTTCGGCGTGGTGGCGCCCAGACTCGAGCGGATCCGGACGTACCTCGGCGGCACCTTCGTGATCAGGATGCGCTGCTTCTCGAGCGCGCACTGGCCGACCAAACCCCTGCCCACTTCGATCCGCGTCGACTGGTCGTCGCCGACCGCATAGCCGGCCAGCAGCGACAGCGCCGGGGCGCTGACGGACACGTCGCCGAGCATCTGGTAGACGGTGCCCTGCTGCGCGCCGACCAGCGGCGCCAGTTCGGACAGCAGGAGCTTGCCAACGGTGACCAGGTCGCGTTGTCCCTGCAACATGCGGGTGAACTTGGCGAGGTTCGTCTTCAGCCAGTCCTTCTCCTGGTTGGAGTCCGTCGTCGCGCGCAGGTTGCCGATCATGGTGTTGATGTTGTCTTTGAGTTCAGCGACCTCGCCCCGCGCCTCGACCTGAATCGATCGCGTCAGGTCGCCCTTGGTCACGGCGGTCGCCACCTCGGCGATCGCGCGCACCTGATTGGTGAGGTTGGCGGCCAGCAGGTTGACGTTGCCGGTCAGGTCCTTCCAGGTGCCCGAGGCGCCCGGCACGTTCGCCTGACCGCCGAGCCGCCCATCGACACCGACTTCGCGCGCCACGTTCGTGACCTGTTGCGCGAAGGTGGCGAGGGTGTCGGTCATGTTGTTGATCGTGTCGGCCAAGGCGGCGACCTCGCCTTTGGCCTCCACCGTGAGCTTCTGGCGCAGGCTGCCGTCAGCCACCGCGGTGACCACCTTCACGATACCGCGCACCTGGTCGGTCAGATTCGCCGCCATCACGTTGACCGAGTCGGTCAGGTCCTTCCACGTGCCGGCCACGCCCGGCACCTCGGCCTGGCCGCCCAGCTTGCCTTCGGTGCCGACCTCGCGGGCCACGCGCGTGACCTCGGCGGCAAACGCCCGCAGCTGATCGACCATCGTGTTGATGGTGTTCTTCAGCTCGAGGATCTCGCCCTTCACGTCGGCGGTGATCTTGCGTGACAGGTCGCCGCGCGCCACCGCTGTGGTCACTTCCGCGATGTTGCGCACCTGGGCCGTGAGGTTGGCGCCCATGACGTTCACCGAGTCGGTGAGGTCCTTCCACGTGCCGGCCACGCCCGGCACGACCGCCTGCACGCCCAGGCGGCCCTCGGTGCCAACCTCGCGGGCCACGCGGGTCACTTCTGACGCGAATGACCGCAGCTGCTCGACCATCGCGTTGGTCGCTTCCTTCAGCTGCAGGATCTCGCCGCGCACGTCGACCGTAATCTTGCGCGACAGGTCGCCGTTGGCGACGGCGATCGTCACCTCGGCGATGTTGCGCACCTGGCCGGTCAGGTTCGACGCCATCGAGTTGACGTTGTCGGTGAGGTCTTTCCACGTGCCGGCCACGCCGGGCACCACCGCCTGGCCGCCGAGCTTGCCCTCGGTGCCCACCTCGCGGGCCACGCGGCTCACTTCCGAAGCGAAGGCGTTGAGCTGGTCGACCATGGTGTTGACGGTGTTCTTCAGTTCGAGGATCTCGCCCTTCACGTCGACGGTGATCTTGCGGGAGAGGTCGCCGCGGGCGATCGACGTGGCCACGTCGGCGATGTTGCGCACCTGGCCGGTGAGGTTCGAGGCCATCGAGTTGACGTTGTCGGTAAGGTCCTTCCAGGTGCCGGCGACGCCGGGCACTTCGGCCTGGCCACCGAGCTTGCCATCGGTGCCCACTTCGCGGGCGACGCGCGTCACCTCGGCGGCGAACGAGCGCAGCTGCTCCACCATGGTGTTCATGGTGTCCTTGAGCTGCAGGATCTCGCCGCGGACGTCGACGGTGATCTTTTTCGACAGGTCGCCGGTCGCCACCGCGACCGTCACCTCGGCGATGTTGCGCACCTGCGCCGTGAGGTTGCCGGCCATCTGGTTGACGTTGTCGGTGACGTCCTTCCAGGTGCCGGCCACGCCGGTGACGACCGCCTGGCCGCCGAGCTTGCCGTCGGTGCCCACTTCGCGGGCGACACGGCTGACCTCCGAAGCGAAGGCGTTCAGCTGGTCCACCATCGTATTCACGGTGTCCTTCAGCTCGAGGATCTCGCCCTTGACGTCGACCGTGATCTTGCGCGACAAGTCGCCGCGCGCCACGGCGGTGGCCACCTCGGCGATGTTGCGCACCTGGCCGGTGAGGTTCGAGGCCATGAAGTTGACGTTGTCGGTGAGGCCCTTCCACGTGCCCGCGACGCCGGTGACGACCGCCTGCCCGCCCAGCTTGCCTTCGGTGCCCACTTCACGGGCGACCCGCGTCACCTCCGAGGCGAAGGCGTTGAGCTGGTCGACCATCGTGTTCACGGTGTTCTTCAGCTCGAGGATCTCGCCCTTGACGTCGACCGTAATCTTGCGGGACAGGTCGCCGTTGGCGATGGCCGTGGCGACGTCGGCGATGTTGCGCACCTGGCCGGTGAGGTTCGAGGCCATCCAGTTGACATTGTCGGTGAGGTCCTTCCACGTGCCGGCGACGTCCGGCACCGCCGCCTGGCCGCCGAGCTTGCCCTCGGTACCCACCTCGCGGGCGACGCGGCTCACCTCGGAAGCAAAGGCATTGAGCTGGTCGACCATGGTATTGACGGTGTCCTTCAGCTGCAGGATCTCGCCCTTCACGTCGACCGTGATCTTGCGCGACAGATCCCCTCGGGCGATGGCGGTGGCCACGTCGGCGATGTTGCGCACCTGACCGGTGAGATTCGAGGCCATCGAGTTGACGTTGTCGGTGAGGTCCTTCCAGGTGCCGGCCACGCCCGGCACTTCGGCCTGGCCCCCGAGCTTGCCCTCGGTGCCCACTTCGCGGGCGACGCGGCTGACCTCCGAGACGAAGGCGTTCAGCTGATCCACCATGGTGTTCATGGTGTTCTTGAGCTCGAGGATCTCGCCCTTCACGTCGACGGTGATCTTGCTCGACAGGTCGCCGCGGGCAATCGAGGTGGCCACGTAGGCGATGTTGCGAACCTGGCCGGTGAGGTTCGAGGCCATCGAGTTGACCGAGTCGGTCAGGTTCTTCCAGGTGCCGCCGACCCCCTGCACCACCGCCTGGCCGCCGAGCTTGCCCTCGGTGCCGACCTCACGGGCGACCCGCGTCACCTCCGAGGCGAAGCCATTGAGCTGGTCGACCATCGTGTTGATGGTGTCCTTCAGCTCGGCGATCTCGCCCTTGACGTCGACCGTGATCTTGCGCGACAGGTCGCCGCGGGCCACGGCCGTGGTCACTTCGGCGATGTTGCGGACCTGCGCGGTGAGGTTGGCGCCCATCGCGTTGACCGAGTCGGTCAGGTCTTTCCACGTGCCGGCAACGTCGGGCACTTCCGCGCGCCCGCCGAGCTTGCCTTCGGTGCCGACTTCACGCGCGACCCGGCTCACTTCCGAGGCGAAGGCGTTCAGCTGATCGACCATCGTGTTGATCGTGATCTTCAGCTCGAGGATCTCGCCCTTGACGTCGACCGTGATCTTGCGGGACAGGTCGCCGCGGGCCACGGCCGTCGTCACGCCGGCGATGTTGCGCACCTGGGCGGTGAGGTTCGAGGCCATGGCGTTGACCGAGTCGGTCAGATCCTTCCACGTGCCGGCCACGCCGGGCACCACGGCCTGCCCGCCGAGCTTGCCGTCGGTGCCGACTTCACGGGCGACCCGCGTGACTTCGGCGGCGAACCCGCGCAACTGGTCGACCATCGTGTTGATGGCCTCCTTCAGCTGCAGAATTTCGCCGCGCACGTCGACCGTGATCTTCTTGGACAGGTCGCCGTTGGCCACGGCGATGGTGACGTCGGCGATGTTGCGCACCTGGGCCGTGAGGTTGCCGGCCATCTGGTTCACCGCCTCGGTCAGCTCCTTCCAGACGCCGGACGCGCCCTTCACCTTGGCCTGCCCGCCGAGCTTGCCTTCAGTGCCCACTTCACGGGCCACGCGCGTGACCTCAGAGGTGAATACGGAGAGCTGATCGATCATCGTGTTGACGAGCTTGGCCGAACGGAGGAACTCCCCTTCGAGCGGGCGTCCCTCGACATCGAGCGGCACCGACCGGGTCAGGTCGCCTTGCGCGACCCCGCCGACCGCGCGCGTGACTTCGCTCGTCGGCCACACCAGATCGTCGATCAAGTTGTTGATGGCCAGGACTTCGTCGGCCCAGCCGCCGCGCGCGCCGGCCACATGCAGGCGCTGCTTCAGCTTGCCGCTCCTGCCGACGCTCTGGGTCACGCGGGCGATCTCGGCCGAGCGGCGCCCGCACGCCATCGCCAGGTCGTTGAAGGCGTCGGCGATCTTGCCGTTCACGCCGGTGAGATCCCTCGGCAACCGCGCCGAGAAGTCGCCCTCGTTCAGGTCGAGCATCTCGGTCAGCAGGCTGGCCAGAAAGGGGTCGGTTCCAGCACTCTGTGGCGTGACGAGCACGCGAGTCTGGGTTGAAGCAAGACGCCGGGATGGCATGGGGATTCTCGGTTCAGGTCAGCGGCGTGTCAAGACGGGGTGGAACGTCATCTTGCCCGGGATCGCGGATGAGGCTGCCTCTTCGTCCGATAGGCATCTGGGGGAGCATCTCGTGAACGTTCGAGCCAAGTCAAGGGGATTTAGACGATGTTCCGGCGGCCGATACGCGGGCGCCCACGGTGCAGTCCCTCGTGGGACTTCTCGTCATCCTGACGATCAACGCTGCGCATCCCCAAGCTCTGAGAGGCTCCCCTTGTTCTCTGGGAGAGCGGGCGAGCGCCAGGACCGTGGCCGGCGGGTTTGCCTCCTCCCCCGCTGGCCCGTCGCCCGCAAGGTGCTACGGTGCGCGACGCCTTGACGTGCTCAGCGCCGGTTCTTCTGCCAGATCGCCAGCAGGATGAGCCCGTAAGCAACCAGCCGGACGCTGTAGATCAGTGCGCCATCCTCCCTGGAGCCCACCACCACCGCCAGCGCCACGCGATTCGCCGCCTCCAGCCAGAACGAAAGAGCGAAGAAGAGGAAGAAGCTGTCGCGCGAGCGGTGCCAAAAGCGGAAGAAGAACAACCCGGCCACGAGCGATCCCGCGGCAATGGCGCCCATGAGCAACTGGTCCATGGCTATTCTTCCCCCCACACCAGCCCGAACACCAGGAGAAGCACCGCGACCAGCGCGGCCCAGAGCCGCCAGGTGATGAGGGAGCCGTCGAGCAGGATGACCTTGTCGACCACGAGCAGCAGATTGTTGAGGCTCAGCCCCGCGAAACAGAGTGCGCTCCAGAACAGCAGCCGGTGTCCGCTCGCCCTCCAGCTGCGCCAGAGGAGCAGCGTACAGGCCAACGCCGTGAGCGCGCAGAGCGAATAGATCAGGGCGGCCATGGCATCACTCCTTCCGAAAGCGGAAAGCGTCGGCGAATTGCTGCGCCCGCTTGTCAACGCGTGAATGGATGAGGTCCGTGACCCCTACGAGGTTGTGTGTGTAGGCCGCCGCAAGTGCGTCGAGCAACTGCGCAAGGTCGGCATGGGGCGCGTAGTGCCACCCGCCGCCGGCCTCCTGCGCCTGCGCGATCGCGCCGCCGGCCAGTTCCCGGATCAGGTCGCCAGCGACGCGTTCGTTCACGTAGAGGCGCTGCCCGAGGCGTGCTGCGTTCCAGAGCACGTCGGGCTCTGCCCGCAGCAGCAGCACCGCCTCCAGATACGGAACGGACGGGATGCTCACCAGGATGAAACGGCGCACCTCCGCCGGTAGTTCACCGCGCGTCATGAATGCTGGGCGCTCCTGCAATGCCGACCCCGGTGTCGCCGGCCTCACTGCCTTCGATCATGCGCATGACTTTATCTTCTTACCACGGTCGCGCTTACGGCCGTCTTCCTGCAGGTCGAAGCCGTCGGCGGCGGCACGGTCTGCCCCACCGTGAAGCCCACCTTCTCGCCGCGGGAGTACATCGACAGACCGCTTTGCGTATCGGCCCCAGGCGGTGCGGTCGTCAGAGCGCGGCTCAGCCTGGGTTCTTTGCCACGGCCTACCTGTTCAGCCCGCCCCGCCGGTCGGACCCGCTCCGGCGTGCGGGCGCCGCATTGGGGTTGCTGGCGACCCGGCGGCAGCATACGCTGTCGACGCATGAACACGGCACCCGCGTTACCCGAGCCGCCGCAGCCCTGGACCCGGCAGGATCTCGTGGTCGTGGGCGGCGCCCTGGCCGTGGCCGCCGCCGCGGCGCTCACGGCGTATGCCGCACAGGCGCCCAAGGTGCAGTCCCTTGTGGGCCTTCTGGTCATTCTGACCATCGCCTACTGCGCCTCGACCAACCGCCGCGCCATCGACCGCCGCACCGTGGCGTGGGGCCTCGGCCTGCAGATGCTGTTCGCGCTGCTCGTGCTGAAGACCACGCCCGGCCAGCAGCTGTTCGTGTTCCTCGGCCAGGGCATCAACCGCCTGCTCGACTTCGGCAACGTCGGCGCGGCCTTCGTCTTCGGCCCGCTCGGCGACAAGGAGGCCTGGCCGCGCATCATGACCGCGGTGCTCGGAGCCGAGGGCGCCCGCTACTCGGTGCTGTTCGCCTTCCAGGTGCTGCCGACCATCATCTTCATCGCCGCGCTCTTCGCCATCCTCTACTACCTGGGCGTGATGCAGTTGGTGGTGCGGCTCTTCGCCGTGGGCATGCGCCGGTTCATGAAGGCCAGCGGCGCCGAGTCGCTCAACGTGGCCGCCAGCATCTTCATGGGCCAGACCGAAGCGCCCCTCACGATCCGCCCATACCTGCCCGAGATGACGCGCTCGGAACTCATGACCGTGATGACCTCCGGCATGGCGCACATCTCTGGCGGCATCATGGCCGCCTACATCCTGTTCGGCATCGAGGCGCGCCACCTGCTCACGGCGGTGATCATGACCGCGCCAGGCACGCTCATGATGGCCAAGATGTTCGTGCCCGAAACCGAGCAGCCCAAGACCATGGGCACGGTGACGCTCGAGGTCGAACGCACCGACGTGAACGTGATCGACGCGGCCGGCCGCGGCACCTCCGAAGGCCTGGCACTGGCGCTCAACGTGGGCGCCATGCTGATCTCGTTCCTGGCCCTCATCGCCATGACCAACGCCGCCCTGGGCCTCGTGGGCCTCAGCCTGCAGCAAATCTTCGGCTGGGTGTTCGCGCCGCTCGCCTGGAGCATGGGCGTGCCCTGGCAGGACGCTTCGGCGATCGGCAACCTGCTGGGCACGCGCATGGTGCTGAACGAGTTCGTGGCCTACTCTCAACTCGGCACGCTCAAGCAGGCGCTCGACCCGCGCTCGTTCACGATTGCCACCTACGCCCTGTGCGGCTTCGCCAACTTCAGCTCGATCGGCATCCAGATCGGCGGCATCGGGGCGCTGGCCCCCAACCGCCGCCACGACCTGGCGCGGCTCGGCATCCGGGCCATGGTGGCCGGCACGCTCGCCAACTTCGTGACCGCCACGATCGCGGGCTTCCTGCTGTGAACCGGTCACCGGCACGTCGGTCTCGAGCGACACGTTGATGACCAACACACTGCTCCTTCTGCTCGTCTACTCCGCCGGCATCATCGGCCTGGGCCTGTGGATCGGCCGCAAGGTGCGCACGGCCGAGGGCTTCTTCGTGGCCGGCCGGTCGCTTGGTCCGGGCCTGCTCTTCTCGACGATGCTGGCGGCGAACATCGGCGCGGGCTCGACCGTGGGCGCCACCGGCCTCGGCTATCGCGACGGACTCGCCGCCTGGTGGTGGGTGGGGTCGGCCGCGATTGGATCGGTGGCGCTCGCCTTCTGGATCGGCCCTGCCATCCACCGGATCGCGGTGCGCCACAACCTGCGCACCGTGGGCGACTACCTTGAGCATCGCTTCGGGCCGAGCGAGCGTCTGCTCATCGGCCTGCTGCTGTGGGTGGGCGCGCTCTTCATCCTGAGCGGGCAGCTCATCGCGCTGGCCTGGATTCTCGGCGTGGTGGCCGGCGTGCCCAAGCTGTGGGGCTGCATCATCGGCGGCGTGGTCGTCACCACCTACTTCGCCGCTGGCGGCCTGCTCACCTCCGCCTGGGTGAACATGGTGCAGCTCACGGTGAAGCTCGTCGGCCTGGGCGTCGCGCTGCCGTTTGCGTGGGCGGCGGCTGGAGGCTGGCCGGCCATTCAACTGCTGCAACCGACCGACACGTATTGGGGCTTCATGCAGGGGGGCGCGTCGGGCTGGGTCTACCTGGCCATGCTGGCGCCTGCGTTCGTCGTGTCGCCCGGCCTGCTGCAGAAGGTCTACGGCGCGCGCGACGGGTCGGCCGTGCGCATCGGCGTGGGGCTGAACGCGCTCGGCCTCTTCCTCTACGCGATCGTGCCCGTGGGCATGGGGATGATCGCGCGCGTGCGCTTCCCCGATCTGGCGTCGCCGGAACTGGCCCTGCCGACCTTGCTGCTGCAGGGCGTGCCGCCGGCCATAGGCAGTCTCGGACTGGCCGCCGTGTTCTCGGCCGAGATCAGCGCGGCCGACGCGGTGCTCTTCATGCTCACCACGTCGGTGACGCGCGACCTCTACTCGCGCTTCATCAACAAGCGGGCAGACGAACAGCGGCAGTTGCTGGTTGCACGCGTGACGGCGGTGGTCCTCGGCGCCGCCGCTGTGATGCTGGCGATGACGGCCGAGTCGGTGATTGCCGCGCTCAGCATCTTCTACACGCTGATGGGCGTGGGTCTGTTCGTGCCGATCCTGTCTGGCCTCTTCATCCCGCGCGCCAGCACGGCTGGGGCAGTCGCCTCCACGGTCTGCGGGGTGCTGGGCGTGCTCGCCGTGCAGACCTTCGGGCATCCCGGACCGGCGTGGATGACGGCCGCCATGTGGGGATTGCTGGCCGCTGTCGCGGCCATGGCGGTGTCGCTCATGGTGGTGCCGCCACCGGCCGCCCGCGCCGACGCATAGCGCGCTGGCGGGGCCGAATCCCGGCAACGACGACACACTCGAGACCGGCGAGTGGGATGTCGTCATCGACAACCCGACGACACGCCCGCGCTGAGTGCGCGACGCCGCGGCCGCCGTGAAAGGGGCGGTCCTGACTTCCCGCCGTGCTGGCATCGCCGGCGAACGACCCGGTGCAACTCATCGACGCGCGCGATCTGGGGGAGTGGGTGATCCGCCTGAAGGCCACGCTGGCCTTCTCTCAGCAGCAGACCGAGGAGCGGAAGGCGCAGTTGCGCGCCGGCCTCTCGGCCGAGCGTGAGGCGCAGGTGCTGGCGGCGTGGCGGGCGCGCGGTTAGCGCTGCGTGCCTGAGAGCGCCGCGCCCAGCTCGGCGACACCGCGCTTGAACAGGTCGAGCACCTTCCCATTCGAACGGAAGTCGTGGAGGATCGCGGCGCGGCGGCTGGTGCGCAGGTCAGAAATCACATAGGCCAGCACCGACGCCATGACCGTGCCTTCTTCGCTGCGCGTGGCCTCGAAGCGCCGGCGATGCGCCTGCAGCACCGGCTCGAACGACGCCTCGTGCCAGCGCTGCACGCCGGCCTCGAGTTGCAGGAACGCGTCGAGCGCCTCGGTAAAGGCGGGGGCGGCCGGCTGGTGCCAGAACGACAGGTCGTCGCCGAACTCGGGCACGCGGATCGGCAGGTAGAGGTTGGCCTGCGCCGGCACCTGACGCGTGAGGGCGGGATTGAACCGCAGCACCTCGGCGGCCGTGAGTCCCGTGCGCTTGGTGATCTCGCCCATCGGCACCGGCCTGGAACTGCGCGTCGCGAAGATCGGCTCCTGCGGCACCTGGGCGCGGATGCGCTGCACCAGGATGGTGTTGCCGAACACCATCTCGGCATAGCGAAACGAACGAGGGCCGTAGGTGCGGTACAGGTCGCGGTAGCCGCGCAGGTCGACCGAGCGCAGGTCGCGCGCGAACTGCGACCCCAGGAAGTACTGCTCACTGGTGGTGGCGCCGCCCAGGCGCTCGCCGTTGATCAGCGCGCGTCCCACATTCACGCCGCCCGAGTGATGTTCCGACAGAGCCGGGATGAAGCTGCCGTACATGGTGCCGAGGATCGAGAGATAGGCGGCGCAGTAGGGCGCCTGCGTGGTCTGGTTGAAGGCCTCGATGGTGGCCGGCGACAGTCGATCGAGGAACTGCCAGTTGCGCCCCAGCCACTGGCACAGCCCCAAGGCATTGGAGCGCGAGCGCGCGGTGCCGTTCAGGCCCGATTCGAGGATGGCCTGCGACAGGCCGATGTCGGCCGGCACGCCGAAGCGCTCGTAGATGAGGCTCCACTCACGCAGGAACGGGCCGTAGCGGGGCACGTTGGGCAGCAGGAACAGCCCCCGCGTGGGATTGCTGAGGAGCGGGCCCATGGACGACACGAGCCGCCGGGCCACCAGGTCGCGGCGATCGTCGAGGCGCACGGGCCAGGTCACGCCGGCGAACGCGGCGCTCACCGCGGGGTCGGCCCACACGGCGCCGCGAGACCAGTCGCCTTTGGTCGGGAAGGTCGCAATCAACCGGCCGTTGCGCTCGCTGCCAAACGCGATGCGGCCGTCAGGAATCGAGAAGATGTGCTGCCAGAACGGATACGCCGGGCGGAACGCCTGCACCACTGCCAAGTCGGCCTGGAGCCGCGCGGTCGTGCGCGCGTGCGACTGGGCACCGACAGTGCGGCTGGTCGACGCAGCGAGGGCGCACAGTAGCAGCAGGCGTGCCCGCCGGTGATGGGGTTTCACGGTGCCCCAATCTAGCGCATCGGCCCGGCCAACGCACCCTTCGCGCGACGGCCCCGGCCCGGTTCCAGACTACGGCTTCGGCTTCTTGGCCATCTGACTGCGCGTATCGGGCACGAAGTGCTCGCGCGCCGGCATCTTCACGGCCGCGAGCGTCGTGCGGTCCATCACCGCGTCGGCGGCAATCAGCTCGTTGGCGTGCAGCAGGAACGCCGTGAGCGCGTAGACCTCGTCGTCGGTGAGCGAGCCCGGCGCCGTAGGCGGCATGGCGCGACGCACGTAGTCGAACACGGTCGTGGCGTAGGGCCAGTAGTTGCCGATCGTGTGCGGCAGCTTCGGATCCTGCGAGAACGGGAAGCCGGTGCGCGGCTCGCGGCCCACCAGGATGTCGTTGGGACCTTCCTTCCCGGTCTTGCCGTGACACTGCGCGCACTTGGTGGCGTAGATCCCGGCGCCCTCTGCCGACGTGCCGCGTCCCGCAGGCAGGCCCCGGCCGTCGGGCATGACGTCGATGTCGATGGCCGCGATCTCTTGCGGCGTCGCGGGCCGGCCGATGCCGAACCGCGCGGGTCCTTGGGCGGTCGCGGCGGCCGTCATCGCCACGATCAGGACCGCTGCGCCAAGCGCGGCGCTGCCGCCCACGAGCCGGGTGCGGGTCATCCCCACGCTTCCTCCTTGTAGATCACCTTGCCGCTGGCCTGCACCACCCAGCCCGTGATGGGATTGAGGTGGTAGCCGGCCGTGCCCGGCCCACGCGCCTTGAGCAGCTCGGCGCGCAGCGGCTGCACGTAGCCGGTTTCATCCACCGCGCGGCTCATGATCACCGCTTCCCCGCCGGTCCACTGCCAGAGGTGCCGGAAGCGGGTGTGGGCCATCGACAGCACGGGCTCCTGCAGCTTCGCCGCCGTCCAGGTCGTGCCGCCGTCGGTGCTCACCTCCACGCGCCGGATCTTGCCCGCACCCGTCCACGCGATGCCGTTGATCTCGACCCAGCCGCGTTCGAGCGTGTT
>Ga0105044_10006490_pt1 | contig 16082 bp, 14 predicted proteins | sample MAT01_FD_78092 | JGI IMG/M metagenome (GOLD analysis project Ga0105044, IMG submission 78092) | Freshwater microbial communities from Lake Fryxell liftoff mats and glacier meltwater in Antarctica - MAT-01 | ecosystem: Environmental > Aquatic > Freshwater > Ice > Liftoff microbial mat | place... | reverse complement strand
CGTGATCTTTAGCTGCCAATATTAAATAACTGGTATAGGCAGCATAATACCCTAAAAACACCCCTCCTTCCCAACGTGAAATTTTATGCCATGTAAAAAAAACGGGAAGGCAAGCGACACAAGCAGCAATCGCCACAGGCAAATCAAATCGTAAAACAGAAGGAGCAACTGCTATCCCATCTGGTGCTATTAAACCCGTTACACCCACAATACCAAGAATATTGAAAATATTACTCCCGACAACATTTCCAACTGCAATGTCTCTTTGTCCGCGGATTGTCGCAACCACCGAGGTGGCTACTTCAGGAAGTGAAGTGCCTGCAGCAACGACAGTTATCCCAATAACAAGCTCACTGACTCCCCATGCCCTGGCTAAACTCACAGCACTATCCAATAACCAACCTGCGCCAAACACGCAAAAAATCAAGCCTAATATAATTAGCGCACATTGCTTTCCAATGTTTAGCGCATTTAATCCATTTTTACTTACAGAAAAGGCCGCTTGGTACTCATCTGTTACGGGTTTAGCTTCCCGTCGACCCTTGACTATTGCATAAATTATGTAGCAAATCAGACACAATAATAAGATTAAAGCATTTAACCTGGTTATCTTACCATCAAGGGACATTGCTAAAAGTAGTAAGTGCGCAACTATCATGATCGGCACCTCGTACCACACCAGACGCTGGGATATAACAAGGGGCGCCACTAATGCACAAATTCCGAGAATGAACAGAATATTAAAAATTGTGCTGCCAACATTAGTGCCAATGACTATATCCGGATGATTTGTCATTGCTGCACGCACACTCACTGCCATTTCAGGAGAACTCGTTCCAAAGGCTACAATCGTCAAACCTATTACTAAAGGAGAAATCCCGATTATTAGCCCTAAACGCGAGGCTCCACGGACAAGTAATTCAGCTCCACTGACCAACCCTGCTAAACCTAGTAACAACATAAAGACCGTCATTAATTTACTCCAATAAGTTTCTTAACAGCGATAATGAATACACCTGTCAGCAAGAGGTTAAGTGCCAATGATAAAACTGCAACTGTTAAAGCAATCCCGCCTAATCCATAACTCATTGATACCACCAGCACACCTGCTCCAACCTCACCTCTTGGGAACATTGCGATGGATAAAGCCAATCGTTCACGGATTGTTGCCTCTTTTCTATAACAGAAAAATGGAAACATTTTCCCGAGATTTGAAAGGATTGTCACAAATACAACATGTGATGCTATAACGACCCAGTCGATGGTATCATGTGGTATTTGCGGCATAGACAAGCCGACGAGAACCATAAAGCATGCTGCCACAATCGCGGAAACACGCTGTTCATCAGACTCTTCAGGCCCCTCTTGGTGTCCGGCCCGCGAATCATCAATATGCGGATTATGTCCTGCTGGACGTGCCAGCATGCAGCCAAGAACGAAAGCTGGAAGGAGGACTTCAATGTGTACGGGAACAACATCATTAATAACCTTACTTGTTAGATAAATGACTTCGCATAATCCTGTAATCAAACCCGCATACAACATAACCCAAGGCCAAGTTAACGGTAATCGCCACATGTGCAGATAGCGCCAAGCGATCCAAAGCAATACCATGATCATGAACAAAATCACCCCTAACTCCCACTTCATACCAGTCATGAATATCTTAACAGGGATCATCATCAAAATCGTATTGAGATCGTCTAGGATTGCAAGCACGCGTGTTTTACGAAATACCCATGTTGCCGATAATCCCGCGGCTGCAAGCATGGAGAAGAGTACGCCGACTGAAGTTGTTGCTGAAAACTTCGCCAGTAAAAAAGCCTCTTTCCAGGAATTCATATCTAGAACCCAAATAAAATACCCTGCACAAAGAAGCCAAGGAAACAGAGAAGCAGTCGCAGCTACTAAATAGTCCCAGCCGTATTGTTTGGGTTTTGACTTATCTATTTCAAACTCATATCCAACGTGAATCATGATGAAGGATAAGCAGAACATTGTACCCAATTGGATCCACTCTTCGCCAAATCCTCCAAGAAATTGTGAGCTAATCAGTCCAAAAACTAACAATAATGAGTAGAGTAGTATTTTTGTCATGGAGGAGTCTCGACAAATTTAGAATCAAATGTTGAGTCAACTTCTATCATTACCTCATTTCGACGTAAAAAGGGTATTGTCCAAGGCGGATTGTAAAACGCTAAGACAGCCTGTCCAATTGGCTTCAGTTTCTCAGCAACAATATACGCTTCAAGCTCCTCTGTATGCAGTTTAATATTTTCATTATTCGCAAGACCGGAAAATCGAATAACGGCAAAACGTCTAGCAGGCAATCGAATCAAAATCACGTCTTTAGAATTTGGTTTTGGAAGCGTTTCAAAGCTATATTTTTTTGGCATAACGAATCTGACTTTCCACTTATCCATATGCAGTTCCTGCAGCACGGGAGCGGTCATATCCATTTTTTCACCGAGTTCATTTGTAACTGGTGCTGTCATTTCCATTTTTTGGTTTGAGGTGTTATTCCCAAAGATATAATCCGCGAGAATTTTAAACCCCTCATTAATCGCTTGTTTTCTTTCACCGGAAACTTCAACTTCAGCTACAATCATGGGGGGATAGTCGCGGATTTCGATATTCTCTTCTGAAGTAACTAGTTTGTAATCGGGCTGTTCAACATTACTCATAATGTTACCTGCTAGTGCTGCTAAGATGATTATTCCCGCCAAGACTACTATTAATATTTTCACAGCAAATGCCTACGGTTAAGTTCAAATGGATTGGAAGTTATGGATTGCATCCATAATATTGAGGATCAGCAAGGGTTAATTCATCCTGGCTTGGTAGTTTTTATTTGTGTAAACATTTGGGACATCCAAAAACTTCCACAGTTTCTGATCCACAAATCTCACTCTCTAAACCTTTTTGGGTATCAACAACTCTCCAGCCGGGTTATAACATAATGTACAGGATGTAGCAAGTCGCTTCGCAAAAAAAGCATCCGCTAAAGCACATGCTCCATTATTCTCATGGTAGTGAGAAAAAGCATTCCACGTCTTTATCCAAGATGCAAGGTTTTGCTTTAGGACATTTCAAGTCTTTCATAAGAAGGATGACTGTGCTTCAAAATCTTTCCTTTACTTTATATTGCCCACTTTATTAAAAGTAAATTTGAGAGGCAATGTTTTTTATGAGGATTGCTTGGTTAATTAAATCCCGTAGCGATTTCTAACTTACAGTGAAAATGTACAAACCTTAAATCGGAGAAAATATGAAAGCATTAGATGTTATAGCTGCAATTCTATTGGTTATTGGTGGTCTTAACTGGTTTCTTGTGGGAGCTTTTGATTTCGACGTAGTTAAATTCATCTTTGGCAGCCTTCCCCTTATTCAAAAGGCGATTTATATTGTTGTGGGTTTAGCAGCATTTTATCAAATTTTTCAATGGAAAGCCATTCAAGACCGTTGGTAAGCGTAATTCAGGACGGGTAGAGAAATTCGCAACCACAGATTACAGCATCTGGGCCATTTGTGTACTTTGTACCGCCAAGAAATTCTAAGGGTGTCTACTTGCGCTTGCATATTACAAAACTGCTGAGGGATTATGCAAAAAGTGTACGCAATTTTTGGAGCAACAGGTGGAATTGGTTCTGTTCTGTCAAAGCGTCTTTCAGAAACCGGAGACATTATCTACTTGTTAGGTCGAAGCGAAGAGAAGTTAGCACGATTCTCCAAAGAAGTTTCTCAACCCTATATGGTTGTAGATGCCACTGATGAAAATCTTGTGGGTCAAGCTTTAAAAAAGATTGTAGAGAAAGAAAAGCATCTTGATGGTGTTGTCTCACTTATAGGATCCTTTTTTATTAAGCCTCTGCATCTGACAACACAAAAAGAATTTGAGGAGGTAATGAAAGTCAATACCACCTCATCGTTTTGCATACTGAAGCACGCTCTCAGTATTATGGAAAAGGGTTCAATTGTGCTCTCATCCTCGACTGCAGGACTCATAGGGCTTGCAAATCACGAGGCGATTGCTGCTGCAAAAGCAGCTGTAATTGGTCTGATGCGCTCTGCTGCGGCTTCTTATGGGACCAAAGGGATCCGAATCAATGCCGTGGCACCAGGACTCACCAGGACTCCGCTGACTCAAGCAATTACAAGTAATGAAATAGCTCTTAAAGCATCAACGGCCTTTCACCCGCTTGGACGTATCGGAGAGCCAGAAGACGTAGCTGCTGCCATTTTGTGGCTTTTGTCTGACGAAAGCGCTTTTGTCACAGCAGATGTAATTGCAGTTGATGGAGGACTTTCATCAATCAAACTCCGGCCAAGCGCTTGAACATCCGATAAGATTAATTAATGAACTTGAAAAACTTATATAGATAAAAATGATCTTTTTTTCCTTTTTTATGATCATGATTTCCATGATCCTTATCGATGGGTTATGGCTAGCACTTATGCTTAATCGTTTATACGTTCCCACTATTGGTCATCTCCTCAGTGACGTAATGGCAATTTGGCCAGCTATAATCTTTTATATTCTTTATGCAATTGCTCTTAATGTATTTGTTGTCTTGCCTGCCTTGAAAAATAATACAGGATATCTGGAGCTGTTACTGCTAGGAATGCTTTTTGGAATGGTTACTTATGGAACGTATGATTTGACTAATCAAGCCACGCTTAAAAATTGGCCTTGGATATTGACGGTTATAGATATTGCCTGGGGGAGTTGCTTAGCTGGGGCGGTAAGTTTGATTTCGACCTTTGTGACTCGTTATTTTTGGTAAACTCTCTAAACTCTTATGCAAAGAAGGAGAGTGAGAGACGCAAAGGAATTATAAGTTAAAGACTCTTGTCCCATCCATCGATGAGGCGCCCCTGTCCAAAATTGATTACCAAGCTTATTTAACCGAAAAATTTTCTGTCGGTTTCCCGAGGGAAAGCATTATCATTCAACAGATGTCTTACCAATTGACTCTGAAATGGGTCTTACAACGATTTTTGACTTTCTTTTGTGCATCAAATATAAATATAACCATTTAAGGGACACAAAAAATCGATTAGTAAAAGTGATGAGGTAAATGATGTGAATCATGCTCCAAGCTAGCCAAGCAATAAAACCAGATAGTTTTATTTTACCAGACATGGCTATCGCTTTTCCACTTCCAACAGTTGCCATCAGCCCCTTATCAAAATAGACAAAAGGCTTTCGATCTTTTTTTGGTATCTGTTTTTTTATGATGTTTCCGACATATTTACCCTGCTGTATTGCTACAGGAGCGAAGCCGGGAAGAGGTTTTCCATCGATTCCGATAGAGCAAGAAGCATCCCCTATAACAAAAATTTCTGGGAAACCCGGAATGGATAAATCTGATTCAACAATTACCCTTTTAAATTTATCCAGGGGGACATCTAAAGACTTTAAGATTGGCGACGCCTCATTGCCAGCAGCCCAGATAATATTAGACGTTTCAATAAACCGGTTACCTAGCCAAACCCCTTTCTCTGTGATGTTTGTCACAAAGGTGTTAAGTAATACTTGGACCCCCATTTTTTCTAAATATCCCTTGGCTTTTAAAGCTAAATCTTTAGGGAAAATCGGTAAAATCTGATCTGTTCCTTCAATCAGATAAATGATGGATTTACAGGGGTCAATTTTTTTAAAACTGCCCTTTAAAGAATCGTGAGCTAGCTCAGCAATAGCACCTGCCATTTCAACACCAGTAGGACCTCCACCAATAATGACAAATGTCATAAATTTTTCGCTTTCGAGAGAATCCGTTGCCCTTTCTGCATTTTCAAAGCTCACCATGATATTATCACGGATTTGATTGGCATCGTTAAGACTCTTTAAGCCTGGAGCATACTCTTCCCATTCCGGGTTATTAAAGTAAGAATGGTTACTACCGGGGGCCAAAACTAAATAATCATATGAAAAAGCTTCTCCATTAGCTGCAATCACCCTTTTATTATGTTTATCTATGCGACTCACATCAGCAAGAAGAACATCGGCATTGCTTTGATTTTTAAATACATCTCTTAACGATGTCGCAATGTCAGTGGAAGAAAGCGCTGAAGTCGCCACTTGGTAAAGGAGAGGTTGGAAAAGATGGTGGTTCGTTTTGTCTAGAAGTAAAACGTCAGCATCCGCCTTCTTAAGTGCTTTAAGGACGTTAAGTCCAGCAAACCCGCCACCTATAACAAGAATTTTATATTTAGGCATTTTTTGCATGTTGCTTAAGGGATAAATTTAATGTTCAATTTTTCTGATTCTATGATCCTAGAAACGGCAGTTAAAAGCAACAAATCGACTTAATTTTTTAAGCGATAATCAAAGGGTGGCCTTGGCAACCTCCAAATTCCAACTTTGATGAAAAGCAACGTATTATCAAAACTCGCTTTGAGGTCTAATTTAATGATTTTAGCCTCAGTTTTGTATCTCGCAAATCGACATATCCTCATGGTCATAAGCGATTACAAGAAATCTAAACCCTCTATTAAAAGCGAAAACTTCGACTTCAAAGCGAGTTCTGCATTTAACTTAAATATTGCTAGAAATCCAGTGAAGAATTACGGCAGTAAAACTGTATCAATCACGTGGATCACTCCATTGGAGCCAACGATGTCTGTTTTAACCACTTTGGCACCATTGACAGTAACATTTGATCCATCGACCTTAATATCGAGATCTTTTCCATTCACCGTTTTAGCTTTCATTGTCTTTACATCAGCCGCGAGGACTTTGCCAGAAACAACGTGGTAAGTCAAAATAGCTGCCAACTTTGCTTTGTTTTCTGGTTTTAGTAAGCTTTCTAGGGTTCCTGCGGGTAATTTAGCAAAAGCTGCGTTGGTTGGCGCAAACACGGTAAATGGGCCTTGCCCTTCTAGGACTGAAACTAGGTTGGCTGCTACAATTGCTTTAACCAAAGTACTAAAATCACTATTCGATTGAGCGATTTCGACGATGTTTTTTTCTGTTGCCATATTCTTCTCCATTATTTTGGAATTCTTGTAATATTGTTCATTATCTGCACACAATGACACGCTCATAATACTTGCAAGGGCAAATGCAAAGGATGTCATTTTACCAAATTTTTTTTTCATATAACCTCAATTTAAGTTGAGCCAAATTTCTTGGGTACAATCTTACACATATCTCATTCTCATTTTTTTTTACATAAAAATTTCTTAGAAAATCATCCGATTGAGAATTAATCTGCTTTATTACGTCGAAGACTGCTAAAATATGAAAAGATAGTTTTTGTAACTGCTCATAAAAGTTGAGGTGTCTCTAAAAAAATAATTGACTAATTTAAGTGAAACCAGGAATAAGTAAGATAACTTTATCTAGATAGCTTATTTTTTTTTGATCTAATCTTAACAAAGGATTTTTTTTTATGATGGATCTTACCCATGGAGAGTATGGGTTAGTTTATAATGTATTCTCCTTTGTGATCGCTGCGATGGGAGCTGCCTTTTTTTTCTTTATTTTATCGAGAGACCTTGTTTCAAAAAAATATCGTCTAGCCGTTAACGTGTCTGCAATTGTGACATTGGTTGCTTGTTACCACTATTTTAGAATTTTCAATAGCTGGGAGGGTGCGTACGGTATACAGAATGGTTTTTATAAGCCATCGGGCACTCCCTTTAATGACGCCTACCGTTACGTTGATTGGCTGCTAACAGTTCCTCTGCTGATGGTTGAATTGATTGCTGTTCTAGGCCTTCCTTGGGATAGGGCTAAAAATTTATTTATTAAATTAGCAGGGGCTGCATTTGCCATGATTCTTCTTGGATACCCTGGAGAGATCTCCCGTGATTCAGCGACAAGGATGACCTTTTTTATATTAAGCATGATTCCCTTCATTTATATCATGTACGTCCTTTATTTCCGCCTAGGAGATTCTCTTGTCGATCAGCCGCAATCGGTAAAATCTTACGTGAGTTTTTTAAGAAACCTAACACTTGTCGCATGGAGCTTTTACCCAATTGCTTATCTGCTCGATCAATTTTTGGGTTCATCAACAGGAGTTGTGGCAGTCCAAGTCGGCTATAGTATTGCCGACGTTGTGGCTAAGTGTGGCTATGGGCTTATTATTTACTGGATTGCTAGAGTCAAGACAGAAAGTGATGGTCAAATAGTCATAAATTAATACTTAACTCTCTCTTAAAACCCGGCAACAGTGCCGAGTTTTCCTATCTTAAGGTATATTCTAAATGACCAATTCTGTGAAAAAACATGCGATCTGTATTGGTGGAGGATTTGGGGGAATGGCGGCAGCCTTACGTCTTAAGGCGTTGGGCTATCGAGTAACTCTCTTAGATAGGATGCCTTTTTTAGGCGGTCGTGCCCAGGTCTTTCAAAGAGAGGGTTTTTGCTTCGATGCCGGCCCTACGGTTATCACGGCTCCTTTTTTATTCGAGGAGCTTTTCACGCTCTTTTCTAAAAAAATGGAGAATTACGTGGAATTGATCCCATTGAAGCTATGGTATCGCTATCTTTTTGAAGATGGCTCGACCCTTGACTATGGAGAGAATTTAGACGACTTACTCTCACAAATTCGTTTGTTTAATCCAAAGGATGTCAAAGGATATAAGCAGTTACTTATCTTCTCAGATAGGATCTATGATGTGGGGTTTGAACGTCTAGCGAGTCAACCTTTCCACTCATTTATAACACTTCTTAAAACAATTCCTGATCTTTTAAAATTGAGAAGCTATAAGTCTGTTTTTGGCCTTGTTTCTGGATTCATCAAGAATGAAAATCTAAGACGGGCCTTTACAATTTCTCCCCTTCTTGTCGGAGGAAATCCCTTTCAAACCACTTCAATCTACACTTTAATCCAAAGTTTAGAAAGAAGATGGGGAGTCCATTTTCCAAAAGGAGGAACAGGGGCACTTGTGGAGGCGTTACGAAAATTAATGGAAGAAGAGAACATAGCTATAGCTCTAAAGACCTCCGTCCAAAAAATTGTCGTTAAAAATTCAAAAGTCGAAGGTGTTGAATTAAGTGATGGACACTTTCTCCCCGCAGACATTGTGGTTGTGAATGGGGATCCTGCCTATGTTTATAAAAATTTGATTGAGCCTGTATTTCGAAAAAAATGGACAAATAGGAAGGTGGATAGTTTATCTTATTCTATGGGATTATTTGTTCTCTATTTTGGAACTAAGAAAATATATCCAAATATTGCGCACCATACGATTATCTTTGGCAAGGCCTACCGCGAACTCCTCCATCAGATTTTTAATTTGGGCACACTCTCAGAGGATATGAGTTTGTATATTCATCGACCCACTGCGACTGACTCTGCGATGGCCCCTTTAGGATGTGATAGTTTTTATGCTCTGGCCCCTGTCCCAAATCTGAGTTCTGGGATTAACTGGGATAAAATAGGCCCTCTTTATCAGGAAAAATTATTGAATTTGATTGAAAAAAGACTTTTGCCAAGTTTGCGTGAGAACTTGTTGACAACTTTTTATGTAACTCCGAAAAACTTTCAGCATGATTACCTGTCTGAGCATGGAGCGGGATTTTCGATTGCTCCTATTTTTAGACAGTCGGCCTATTTTCGTTTTCACAATCAATCAGAGGATATTAGCTCGCTTTACTTTGTAGGAGCAGGTACGCATCCTGGAGCAGGTTTACCAGGTGTTTTAAGCTCGGCTAAAGTCCTTGAGAAAATCCTTAAAGAGAAAAAATGATATGAAATCTGAACAGGTGATGCGAGATCACGGCAAAACTTTTTTTTGGGCAACAACCTTTATTCCTAAGGAAATAGCTGAAGATATTTATACACTTTATGCATTTTGTCGGTTTGTTGATGATTTAGTCGATGTAAGAGCACTATCCTGTAAAACAATTATCGAGGATCTTGAAAATCAAGAGAGTGAAATTCTCCCTGTACAAAGATTTCTGTCGATGACATCTAGAAGAAAAATGTCTCTTGAACCTGCAAAAATTTTAGTAAACACACTAGAAAATGATCGGAGTGGCCAGAGAATTGAAAGTTGGCGAAATCTTCTTCACTATTGCTACGGTGTAGCTTCCACAGTAGGATTGATGATGTGTGATATTTTAGGGGTGAAGAATCAGCAAGCTTATGCCTTTGCAATAGATCTTGGCATTGCGATGCAACTGACCAATATTGCGCGAGATGTTTTTGATGATGCCTCTCACAACCGCATTTATTTACCTCAAGAGGCATTTTCCTCGTCGATAAGTGATCGTAATATTCTATTGAATGAGGATCTTCACCAATTATTAAATGTGCGAGAGAAGATACTCCAAATGGCAAATCTGTACTATTCGAGTGCCGATAGAGGTATGCACTTTCTTCCATTGGGCAGTCGTCTTGCTATTATCATCGCTTCCAGGCTGTATCAGGCTAAAGGAGAAACCATTCGAAAAGATCCGGTAAAATATTTTAAGTTAAGAGCCGATGTTCCTTTTCTTGGAAAGGTCTATCAGACATTACGTGCTCTTCGATTTTTTTGTACCGATTTCCTTTTGCCTCAATCAGAGATTAAGCATGACGCTTCTCTCCATCTCTATCTCCAGTGTTTACCTGCTGTAGATTCGCCAAGATGAAAGAATATGATTATATTATTATTGGAGGAGGGTGTTCTGGCCTCTCTTTAGCTATTCACATCGCAAAAAAGGAACCTCATAAGCGACTGATAATTCTTGAGAGTCGTTTCGTTTATCAACATGATAGAACTTGGTCATTTTGGGATGTGGATGCACATCCTTTCGAAAATCAAATTCAGCATACTTGGAGCCAGTGGCAAGTTCGGTATCAAGATTGTGAATTGACCCTCGATTCAAGCAGTTATCGATATTGCACTATTCCATCAGAATGCTTTTATAAAGCTGCCATGAAAAAAATCAGTCTTTTATCGAACCTTACTTTGCTCATGGATTGCCATGTCGCCAGTTTGGTTGAATCATCTTCTAATGTCATCATTGAAACGAACAAAGGGTCTTATACATGTGCGAAAGTCTTTGACAGCCGCCCAGTAAAAACTAAAGCCTCTCTTTATCAACACTTCTTGGGTTGGCAAGTCTTGAGTGAACGTCCTGTTTTTGATCCCCAAGCAGTGATGTTAATGGATTTTGATGTAGACCAGTCCAAGGGGCTTCACTTTATGTACGTTCTTCCCTTTTCTTCTACAGAAGCGTTGATTGAATCGACATTTATCTCCCCCCATATTCATGATGATCAAATTTATGAGGAGGCCATTTCTGGCTATTTAAAAGCCCGCTTTCAGGCCTCCGGATATCAAATTGTTCGAAAGGAGCGTGGCATATTACCCCTAAGCACGACTATACCTGATATAACATCGTGTAAGGTGATTCCTATTGGTGCAAAGGCAGGTTGGTCTCGAGCAAGTACTGGGTACGCATTTTTGCCCATACAAAAAGCTATTCAAAATCTAGCATTTGATCAACTAAAGGGGAAATCTTTCAACATAGACCCCTATCTCGATCAAATTTTTTTAGCATTTCTTCATGATCACCCCCAATACGCGCCGGGAATCTTTTTCGAACTCTTTCGTAAAAATTCTCCTGAACGACTTATCCGATTTTTGACTGGTCACCGGTCGTTTGTTGATCTTTTGCAAGTGCTTTTTTCAATGCCAAAAATTACCATGATAAAACAAGCTTTCCGACTTATCACTAAGGGTGGAATATGACCCATTCAAAAGTTTATGCCAGTCATCAGGTTTTATTTTTATTTCTAGTCACTTTAGTTTGTTGTCTCCCATTGAATTATTTTAGCCCTTTTTCAAATCTTAAAGTTTATTTGACATTGATCCTTTTTTTTGGATTGGGTATTCCCCATGGAGCGCTTGATCTCTCATTAGGAAAAAAATTACTTCAGCCTAAATTTGGATCTCGATGGATAATTGTCTTTGTTCTGGTATATGTGTTGTGTGTCGGGTTTATTGTTCTCTTCTGGTTGCAGTCCCCTCTACCATCATTTCTTTTGTTTATAGCGATATCTGCTTTTCATTTTGGATTTAGTGACCGCTTAAATAAAAATGGTTGGATAGGAGCTTTAGAAGGTTTTGGAAGAGGATTTTTGCCTATCACAGTACCAGCCTATTTTTATCCCCATTTATTTCAAGAACTTGTAGAAAGTTCTCTTTCCGATGCACAAGCTCTTATGCTAATCAAGATTGTCCAACTTTTCTTTTATCCTGACCTGATTTTTGTGATTATGGTGATTCTTTATGGTTTTTTACAAAGGGATAAATCTAATTTAATGAACAGTTTGGAGCTCATCTCTCTGCTTGTCTTATTTTTGAGTCTCAAACCATTCGCAGCATTTTTAATCTATTTTTGTTTTCTTCATTCCTTCAGGCATATTCTGTATGTGCTGGAAGAGATGAATCGACTTTTCAATATGGATTCAGTTAAATGGTTGATTGTGCAAGCCCTACCGGCAACTGTAGTTACTTTATTAGCCCTTGCAATCTGCTATTTGACTTTAGAACATGAGGCGATCGATGTCCCCACTATGCTTAATCTTTTTTTTATTAGCTTAGCTGCCTTGACGTTTCCCCATATGATTTTGGTGGAGGCCGCCAAGAACTGAGATCTTGTGAAGAAGGAGTGTAAGTTATGGATTGCACCATCCACAATATTGAGGATCAGCAAGGGTTAATCCATCCTGCCTTAGTCGGTTTTCTTTGTGTAGACATTTGGGGCATCCAAAAACTTCAGATTTGACCATTTCAGTTTCTGATCCACACATTTCGCACTCTAACCCCTTTTGGGTATCCACTAATCCCCAGCCCGGGTTATAGCAAGATGGACAGGGTGTGGCAAGTCGCTTGGCAAAGGAATCGGCCAATTCTTTAATCACTTCCATGCGAGTTGGGTTCATATGTGCCCGCATGTCTGTTTCTACTAAAGCATTGCCATCGTCTGAGAGACGACAGCACTTAAAAAATGCATCTTCAAGCACATCATATGTCTGTATACCCTTGATAATAATGGTTTTTTTATTAGATTTATTGGGTCTGACGATTAAACCATGGGAAGGAAACAGCACTTGATCGCAAAATGTCTTTAATCGCTGAGGATCAGAAAATGCTTCCGCGCAATGATTGGTTTTTGTGCTGAGCAACGACTGGTGAAGTGCAAAACCTCGCTCTTGATCCTTGAAGTATAAAATCTCATGGTCACAACCTATAAATGGAATAAAAGGATGTGGACCAAAGCTCCCCTCACTGGCAATGCCGATAGTCATTTTACTTTCTTTCATTGCAAGTTCACATTTTTGACGAACACACGTCAATGGATGGCCCTTCCTTTCCACTTCCCCAGTGAATGTCCCTAGCTGATCCGTATCAATTTTTGTTTTGATCATTTTTAGGCCCATTAAATCCAATAAAGGAGGAGCAATCACCTTTTCTTTTTCATGCATCGTCGCAATAACACATGTTTTATCAGTATATGAATGCTTTTTCGTAAAATTAACCGGATTTGTTTTGCATCTATCAGTCTCAACTTTGATCTCTACCCATGCTGCCTTCCCAATTAATCGATAAGGTTTGCTATCTAAGGGGTCTATTGCGACCAAAATGACCCAATGATTAAAAAGCAAAGTTTGCAATATTGACTGTTTTTCAATAATCGAGTCGATTCTAGAACGGGGTGCATACACAATGACTTGCAAGCGTATAGCCTCATGATAGCAGTGATCATCGGTTGTGTTGACTGATTGTAAGGGAAGCCCCTGCATCAAGTCGCTGCTATTTCCCTGCATAATGCCGAACTTGCCTGTGACGTTATGGGTAATTTTACTCCCACTGCCGTAGGCGATATTATTCAAAGTAGAGAAGAAATATTGTGTATTAATCCATTCTGCGACGACCATAGGGGCCGTTAATATTGTCTCTAATGACTTTCCGGCTTCATCTTCCTCCCATTTATAGGAATGCAAAAAGCATCTCCCATCCAAGTCTAAGTCTTTTGTGAGGCTCCTAGGTCCAATAATGAAAGCTGCATTACGTGCAAGACCCCACTCTGGACGCACCTCGGCCCAGTCAGAGCTGCGCTTCAAAACATGCTTTTTGGCTTTAATGGGAGATGCGTCCAAACCGAATGTTCTGCAACGGTATTGACTATTTGCGATTCCTGCTTTGCTAAAATCTGCTTTTAACTTCTCAGTTATCTCTTGATGGGTAATGTTTACAATGCCTCGATCGTAGATGACAACTTCATCGGTTGTTGTATTATGCTCAGCCCCGAGGAATAGGGTATCATCAGGAATCGCAATCCCTTTTTCTAGAAGAGCAGCCCTGACCTCGTTAGAATTAAGAATCGTCGCTAGTATTTTGCCATTTGGTCCCCCATGATTTCCTCCACAGGCTCCACAGTCAAGAGCCGAAGCATAAGGGTTATTTTCTGTTTGACTCCCGTGTCCGCATAACACAACTAATCTACTAAAATTCTTTGTCAATCCTATGAGTCTAAGAGCTGATTCTCCAAAGATAATTTGATTGGCTATTGGGATATCAATTCTTGGAAGAGTCGCAAGGGTTGGCGTCAGCTTCTCTTGAATTGCCTGCTTAAATTTTACGCTGCTTATAGGCATAATGGTGCGGATTGCCATCCAACAACCACACCAAAGACCAAGAGTTTCCACAAGCGCAAAAGGTGTCGCAAAGTTATACTTTAAATCCTGATAAAATCCCCGGAACATCTCGAGGAAACTCCGGCCTTTTTGATGATGGGAAATTCGCGCGTTTTCTTCACTGATCGGTTCTTCAAAAACTTCATCGCTTGGTTTTATAAGAACAGGACAACACTCTTTCACCTGATCTGTGTTATAGCTGTGAACAGAAACCGGTAATCCAAAAAAACCAGCAAATCCAAGGGTCTCGTAATTTCCCTCACGCTCGAGTCTCATGCGAAAAGGCTCTGAGCGCACATCAATGCAAAATACAATTTGAGCATCTGGTCTAGGAAGAGGTTCATTTCTCTTATTAAGCTTCACAACTTCTGGAATTACCAATTTCAATAGCGTTTGGAGATATTTTTCCTCTTTTCTCTTTAATTCTTTAAAAAACTCTTTGCCTAAAGCTTTTGAATGAGATACATCTTTTTTTAATTCCCTTTTTTGGCAATCTCCCTTAATTGCACAAGTGATTACAAGTCGAACAGCCAGAAAATCTGTTAGAGAAATCGGATTCTTAAATCCAGCTTCTTTATTTTGCCACTCAGCGCGCCATTTAATGTATCCGGCCCATCCAGGGAGCTCTGCTAGTGAATATTTAAGATATTCTTCTATTTGTTCATCTGGAATAGTCAGCCTCTTGAGGCAGAAGAAAATAGCCTCTTCAGCTTCGCTAGGAAGTGACAATAACCACTCATTTTTTTTAGAAAATCGTAAATTATTATCAAAAGGAGCAAGCAAAGACCATGCTCGATAAAATCCTTTTTCCCTACCAGGCATTGTAATTGTCGCTTGACCTTCATCTAAAAAAACCTGGCACCACTTGACCATTTCTCGATTGACTTCACTAGAGGTGTTTCCAGTTATATCAGAACTATCAGTTAAAAAAGTTTCCCCCATTGCGATTGCATCTTCAAAATTCAACGATTCAATACATTGAAGTGGATTTCTGGCAATAATTGTTTGCATTGGCCAAAGAGGAGCAATGATTTCTGCAGCATTTGCAATAAGGGTTTTGATGTTTACATCGGCAGTTTTCATGATCAAGTCCTTAAAATTTGTATCCATTTCTGCTCGAGGTAATGGTTTTTGGATCTGGTTGGCTAGCATTAAGCATTCTCACATAAAAATGGCGCCACCAAAGAGATCCTTCGTGATCTGTAAAAGGCTTCAAGTTTAGTGCTATCCAAATACAAAATATCAAGGTAATGGCAATGATATGGATAGAATTTAGCAGCTGAGGTTGCCAGATTTGAAGTGGCGCCACAGCCACTTCAATGAGATCAACAGTAAGTCCATAAAGGATACCTGTAGCTAAGCAAAAGACACTTGCAGTCATAACAAAAAAAAGAGATTGTTTCTTTTGAAGCAGCGTGTGAGCTAATTGAGTAGATG
>Ga0105044_10006487_pt1 | contig 16085 bp, 17 predicted proteins | sample MAT01_FD_78092 | JGI IMG/M metagenome (GOLD analysis project Ga0105044, IMG submission 78092) | Freshwater microbial communities from Lake Fryxell liftoff mats and glacier meltwater in Antarctica - MAT-01 | ecosystem: Environmental > Aquatic > Freshwater > Ice > Liftoff microbial mat | place... | reverse complement strand
GAGGGCTGCGCGCGCCACGCCGTCACCGGGGCACCACCGCCACGATGGCCTCGTCGTGGTGCTGACGGTGGATGGCGCACAGGCGGCTCTCCTCGGCTCGGGCGACCGCATCGGCCGGTGCGGTCAGCATGACCGCCGGGGAACGGCGGGAACAGGGGGCGGGGGCCGGGGGTTCCCTCCGAGCGATGAGATCCAGCGACACCAGGGCGGGGATCGGCGACCACGGCCTGCTGGCGAACGGCCACGGTGCCGCCCTCGTGACCCGCGACGGGACGATCGACTGGGCGTGCCTGCCCCGTTTCGACTCCCCCGCCGTCTTCGCCGAGCTGTTGGGCCAGGGCGCCGGGCACTGGTCGCTGCGGCCCTGTGACCAGGGGGCGACCGCGACCAGGCGATACCTCGACGGCCGATCCGGAGCGATGGCCTTCCGGACCGAGCTCGCCCTCCGACCCGAGTTCGGCCTCGTCACGCCACGCCACCACCGACGCCAGGGTGGGCTCCTCGCCCGGGGTGGCGCCACCGCCTTCACCGTCGACTCGGCCGTCGACCTCGGCCTCGGGACCACCCCGTCGGCCACCTTCACCGTCGAGGCCGGGGATCGCCTCGCCTTCGACGTCCGCCTCTGTGACCCCTGGACCGACCCGCCGGCCCCCCGCACCCAGGAGGATCTGGCCGCGATCGCTGACGACACCGCGGCGGCGTGGCGCTCCTGGTCGGGGCTGCACCAGTCCTACGACGGCGCCTACCACGAACTGGTGCGCCACAGCGGGCGGGTCCTGCAGGCCCTCACCTACGCCCCGAGCGGGGCGATCGTGGCCGCGCCGACGACCTCGCTGCCCGAAGTCGCGGGCGGCTCACGGAACTGGGACTACCGCTTCAGCTGGGTGCGCGACGCCAGCCTGACCATGGAGGCGCTCTGGGTCGCGGCCTGCCCCGACGAGGCCGAGGACTTCTTCGCGTTCTTCGCGACCGCCGCCGGCACCGACCTGCGCGACGGACGGCCACTCCCGATCATGTACGGCATCGGGGGCGAGCGACACCTCCCCGAGGTCGAGCTCGACCACCTCGGAGGCTTCGCCGACAGTCGGCCGGTTCGAGTCGGCAACGGCGCCTGGGACCAGGTCCAACTCGATGTCTACGGCGAGCTGCTGGGCGCGGCCTGCCGGCTGGCGGACCAGCTCGGCGGTTTCAGCGCCGACACCGCTGCCTTCCTCGTCGAGTTGGCCGATGCCGCGGCTGCGCACTGGACCGACGCCGACCAGGGCATCTGGGAGGTCCGGGGCGGCCCCCGCCACTTCACGTACTCCAAGCTCATGTGCTGGGTCGCCCTCGACCGGGCCGTCGCCCTCGCCGACCGAATCGGCGGCGAGGACCGCGTCGAAGCCTGGGAGGCCACACGCGACGAGATCCACCGGACGATCATCGACCGGTGTTGGAGCCCGTCGGCCGAGGCCTACGCCCAGTCCTACGACAGCGACCTCCTGGACGCGTCGGTGCTGATGATGCTCATCGTCGGCTTCCTCGCCCCCGACGATCCCCGGGCCCGCTCCACGGTCGAGGCGATCGCCGACCACCTCACCGACCCCCACGGCTTCGTTTTCCGCTACCTCGACGACGACGGCATGGAGGGCGAGGAGGGCACCTTCGCCATCTGTACCTTCTGGCTGTCCCATTGCTGGGCCCTGCTGGGCGAGGTCGACCGGGCCCGGGCGCTGTTCGACCGCCTCACGGCCTGCGCCAACGACCTCGGCCTGCTCGCCGAGGAGATCGACCCGGCCACCGGCGACATGCTCGGCAACTTCCCGCAGGCCTTCACCCACATCGGCCTGGTCAACGCCGCCTGGGCCATCCACCAGGCCGAGCAGGCGAGCGGTCGGCCAGCCCGGTGACGCGATCTGTTCGCCACGACGACCGCCCGCCGCTCCTCGGCCCCCTCCGGTGGGGAATGACGGGCGTCGGGCTCGGGGTTCCCCGGCGCCGAGGGGGCGCCGAGACTCGACCGCCCCGATCTCCTGTCCCGCCCCGAGTCGATGGTGATGAACCCGTCGTCGCCGTCGTCGGCGGTCGACCGCTCGGTGCTGACGACTCAGGGTCGAGACCCGGCGGCCGAGGGGTCCAGCAGCCCCGCGGCCCACGGGGCATCGGTCAGCGGCAGGAGGTGTCCGGCCCCGGGCCGGACGAGTACGTGCAGGGCATCGTGCTCCTCGGCGAGGCCGGCGTAGACGGCTCCGTCGACGATCCGGTCTGCCTCACCCCGCACCAGAACCGTCCGAACCCCATGGTCGTCCAACCGCCGGACGGCGTCGGGCCAGGAGGCCGAGAGCACGATCTCCTCCATGGCGCCCTGGTAGGCGGGCCAGGTGTGGTCGACGGCGCGACGGCTCACCGCCACGGGTAGCTGCGGGCTGGCGAGCACGGCGACCAGGCGGGCCGTGCGCCGGTAGCGGCACACCAGTCGGCAGGCGGCCTCGGCGCTGCGGGTGTCCAGGGCGAAGAGCCGCTCCATGAGGCCGAGCCCGGCGATCGCCGCTACCGCGTCCCGCCGATCGGGGTGCAGTGGCGCACCCCAGGTCACGACGCGCTCAACCGCCCCGGCATGCCGCGCCGCCCACTCGATGGCGAGGACACCGCCGAGAGAGTGGCCCGCCACCACCAGTGGGCCGTCGAGGAGGCCCAGTCGCTCGGCGACCTCATCGAGGGTCTCGAGATGGCGTTCGATGGTGAACGCCGTCTCCCCCGGGCTCCTCGACCGGCCGAAGCCGAGTAGATCGGGGACGGCCACGGTGCAACCGTTTGCCGCCGGCGCATCGAATGCCCTTCCGAAGCTGTCGCTGGACGCGAGAAGGCCATGCAGCAGCAACACCCCACCTCCAGAGCCGCGCAGCGTGCGGACGCTGAGCGGGCCGATGCGCCGGTGCCGTCCCGCTGACGGTCGCCACGCCCGCACGGCGGCGGATCGCCGGTGGATGGCGAGCCAGGCCGCGACCCCCGCCAGCCCGACCGGCGCGACCACCCCCGGCCGCCCCGGCGGCCCCGGCCGACGACCATCACACCACCCGGTCACCCGCCGCCGAGCAGCCGCGTCACGAAGCGGGCCACCTTGCCGGGCTCGGGCGGCTCATAGCCCTCGGGGAGCCGGTCGGGAGCGACCTCGTGGACGGCGCGCAGCACCTGGCCCGAGCTCGGGTTGACCAGGCCGAGCTCACCCATGACCACGGTCGGCACCGTCTCGGACCCGCCGGCGAACCGCCGGACGAGGGCCCTCGCGTCGGCGTCCCGCCAGATGTTGCGCTTCGTGTAGTCCAGTCCGGCCTTGTCGAGGCCGTGCTGCAGCATGACGCAGAAGCCGCACCCCGGGCGCCAGAGCAGGACGATCTCGGCCGAGGCCGTCGTCATGACGCCATCAGGTCGTTCAGGGCGTCCTCGATGCCGCGATGGAACGTCGGGTAGGCGTAGATCATCGACCGCAGATCGGTGATCGGAACCCGAGCATGCACCGCCAACGCAAGAAGGCCGAGGACCTCACCCCCGGCGGGCCCGACCGCGGTGGCGCCGACGAGCACGCCGAGGTCGACATCGGCCACCAGCTTGATCAGCCCCTCGTTACCCACGGCGTGCAGCCAGCCCCGGGCGGTGCTCGGCACCTGGGCCCGGCCGACTGCCACCCGGACCCCGGCGGCGACGGCATCGGCCTCGCGGAGCCCGACCGACCCCACCTCGGGATCGGTGAAGGTGACGCCGGGGACGGCGTGGTACTCCGCCTCGGCGTGGTCAACACCGAGGATGTCGGCCACCGCGATCCGGGACTGGTACATGGCGACGTGGGTGAAGGCGCCGTGACCGGTGACGTCGCCGACGGCCCACACGCCGTCGGCCACCCGGAGGTGGCTGTCGGTGGGGGCGGCCCGGGCCGACTCGTCGACGCCGACCGCGCCGAGACCGACGGCACCGAGGTCGACCCGGCGACCGGTCGCGACCAGCAGGTGCTCGGCCGGGAGCTCGGTCCCGTCCTCCAGGGTGACCCGGATCCGACTCCCGTCGGGTCCGACCCGGACGGCCTTGGCCGCGGTGTGCACGGCGATGCCCTCAGCCGAGAACACCTCGGCCAGCAGCTCGCCCACCTCCGGCTCCTCCAGCGGCAGCAACCGGTCGAGGGCCTCGACCACGGCCACGCCGGCGCCGAAGCGGGCGAACACCTGCGCCAGCTCCAGCCCGATCGCCCCGCCCCCGAGCACCACCAGGGACGATGGCACCTCCTCGGTGGCGATCGCCTCCCGGTTCGTCCAGTACGGGACGTCGACGAGACCGTCGATCGGCGGAATGGCCGGCCCGGCGCCGGTCGCCACGACGATCCCCCGCCGGGCGGTGATCTCCTGGTCGCCGGCCTGCACCCGGCCCGGGGCGACGATCCGTCCCGTGGCCCGCAGGAAGCGGCCGCCCTTGCCCTCGAAGCGCTCCACGGCGACGGTGTCGTCCCAGTTGTCCGTCGCCTGTTCCCGGATGCGCCGGGCGACGGGCGCCCAGTCCGGCCGGACGTCGGCGGTGCCGGCCACGCCGTCGACCCGGCGGGCTTCCTGGAGGAGGTGCGCCGCCCGCACCATCATCTTGGAGGGCACGCATCCCCAGTAAGGGCACTCACCGCCGACCAGCTCCCGGTCGATCCCGATGACGTCCAGGCCGGCCTCGGCCAGTCGACCGGCGACATCCTCACCGCCCGGCCCCATGCCGATGACCACCACGTCCGCAGATTCGCTCATGATCCCGAAACCCTGGCAGGCGGGTGGCTGTTCCGCCAGGGGTCGGGGAATACGGGGCGACCCGTCCGTGGTTTCCGGTCCGTGCGTGCCCGATCGAGAACCGGCCTGCGAGCCGGTGCCGCCGCCGTCGCCCTCGGGCTGACGGCAACCGCCTGCCTCACGGGTGACGATGCCGGTCCCGGTCGGGCCGCACCGGGCGACACGGGGGTGGAGGCGATCACGGAGTCGACGGCGGTCCCCGTCACCGTCCCCCAGATCGCGTCGACCCCGGACGAGGACGTCATCTCCGCCATCGACTCCGCCGGCGACGACCGCCACCCCGAGCCGCTCATCGATCCCGACGACCTGCGCTCCGGAGGCCCCCCGCCCGACGGGATCCCCGCCATCGACGAGCCCACCTTCCTGCCCACCGACGAGGTCGACTTCCTGTCCGACGAGGAGCCGGTCCTGAGCCTCGAGGTCGAGGGCGAGTCACGCGCCTATCCCGTGCAGGTGATGATCTGGCACGAGATCGCCAACGACACCATCGGCGATGTCCCGGTGGCGGTGACCTACTGCCCGCTCTGCAACTCGGCCATCGCCTACGACCGCCGCCTCGGCGACCGGGTCCTCGACTTCGGCACCTCGGGCCTGCTCTACAACTCTGCCCTGGTCATGTACGACCGCCAGACCGAATCACTGTGGAGCCACTTCACCGGTGAGGCCTTCGTCGTCTTCCTGACCGGAGAGCAACTCGACATCTTCCCGATGTCCACGGTGTCCTGGGCCGATTGGCGCGACGCCAACCCCGACGGTCTCGTGCTGAGCCGGGAGACCGGCCACGATCGTGACTACGGCGTGAACCCCTACCCGGGCTACGACGAGATCGGCAACAACCCCTTCCTCTTCGACGGCGAGGTCGACGACCGCCTCCCGGCGATGCAGCGGGTGATCGGCCTCGAGACCGACGACGACTCGGTCGCCGTGCGCCTGGACGCGGCGACCGAGGCCGGCGTCGTCGAGATCGACCTCGACGGAGAACCGGTGGTCGTCTGGCTCGAGCCCGGCACGACCTCCGCCCTGGACGGCGGCGGCGTGGACACCGGACGCGATGTCGGCGCCTCCGCGGCGTTCCGGCCCCGGGCCGGCGGCCAGGACCTGACCTTCCGCCGCACCGACGCCGGCTTCGTCGACGACCAGACTTCCTCCACCTGGGACATCTTCGGCGAGGCCGTGGACGGCCCGCTCGAGGGTGAGCGGCTCGAGGCCGTCCCCCACCTCGATACGTTCTGGTTCGCGTGGGCGGCGTTCGAGACCGAGACCCGGATCGTGCCGGACGAGGAGTGACCATGGACATCGGCGACCCCATCGGCGACATCAGCCTGGAGACCGCCGCGGGCGACCGCACCGCGCTCTCGGACCACCTCGACTCGATCCTCGTGGTGCAGTTGCTCCGGTACTACGGCTGAGTCCCCTGCCTCGCCTTCCTCTCGCAGTTGCGGGAGGCTCAACCCGAACTCACCGCCAACGGGGCCAAGATCCTGGCGGTCGGCACCGGCGCGCCCTTCCAGGCCGAGCACCTCATGGCCACCGAGTACGACTTCGAGTGCCTCGTCGACCCCGACCGCAACCTCTACCGGGCGCTCGGCGTCGAGCACATCGCCTTGAACCAGTGGCTGCGCATCTCGACCTGGCGGAAGTACCTGCGCTCTCGCGGCCAGGCCAAGCAGGGTCGCATCACCGGCGACCCCCGCCAGGCTCCCGGCGTCGCGGTCATCGACACCGACGGCGTGGTGCGCTACCTGCACCGGGGCGTGACCCTGGCCGACTACCCCGCCCTCGACGAGGTCCTCGCCGCCGTCCGGGAGATCAGCTGACCCCTCATACCGTGCTCAGTGCACGGTGCGCAGCGCGAACCAGGCGAAGGTCAGGCAGGCCAGGCCGGCGACGAACCACAACAGGTCCCGGTTGCGGCGGACGGCGATCAGCGCGATCGAGAAGAGCACCGTCGCGGCGATCGCCTGTACGAGCGCGCCGGCGTCGGTCCGCGGGAGGAAGAGGTCCTTCAGGGGGTGCTGCCGCTCATCCCGGGTCGGTCACCCCGCCGGCCGCGATCCGCTCGCCGAGCCGGCGCAGGCGCCGCACAGAGACGTCGGGCAACGGCTCCCGTCGGCGCGCCAGTGCGGCCTTGATCTCCCTGTAGACATCGGCCTCCATCCCGCACCGCTCGCAGTCGTCGAGGTGGGCGGCCACGCGACCAGCGGTCACCTCGTCGCTCTCGTCGTCGAGGTACTGCTGGAGCAGCTCGGCCACCTCGTGGCACGACAGCGGACCGTCGGTGGCCGTCTGACCCCGGCGCCACCAGCTCATCGGGGCATCCTCGGCACGAGGCCCTCGGCCGCCAGGTGCTCGCGCATCCGGCGGCGGGCGCGGTGGAGACGGCTCATGACCGTCCCGATGGGTATCTCCAGCACATCGGCCGCCTCCTGGTAGCTGAGCCCGTCGAGGTCGACGAGGTCGACGATCTGTCGAAAGCGGGGGGCGAGCCCGTCGAGCGCGGCAGCGACGGCGGCGTCGAACAGGTCGACGGTGGCCTCCTCCTCTGCGCTGGGCTCCGGATCTCCCGACTCGAGCGCCCGGCGGCCCTCCTCGGGGTCGGCGAAAAGGCTCGGACGGCGGCGGCGCGTCCGGTTGACGTTGGCGTTGCGCAGGATCGTGAGGAGCCACGCCCGGGGGTGGCGGCCGTCGAAGCGCTCGATCGAGCGGTAGGCCCGGATGAGGGTCTCCTGCACGACATCTTCGGCGTCGGCGGCATTGCGGGTGAGCGAGAGCGCGACGCGGTAGAGCACATCGATCTCCGGAAGGACGTGGCGCGCGAAGGCCGCGTCATCCGAGGTCGGCTCGCGCTTCGAGACGGGCACCACGAACGGGGAACCCGTCGGCGAGGTCGTCCATTCCCCGCCGGTCCCCGGGCCGGGGAAGGGACTGCACCGCCAGCGGGTTTCCGACACGATGTCGCCCCGCCACCACCGAAAGCTGCGCCGAGGCCTCCACGCGCTCGTGGACGAAGAGGTCGTGGAGGGGCCGTCCCGGCCCACGCTCCTCGCCCACCTGGGCGCGTGCGAGGGCTGCCGGGACGAGTTCGGCTTCCTCCAGAGCCTGAAGGCCTCGCTGCAGCGGATCGGCCAGCGGCGGCCGACGCCGCTGGCGGTGGCCCGGCTCGATCACTGGACGATCGACCGCTTCTCATGACGAGTGCCCGATGAACGACACCGTGACGTTCCTCGCCGCCTTCGGCGGCGGCCTGATCTCGTTCCTGTCGCCCTGCGTGCTGCCCGTCGTGCCCGCCTACCTCGCCATCATCACCGGCCTGGAGGTCGGCGAGTTGGCCGACGGCAGGGGGCACCAATGGCGGATCGCGCGGGACGCCGGGCTCTTCATCGCCGGCTTCTCGGCCGTCTTCATCGCTCTCGGCCTGTCGGCGACGGCCCTCGGATCGGTCCTCTTCGACAACCAGGCGGCGATCACCCGGATCTCGGGGCTGGTCGTGCTGACCATGGCCCTGTTCGTCATCGGCTCGATCGTCCTCCAGGCGCCATGGCTCTACCAGGAACGGCGCTTCCACCCCGACCTCTCCCGCTACGGGCCGTTCGCCGCGCCGGTGGCGGGCGTGGCCTTCGGCTTTGGCTGGACCCCGTGCATCGGCCCGGTCCTCACCTCCATCCTGGCCATCGCCGCCACCCAGGAGGGCGCGGGACGCGGTGGGCTCCTGCTCGCCGCCTACTCGCTGGGGCTCGGGGTGCCGTTCCTCATCACCGGACTGGCATTCGGCCGCCTCACGTCGACCCTCGGGTGGTTCAAGCGGCACTTCACCGCCGTCACCCTGACCTCGGCCATCTCCCTCGCCGTCTTCGGGGTCCTGCTCGCCCTCAACCGCCTCGTCTGGGTGACCACCCAGCTCCAGACCGGCCTCGACGCCATGGGACTCGGCCGCCTCGTCGAGCTCGGCTGATCCGCATCGTTCGTCCATTGACCCAGGAGGTCCCCCATGCCCCGACCCGAGAAGCCGGCCCTACGCCGGACCGAGAACCGTCGCGCCCAGGACCGCAAGGCCCAACGCCGGCGGAGGCTGACCGTCTGGGCCGTGTCGCTGACCGGTGTGGCCGTCGTGGCCCTCGTCGCCGTGTTGGCCGTCAGCTCGTCCTCCTCGGACGACCCGGGGTCCACCGAGCCCGAGGCCTTCGACCTCCCGGCCCTGGAAGGTGAGGACCGCATCCGGTTGGCGGACTTCACCGGCCAACCGGTCGTGGTCAACTTCTTCGCCTCGTGGTGCACGGCGTGCGACGCCGAGCTGCCGGGCTTCGCGGCCATCTCGCGCGAGCTGGAGGGTGAGGTGACCTTCGTCGGGGTCAACGCACTGGAGACCGGCGACCCGTTGTTCATGCCCGAGCGCCACGACATCACCTGGTGGCCCCTCGCCCGTGACACTGGCGGCAGGCAGGGCAGCGGCCTGCACCAGGCGCTGGGAGGACGAGGCATGCCGATCACGGCCTTCTACGACGACGAGGGCACCCTCCTCCACGTCGATGGTGGGGCCCTGCCCGAGCCTGCGCTGGTGGATCGCATCCAGCAGCTCTACGGCCTCACCGTCGTGGGGACCCAAGGCGCATGACCGACCACCACTACGACCTCCTGGTGCTCGGCGCCGGGGCGGCCGGGCTGACCGCCGCGAGGGAGGGCGCCCGACGCGGCGCCCGCACGGCGCTGGTCGAGGCGGCCGAGCCGGGCGGCGACTGCACCTTCACCGGCTGCGTTCCCTCCAAGACCCTGCTCGACGCGGCGGAGCACGGCGAGGGCTTCGAGGACGCGATGGCCCGGGTGCACGAGACCGTGGCCCTGATCGCGGCCACCGAAGACCGCACCACGCTCGAGGCCGAAGGCATCGACATCGTCCACGGCTGGGCGACGCTGCGGTCACCGACCGAGCTCGATGTCGACGGCACGAGGCTCACCGCCGACCGGCTGGTCCTCGCCACCGGCGCCCGGCCGGCGGTGCCGCCGATCCCCGGCCTCCGGGACATCGAACCGCGCACCAGCGAGACACTGTTCGCCCTCGACGCCCTCCCCCGTCGCCTCGCCGTCCTGGGCGGTGGCGCCATCGGCGCCGAGATGGGTCAGGCCTTCGCCCGCTTGGGCAGCGAGGTCACGATCCTGGAAGGCGAGGACCGCCTGTTGCCCCGCGAGGAGCCCGAAGCCTCAGCGGTGATCACCGCCGCACTCGCCGCCGACGGCATATCGGTGATCACCGGCGATCCCTTGGCCGAGGTCCGCACGACGCTCGCCGGTCACCTCCTGTGCACGAGGAACGGGCAGCAGATCCTGGCCGACGAGGTGCTGGTCGCGGTCGGTCGCCGGCCGAACACCGATGGCCTGGGCCTGGAGGAAGCCGGCATCGCCCTCGACGAGCGGGGCCACATCCGAACCCGGTCCGATCTCCGCACCACCGCGAAGGGGGTCTGGGCGATCGGGGACGTGACCGGACGGATGCCCTTCACCCACGCCGGGGCCCGAATGGGCTGGATCGCGGCCCGCAACGCGCTGTCGACCTCGGCCCGGCTCGTCCCCGCCCGCTTCGACCCCGCCGCGATCCCGGCCGTCACCTACACCAGTCCCGAGGTCGCGCACGTGGGGACCATCGAGGCGGAAGCCGGGCCGACGGCACGGGTCGCCCACCTGCCGTTCGCCCTCGTCGACCGGGCCCGCACCAGCGGACGGACCGAGGGCTTCGTGAAGCTGATCGCGGGCCCTCGGCGGGGCCTGGGCAACCTGGCCGGAGGTCGAGTGCTCGGGGCCACGATCGTCGGGCCGAGAGCCGGCGAGATGATCCACGAGATCGCCTTGGCCATGCAGACCGGCATGTTCACCGGGCGACTGGCCCAGACGGTCCACGCCTACCCGACGTGGTCGATGGCGGTGCAGCAGGCGGCCGGCCAGTTCTTCTTCCCCGTCGACGGGTTGGCGGCCCGTCCGGCGCGAGCCGACGCCGGAGCGCGAACCCCATCATGAGGATCCTGGCCACACCCGAGAGCACCGAGTTCATCCTGGCCGAGGGTGGGCAGCTCTACGTCTGGGTGGAGCCGCAACGTTGCTGTGGTGGCCCCGCGTTCCTCGGCGCTTCGACGCATCGACCACCGCGACTCCGCCGCGGCGTGCCGACAACCTTCAACCGGGTGGAAGGCGCCGCGTTCGACCTGTACCTCGCTCATGGCAACCTCGCGGCCCCCGACGAGCTGCACATCGAGTTGCGCGGACGGCGGCGGCCGCGGATCGTCACGTTCTGGAACGGTGCCGCCTACGTCGGCCTCGTCTGATCTACGACCGGACGCGCGAGCCGTCAGGGTCATAGACCGGGTCCTTCACGACCTCGGCGCCGATCCACTCGCCGAAGACCTCGACCTCGACCCGACGGCCGAGGTCGGCCCGGTCCGCCGGGAGATAGGCGAAGGCGATGGAGCGACCGACGCGGAACCCTTGGTTGCCGCTGGTCACCCGCCCGACGATGTCCCCGTCGACCCGCACCGGCTCGGAACCGAGGGCCACGGCCAGCGGCTCGTCGAGCACGAGGCACCGCAGGCGGCGGGCCGGGCCGTTGGCCTTCACCGCGGCGAGGGCGTCCCGACCCACGAAGCCCCCGGGCTTGTCGAGGCGCACGGCGAAGCCGAGCCCGGCCTCATACGGGTTCTCCTCGGGGGTGATGTCCACCCCCCAGACCCGGTAGCCCTTCTCGACCCGCAGGGCGTCGATGGCCCGGTAGCCACCGGCCACCAGGCCGTGGCCCTCCCCGGCTCCCCAGAGCAGGTCCCACAGCGTGGCGCCGTACTCCGTCGGGCAGTAGAGCTCCCAGCCCAACTCGCCCACGAACGTGACCCGGACGGCCAGCACCGGCACCGCGCCCAGGGACAGGGATTGGGCCGTCAGATAGGGGAAGGCCTCGTTGGTCATGGTCGTCCGGGTCAGGGGTTGGAGGACCTCTCGCGCCACAGGGCCCCACAGGCCGAAGCACGACCACGCCGCGGTCACGTCCCGGGCCTCGGCCCCTTCCGCCTCGGGCAGGCGTTCGGCCTGCTTGCGGATCCAGGCCAGGTCGTGGTTCCCGAAGGCCGTGCCCGTCACCAGCAGATAGCGGTCGTCGGCGAGACGGGTCGCGGTGAGGTCACACTCGATGCCGCCACGGTCGTTGAGCAACTGGGTGTAGGTCACGGAGCCGACCGCCCGGTCGACCTCGTTGGCGCAGACCTGGTTCAGGAAGCGGGCGGCTCCGGGTCCGGTCACCTCCATCTTGGAGAAGCTGGTCTCGTCGAAGAGGGCGACCCGGTCCCGACAGGCCAGCGCCTCGCCCTCGATGGCCGGGCTCCAGTGCTGGCCCGCCCAACCCACCGGCCGGTGGGTTGGATCTCCCGCCGCCTCGTTGGCCGTGAACCAGTTGGGACGCTCCCAGCCCGACTTCTCCCCGAACACACAGCCGAGGTCGCCCAGCGCGCCATACGCCGGGGACCGTCGTAGAGGACGGCCCGCCTGGCGCTCCTCGTTCGGGTAGTGGATGTCGTAGTAGGTGGCGTAGACCTCGACGGTGCGGGCCAGCGCGTGGTCCCGGCTGCGGTAGGCCGGCCCGAAGCGGCGGATGTCCATCTTCCAGGTGTCGAAGCTGGACTCGCCCTCGAGGATCCACTCCGCCATCACCCGTCCGACCCCACCGGCGCCGGCGATGCCGTGGGCGCAGAACCCGGCGGCCACGAAGAACCCCGCCACCTCGCTCTCGCCCAAGACGAACTCGTTGTCCGGGGTGAAGCCCTCGGGGCCGTTGACCAACTGGACGATGTCGGCCTCCTCCACCTGCGGCACCCGACGCACGGCCGCCTCCATGAGGGGGGTGAAGCGGTCCCAGTCTTCGGGCAGGAGCCGGTTGTTGAAGTCCGCCGGCACCCCGTCGACCGACCACGGGGCGGGGTCCCGTTCGTAGCCGCCGAGGACGAGGCCCGAGCCCTCCCGGCGGAAGTAGACCAGGTTGTCGGGGTCCCGCAGCTGGGGCAGCTGGTCGGTGACCCCGTCGATGCCCTTGGTGATCAGGTACTGGTGGGCCATCGGCACGATGGGGACCGTGACCCCGGCCAGGGCGGCGACGTCGGGGGTGTACATGCCGCAGGCGGCGACGACGGTCTCGGCGGTGATGTCGCCGTGGTCGGTGACCACCCGGCGGATGCGCCCGCCCTCGACGACCAGGTCGGTGACCCGGACGTTGCCCTCGACGGAGATGCCCTGGGCCTTGGCCGCCCCGAGGAGCGCGTAGGTCAGGCCGCTCGGGTCCAGGTAGCCGTCGGTCGGCAGCCAGGCCGCGCCCAGTACGCCCGTGGGATCCATCAGCGGGAAGAGGTCGTGGGCCTCCTGCGGTGAGACCAGCTCCATGGGGAGGCCGAAGGTCTTGGCCCAGCCGTTCTGACGGCGCAGCTCATCGAGGCGCTCGGGCGTGGCCGCCAGTCGGAGCGAGCCCACCTCCCTCCATGCGGGCGAGCGACCGGTGTCGGCCGACTCGGCCTCCAGCCGTCGGTAGACCTCGACGCTGTGCATCATCATCCGGGTCAGCGGCAGCGACGACCGGAGCTGGCCGACGAGGCCGGCGGAGTGGAACGTGCTGCCGCTGGTCGGCTCGCCCCGGTCGAGGACCAGGACATCGGTGCATCCCGCCTCGGCCAGGTGGTAGGCGATCGAGGCCCCGCCGACGCCGGCCCCGATGACGACGACCTGGGCGTGATCACGCATCGGGCACCGCCGCGTCCGCCAGCAGGCGCTCGAAGCCGACATGGGAGGCGTTGTCGAGCAGGCGGTCGAAGTGCTCCTCGGCGTAGTCCAGGAAGTCCACGTCGAGGGTGCTGACCCCCGCCTGCACGATCCCCCACATCGCCTCCCGGAGGTCGCTGATCACCTTCATGAGCCGGAGGCGGGCCAGCCGCCGGGGCGTCATCGAGCCGAAGTAGGCCTCCACGAGGGCGACCTCGCCGTCGGCGTCCAGCTCGTTGTTCACCGCGAAGTTCCCGAGATCGAAATACCGGTCGTTCATGCCCGCGTACTCCCAGTCCAGCAGGCAGAGGCCACCCTCGGCCCGGGCGAGGAAGTTGGCCGGGAGCAGGTCGTTGTGGCACGGGCACGCGGGTTCGGCCTCCACGGCGAAGGCCGCCCCGACCCGGTCGGCCACGGCCATCGCCCGGTCGAAGGCCTCGGGGACCTCGACCCCCCGCGCCCGAGCCGTCGCCGCGTAGGTGACCGGCACGCCATACCAGTCGAACACCGGCGTGATCGACGGCGACTCGTGGAGGCGCCGCAACAGGGCGGCCGCCTCGTCCAGTTGGGGCGACCGGTCGAGGGCCTCGGCCGGCCCCCCCTCGACAAAGCGGGTGATGAGCGAGCCGTCGGGTTCGACGAAGGCCACCACGACGGGGCCGATGCCCAGGTCGGCCGCCCGCCGGGCCGCCTCCAGCTCGTGGTGGCGGTCGATGCCGAGCAGGTCGGTGTCCTTGCCGGGCGAGCGGGCCACGAAGCTCTCGCCGTCGAGGTCGACGCGGAAGTTCCGGTTGGTGATCCCCCCGTCCAATGGGGTGACCGTCCGGGTCCGACCGGCCCAGTTCGGCACGCGGTCGAGCAGTCCATCGAGCGCCGTCACGTCCTCACCTTTGCCCACGGGTGCGATCTGTAGCAGGTCGGCGACGGGGCTGTCGACGAGCGTTGGTCAGCACCGCGTCGAAACCCCTGCCATACTTCCGCCGCTCGACCAGGGGGGCCGAGCTTGAGGGGGGTAGGCAATGACGGAAACGTCCACTGATGCCGATCGCACCCGGCTGAACGAACTGGGCTACGCCCAGGAGCTCGACCGGAAGATGGGTTGGTTCTCCAACTTCGCGATCAGTTTCTCGATCATCTCGATCCTGGCGGGGGGTACGACCACGTACTTCCTGGCCGGCCTGGCCGGTGGGCCGAGGATGATCACCCTGAGCTGGATCATCGTGGGCTTCTTCGCCCTCCTGGTCGGCATGGCCATGGCCGAGATCGTCTCCGTCTATCCGACGGCCGGCGGCCTCTACTACTGGTCCGGGAAGCTGGCCAAGAAGAACGGGGCCATGTGGTCCTGGTTCACCGGGTGGTTCAACCTCATCGGCCAGATCGGCGTCATCGCCTCGGTCGACTACGGGCTGGCCTTGTTCACCGCCTACCTGTACGGGCTGTTCGACACTGACTTCCGGCTCACCAGTGGGACGGTGTTCGTCATCTTCCTGATCATGCTGATCGCCCACGGGATCATCAACAGCATGGGTGTCACCGTGGTCAAGCTGCTCGGCGACATCAGCGTCTGGTGGCACGTGATCGGCGTCGGGGTCATCTTTGCGGTCCTCGTCGTGGCCCCGGACAACCGGGAGGGCTTCGACTTCATCTTCGAGTCCAGGAACCTCACCGGCTGGACCAGTACGGGGATCATCGCCGGCCTCTACGCCTCGTTGATCGGGTTGCTGCTGGCGCAGTACACGATCACCGGGTTCGACGCGTCGGCCCACGTCTCCGAGGAGACCCACGATGCCGGCCGCAGCGCCTCGGTCGCCATCGTGCGCTCGATCTACGTCTCGGCCATCGCGGCGTTGATCCTCAACGTCGCGATGTTGCAGGCCACCCCCAAGGGGACCTTCGACACCCTGATCCTCGGCCGAGACGGCTTCCTGGCCACGGGCGGGGCCAACGCCCTCGCGGCGCCGGTGGGTGGTATCGGGGCCAAGCTCCTGATCGCCATCTGTGTGGTGGGCCAGTTCTTCTGCGGCATGGCGTCGGTCACGGCCAACTCCCGCATGATCTACGCCTTCTCCCGGGACGGCGCCATCCCCGGCCACAAGTTCTGGCACAAGATCAACCCGAAGACGCGGACGCCGACGAACTCCATCTGGCTGGGCTGTGGCCTGTCGGCCCTGGTGGGCGCCCTGTCGCTCTACCAGGCCAACGACTTCTCGGTGGCCTTCTTCGCCATGACCGGGATGTGCGTGGTCGGTCTCTACATCGCCTACGTGATCCCGATCTTCCTGCGCCTCCGCAACCCGGACTTCGTCCAGGGCGAGTGGAACCTCGGGAAGTACAGCAACCTCGTGGGCTGGGCATCGGTGGTCTGGGTGGCCTTCATCACCATGCTGTTCTTCGCCCCGCCGTTCTGGCCGTTCTGGCCCCCTGGGGGCAACACGGTGTTCGAGGGAGGCACCGACGCCGAGTTCACCGTGTTCCACCTGAGCAACTTCAACTTCACGCCGGTGATCATCGTCG
>Ga0105044_10006485_pt1 | contig 16089 bp, 14 predicted proteins | sample MAT01_FD_78092 | JGI IMG/M metagenome (GOLD analysis project Ga0105044, IMG submission 78092) | Freshwater microbial communities from Lake Fryxell liftoff mats and glacier meltwater in Antarctica - MAT-01 | ecosystem: Environmental > Aquatic > Freshwater > Ice > Liftoff microbial mat | place... | reverse complement strand
GACCTCATTATCACGGAGGGTGTGGGTGAAATGATAACGACTCTTTTGGCCTTGGAGTGGTGCGGCCGTGAACGTCGGAGAGGTGGCGGTTGGCACTCTTCTTGCGGCTGAGTGTATCCCCGCCCAATCAGCCCGACAACTTCGCTCGGCTGAAGCAGTTGTGGAAACCCCGTTGCGGAGTAACCGGGCTACTTGACATAGCCATTCTCAAGGTGTGGCGCGAGTCTCCCCTCGGGTAGCAGGGTGGTGCGACAGGCTCGCGGTGGGGCACCCGGCACCACTTTCGTTTGATTTCTTCCCCGGCGTGAACTACGGTTCCGCTGAGTCCCCCTCCAACCACTCGCATAAGGTGGCTGCCGATGATTGATACCCCGATTTCACCCTCAAAGCCCGACGCGGCCCCGCAGCCTGCTCGTAGAAGTCGGCCGATGCGCACGTTGAATCTGTTACTGCTGGTTGTCGCGCTCGGCCTGGGCACCTGGTACACGGTCACGAACTGGCGGCAGATCAAGTTCCGGGCAACCCATACGGCCACGGCCGATGGATCCACGTTCCACCTGCACGATGGCGACAATTACCTGACGCAGTTGATCGTGGCCAACGGCGAATACGAGCCGACTGAAACCCGGCTCATGAAGCAAATCCTGAAGCCGGGCGACGTCTTCATCGACGTCGGGGCCAACATCGGCTGGTACTCGGTGCATGCAGCCAAGATCGTCGGACCCAACGGCAAGGTTGTCGCGTTCGAACCGGAACCGAACAATCTCGCGTTGCTGCATCGCAACGTGCAGGTCAACGGGCTGAGCAACGTGATCGTCGACAGCCGGGCATTGTCGAAGGAAGCCGGCTCGTTCAAGCTGTATCTCGAAAAGAATAACCTGGGCATGCACAGCCTGGTCGTCGAGCACGACGGCAAGCAATACATCGACGTGCAGACAATGCGCTTCGACGACTACTGGAAGAATCAGGGCGAAATCAAACTGGTGAAGATCGACACCGAAGGGGCAGAGGGGATGATCCTCGAAGGGATGCGCGACACGCTGAAGTCGCAGAAGAACCTCGAGATCATCATGGAGTTCGCCCCGGAACGGTTAATCAAGTCGGGCTACGACCCTGACACGCTGCTGAAGGAACTGTACGCTCTCGGTTACAAAGCCAGCATCATCGACGAAGTAAAGGACGAAGTGATCCCGCTGGGCACGCCGACAACGGCCGATCTGAAGCTGCCGAGGGATGATTCGGTGACGAACCTGTACCTGAAGCGCTGAGTGCTTCAGATCCGGCGGAACTGCTTTTCGAGTTCTGTCTTGCTGAATTGAAGCGAAGTGGGCCGACCGTGCGGACAATGGTGCGAATCCTCGGCCATGTCACGCAGTTCCATCAGATAGGTGATCTCCTCACCCGTGAGCGGGTCGCCTGCTTTGACGGCCGCCTTGCAGGCCATCGTCGCCAGCAGGTGATGCAGCATCTGCTCCTTCGACGGCACCCGTTCGCGGTTCATCAACCCATCGACAACACTTTTGAAGATGTCCAGCGGCGACACCCGGCTCAGCAGGGCCGGATAGCTCGACAACAATACCGTGCCACCACCGAAGTCTTCAACTTCCAGGCCCAGCCCGCGCAACTCTTCACCGGCTTCAAGCACACAGGCAGCCTGATCGCCGGGCAAATCGACAGGCTCGGGGATCAGCAGTCGCTGCACTTCCAACTGCCCATCGCGGATCCGTCGGCGGAGTTGCTCGAACAGGATGCGTTCATGCAAAGCGTGCTGATCGATGACGAGCATGCCGGTCGGCGTTTCGACCACCAGATACGAATCGTGAATCTGGATCGCTCGCTGCGGCTTTGGCGGCGGCATGGGCGCCCGCGTCGGGCCCGACGGCATGACGACGTCCCATGGGGCCTGAATGTCGTCAGCGCGTGAAGCGAACATGTCAGCATCGGGCGATGGCGTGCCTGGCACCCCTTCGGGCGGAAGTTGCAGACGGGGAACCAGATTCAGGTCGCTGAGTTTGTGCTTTACTGCCGCACGCACCAGGTGATACAGCGCCTGCGAATCCCGAAATCGTACTTCGGTCTTTGTCGGATGCACGTTGACGTCGACCTGATCGGCCGGCATCGTGATGAACAGGAACCCGACGGCATAGCGGCCGGTCATCAGCAGCCCGCGATAGGCTTCCTGCAGCGCATGCAGCAGGCTTCGATCGCGAATCCAGCGGCCATTCAGGTAAAGGTACTGCAGCTTGGCGTTACCGCGATCGCAGCTCGGGTCGGCAATCCAGCCGGCCAGATGCACTTGCCCCTGGTCGGCCTCGATCGGGTAAAGCTTGTCCCTGACTTCCGACCCGAAGAACAAGGTGATGCGGTCGAGCAACCCCGCGGATTCCGGCACTTCCAGTACGCCGCGGCCATTGTGACGAAGCACAAAGTGGACATGCGGATGCGCAAGCGCGAGCCGCTGGACCATGTCGGTGACGTGCCCGAGTTCGGTTGAATGCGTCTTCAGAAACTTCTTGCGAACGGGAGTATTGAAGAACAGATGCCGGGCTTCGAGTCGCGTGCCGGAGGCACCGTTCCAAGGTCGCAGGGGACCAAGTTCGCCACCCGCACAGGTGATCTCCGCTCCGTCGTCGCGCCCGGCGGCGCGTGATTGCAGCGTCACCCGCGCGACACCGCCGATGGAGGCCAGCGCCTCGCCGCGAAAGCCCATGGTGCCGATCCGGAACAGGTCATCGGCATCGCGCAGTTTGCTGGTGGCATGGCTGGCGAAGGCCAGCGACAGGTCGGCCGGTTCGATGCCATGGCCATCGTCGACAACGCGGATCAGTTCGGTGCCGCCCTGTTCGAGGTCGACCTCGATGCGCGTGGCCAGGGCATCGACGGAGTTCTCAAGCAGTTCCTTGATAACGCTGGCCGGGCGCTCGATCACCTCGCCGGCGGCAATCTTGGTGATGACGGAAACAGGAAGCTGAATGATGCGTGCCAATGCTGTTGTTCCGATCAGGACGAATCAGACGCCGGGCGGGACCTGCCGACGAAGAGTTTCCAACTCACTGCGGAGTTTCGCGACCTCTGCCTCGGCCTGCTCGCGTGCTTCTCGCTCGGCGCGGGCGGCCGCCTCCATCCGTTCGCGGGCGGCCTTCTCACCCTGAAGTTCCTGTTCGAGCGACAGGCAGCGGATCGCGTCGGGCGGAAGCACTTCCTTCCCCGTGACATCGTCGATCAGCGTCAGGAAAATGCCTTGGCGACGGAGATGCAGTCCAGTGGTTTCGCTATGGAGGTCGCCCGTCGCCGTCGGCTCGATTCGCACGTAGTGGTCGTCGATCAGTCGATAGCCTTGCATTGACGGCTCGAGATACTCCTCGTACGGGTCGAACAGGAAGTATTCCTTCACCTTCCACGTGTCGCGATAGAGTTCAAACTTTTCCCGCCGGTCTTCGTTCCGGGTCGAACTCGACGTCAGTTCGATGACGAAGCCGGGTGCTGCCCCTTCTTCCCAGATCTTGTAGTTCAGCCGGCGATGCTTATGGGCACCCCAGACGACGAAGCAGTCCGGAGCCAGATGCCGCCTCGGGTTTCCTTCCTCGTAGAAGACCAGCAGATTGCCGGAGACGTAGATGTCATCCCGGTCGGCATACCGGCCCTTCAGGATTTCGATCAGTCGAAGCATCAGGTCGCGGTGGATGTCGGTCTCGGCCATGGGCTTGCCATCCGATGTGGGATACTCGATGAGGTCGGTTGTCGCTGCGGGCATCGGCATCACTCCTCTTCGGTTCGCTGGCCGAGTTTTTTGAGCTTTTTCTCGAGGGCGTCCGCGGTCATGCCGAGCACGTCCGCGGCACGGACGATGTCGCCGCCGGCGTTGTCAACGGCGGCTTTGATGCGGTCTTGCAGGTCCCATTCGTCAATGTTGCGGTACAGTGTGCGCTCGCCGATGCCGAGCATTCTGGCCGCTTTCTCGCGATTGCCGTTGGTCAGGGCAAGCGCCTTCTCCATGTAGAATCGCTCGACTTCGCGGATCGGTCGGCCGATCAGCCGATCGGCACCCGTTGTTGTGCTCTCGGCCGAAGCGACGCCAAGCAGTGCATCACCTTCCTGGAGATCATCAATGCCGAGAATACCGTCCGAATCGACAACGACCATGCTCTCGATCTGGTTCCGCAACTCACGAACGTTGCCGGGCCAACCGTAATGTTCGAATGCCTTCCAGACGCCCTTCGACGGTTCGGAAACCTGCTTGCCGTACCGCTGGTTCGACTCATGGATAAAGTGGCGAACCAGCTTGGGAATGTCGTCGCGACGCTCTCGCAGAGGCGGCAGACGCAGTGTGCCGACCTTCAGGCGGAAATACAGGTCCTGGCGGAACTTCCCCTCGGCAATCATGGTTTCAAGGTTGCGATTGGTCGCCGCGATCAGGCGGACGTCGACCTTCAGCGATTCGTTGGAACCGATGCGGCTGACCTCCCCATTCTCGAGGACGCGCAGCAACTTTGCCTGCAGCGCCAGCGGCATATCGCCGATTTCGTCGAGAAACAATGTGCCGCAGTTGGCGTACTCGAAGCGGCCTTTGCGGACCTTGTCCGCCCCGGTGAACGCCCCGGCCTCATGTCCGAACATTTCATCGTCGAGCAGGTTCTCGTTGAGGGCGGCACAGTTCATTGCCACGAAAGGCTTGTTCTTGCGCGGGCTGTTGTTGTGGAGAGCTTTGGCAACCAGTTCCTTGCCGGTGCCGTTCTCGCCGAGAATCAGAACGGTCGCCTTTGTCGGAGCGAATGAACGCAAACGATTCAGCAGGTCCATGATCTTCGGATCACCACCGATAATCCCCTCGAAGCCATACCGTTCATCAAGCTGCTTCCGCATGTCGCGCAAAGCCCGGCTGCGATGCAGATTCTCTGCCGACTTGGCAACCACGGCCAGCAGCTCGTTGCGGTCGAGTGGTTTGAGCATATAGTGCGACGCCCCCTCCTGCAGCGCTTTCACCGCTGTCTTCACGTCGCCGTAGCCGGTCACCACCATCACCTCGGTTTCCTGCTGAAGTTCCTTCGCCTTGCTCAACAGTGTCAGGCCATCGATGTCGCCGAGCTTCAGGTCGGTAATGATCAGGTCAAAGTCGCCGTTCTCGATCTTTTTCAGGCCTTCCTTGCCGGAGGTGGTGACGGTGCAGCGGTAGTTCTTGCGCTCGAGTATCTCGGCCACGGTCTGCGCGTGCAGCTTCTCGTCATCCACAATCAGGACGTGCAATTGCTCATCCACCGCCATTGGACTTCCCCGAAATTGTCTGTTCGGATCATTCTATGCGAGGGTCGGCCATCGTCACAGCTTGCCCAAGTTACGGAGCGGCAAAATCGGTAAAGATCGATGAAGGTCAAGGTTGCCCGGTCAAACAACCGATCAGGAGAAGAGCGAAGTCCCGGTTCAGCGTGGGGGAACGGCCGATGACGGATACGCGCAGCCTGATGGACCGCATCTCGGCCTTCCGGGAACGGCTCGATTCGCTGCCGCGCCTGTCGCCCGCATCACTGCCGGCCACGGTCGCGGTGCCCGATCAAGTATCCCGTCAACCCGACGATGCATTGACAGCTCGCATTCGGGCCGGTTCGCGAACGCAGGCGGTACTTGAACAATCGGTCCGCACGCTCAGCGAAGAGCCGCCGTCTGAAACGACTTCCTCGACACCGTTGACTGCGCGTGCTCGCCGGGTGTTGACTGAAGCCCGCGAACTGATCGATTGCATGAAGCGCCTCGCCGACGAGCCGCTGCTGGCGGGACCGCCTGCCGATCAGGGCAGCATCGATACCGACCCGCTGGCCATCTATTACCGCGAAACTGCGAGCATGCTTGTCCCCGCGGTACGCCTTGCCGGCACGATGCCCGACATGCCGAGCGTGCAGACACGCCTGGCGGAAGGGCTGGAAGGAATCCTCGGAACAGTGCGGCAGCGACTGGCCGCGCTTGGTCATGCGCTCGGACAGCGCCGGCGCGATGACGATCAGGTAAACCGCTTATCGCATCTGCTCGTCGAGCTTGACGGCACGGAAGTGGTTGACGACACGCCGCTGCTGGAACTCGCAGCCGAGGTGCTGGCGGATAGCCCGGCGATGCCGTTACGATTTCTCTACACTCCGCCGACGGCCACACAGGCCTTCCTCGGCGGTCCCGTGTTCCCGGCTCCGGCCAGATTCATCGCCAGTCACGGGCTGACATGCGCCCGGGTCGTCGCGCGGATGCTGCGGCATGCTCCCGAATGGCGAGATCGGCCGCTCGACCCGATCCTCGTCGCCCTCGTTCATGATGTCGGCATGATGCGCATACCTGCCGTCGCTCTAAGCGAGACCGGCAGGTTGACTGAAGAGCATCGCCGCGCGATAGAAACACATCCACGTGTCGGTGCGGAAATCATCTCGATCCGGCTGCCATCGTTGTCGCATCTGACAGAAGCGATCGCCGCCCATCACGAACGGCTCGACGGTACGGGCTACCCGAGCGGCCTGAAGGGCGAGCAGATTCAACCGCTGGCAAGACTGCTTGCCGCGGCCGATATGTACGCCGCGATGTGCTGCCCGCGTCCGCATCGGATTGCCTTCGACCCGCGTACCGCACTTACTGACACATTGCTGCACGCGGAGCAGAACATCCTCGATCGCTTCGCGGCTGAAAAGTTGCTGGTCATGTGCTTCTACCCGGTCGGCAGCGTTGTCGAAATGTCGGATGGCGCGATCGGCATCGTGGCCGCCAATCGGCAAGGCCGAGGCGAGCTGCATCTGGCCTCTCGGCCGGTGCTGAACCTGCTGATCGATCCTCAGGGGCGACTCCTCCCCGTTCCCCTGCCGATCGACCTGGCGGAATGTGAAGGCGGCACAGTCGTCCGCACGCTGCGACTTGACGAACGCGCCCGCCGTCTCGGCCGGCACTACCCGGAATGGGCGATCTAATTGCGAATTGCGGAATGCGGAGTTGAAAAACGAGACAGAGGGCGGAGTGAGACGGTCGCGAAGTTCGGTCTTCATTCCGCATTTCGCATTCCGAATTCCGCATTTGGCCAATGTCGGATCAGTCACCTTACTTCCGCTCCACGTTGCACCCCTGGCCTTGTCTGGTGTTTCTTCTGCCGTTGCTTGCGGCATATGAGTCAGGCGTCTATGTACTGGGCGGTCCACAGACGCAGACACTTCGCAACGGGGCGGATGCCTGGCTGCGCTGGGCGCTCGATGTCTACGGCATCCGGCCATTCATCGCCGCTCCGATGATCATTGTCGGGGTCTTCGTGATCTGGTCATTCCGCCGCTGGAGTGATCGGCCGGCAAACACCTGGTCGATCGTCGCGGGAATGTGGTTGGAGAGCGTCTTCTTCGCTTTCGGACTGTGGGCGTTGGGGCACAACTTCGACCCGTTACTGAAAGCGGCCGGCGTCTCCCTGGCGACGGCAGAGGTGACGCTGCCGACCGATGCACTGGGGCAGATTGTCACCTACGTCGGCGCGGGGATCTATGAAGAAGTGTTGTTCCGTCTATTCATCATCACCGGACTTGCGGCCATGCTTAAATGCGCGGCTGTGCCTAACTGGGCATCATTGCTGATCGCGGGCGTTGGCTCGGCATTGTTGTTCGCGGCGGCGCATCACATCGGCCCGCATGGCGAGCCGATGGATACGTTTCGTTTCGTCTACCGGACCGCGGCGGGCATCTATCTCGCAGTTGTCTTCTGGTTCCGCGGCTTCGGCATCGCCGTCGGAGCGCACGCCATCTATGACGTCCTTGTCGGCGTGCGGCTCTAAGGAACCGCTAGGCCAACTTAAACAGCATCACCTCGCTTGCGGCATCGGCCTTCAGCAGCAGGCTCGCCTCGTTGATGATCGTCACACCGTCGCCCGCATGCAGAGCGTCGCCGCCGAGAGTCATGCTGCCTCGCAACACCTGCAGCCAGCCATGACCTTCCGGATTCAGCAGTTGCGTCAGTTGCTGTCCTTCATGCAGGTTCCCCAGGTAAATTCGGGCATCCTGTTGGATGGTCAGCGAACCTTCCGCGCCGTCGGGAGAAGCGACCAAACGCAGCCGGCCATCACGTTCGGCGGCGGGGATCTGACGTTGCTCGTAGCCCGGCGGAAGCCCCTTGGCGCGGGGCAGCAGCCAGATCTGGTACAGATGCACCGGATCCGACTTGGACGGGTTGAACTCGCTATGGCGGATGCCAGTACCGGCCGTCATCCGCTGGAACTCGCCGGGGCGCAGCACTTCGCCGTTTTCCAAGCTGTCGCGATGTTCGAGTTCGCCTTCGAGGACGTAGGTGACGATCTCCATGTCGCGGTGCGGGTGCATGCCAAAGCCCTAGCCAGGCGCGACCCAGTCTTCGTTCATCACACGCAGTGACTGAAAGCCCATGTTCGCCGGGTCGAAGTAGTCCGCGAACGAGAACGTATGGTAGGTCTTGAGCCAGCCATGGTCAAAATGCCCGCGGTCACGGGCTCGGCGAATGCGGAGCATGATCTGCCCTCCCGAAGTTGGTGAATGGTGTACGGAAGTAAATACCGGCGAACCTGAAGCGTGCTTACACGGTCGTTGATTGCTGATACAATGCCGCTGCCCAGGGAGAACACCATGGGCGTTCCAATTCTGATCGAACGCGTTCCCGGAGTCGGCTTTCGCTCCGAAGTGTCCGTCCCGGCCTCGTTGCAGGCCGAGGGTGTGACAGAAGAGGAAGTCGTCAACAAACTGCAACAGCAGCAGCAAGCGCAACTGGATGCCGGTGGACAGCTCGCGATTCTTCAAGTTCCGAAGAAGCGAAAGACTCTGATGGGCTTCGCCGGGATGTTTAAGGATGATCCTTATTTCGACGAGGTCGTAGAGATCATTGCTGAACGTCGACGTCAGATGGACGCCGAACCGGATTAACATCGATGCATTACTTACTGGATACTGACACATCGACGCTTTTTCAGCGTGGGCATCCGGCAGTCATCAACAACATGGCGATTCGCGCCATGACCGATATTTTCGTCAGCGTGATCACTGTCGAAGAGCAGTTTCTTGGCTGGTACAAACGAATTCAGCGGTCGAAACTCCCCGACGGGATTGCATGGCTGTATCGAAACTTCGTCGGAGTAGTTGAGTTTGCTGCAATGTTCCAAGTCATCACCTACTCAGAACCCGCCGTACGTCGTTTCGGGTTGCTGCGCGCCGCTCATCGGCGAATTGGAAAGAACGACCTTCGCATCGCAGCCATCTCGCTCGAAGAGGGGATGAAGGTCGTCACCCGTAACACTTCCGACTTCTCGCAGATTCCTGGATTGCAGATCGAAGACTGGTCACAGCAGCCTCGTCATCACTTCATCAGCCAGACACTTGCCTTCGCGCGTCAGCAAGATTCGTTCTCCGGTGTCGGCCAGCACGCCCTGACCGACGAACTGGCCAATCCGCTCGCCGGCCAGTGCGTCGATCGAAAAACCGGTCTGCTTCGCGAATTCGGATCGCCCGATGCCTTCCCCGCGACGGAGTTGAATGATGGCAGTCTCACGGGCGCGGTCTTCGCCTTCGAGACATTCACTCTGGAACGTCGGCGACTCACCCGCAAGCACTTTCCGAAGGTAGTCGCCGAGGTTGCGTGTGTTGAGTTCCCGTCGGCCCTGCACGTATCGCGCGGCCCCCATGCCGAACCCGTGATAAGCGTGATTCGCCCAGTAAATCTCGTTGTGTCGGCAGCGTAGACCCGGTTTGGCGAAGTTCGAAATTTCGTAGTGCTCGAAACCATGCTCGGTCAGCATGTCGATCGCACCCAGATACATTTCCCGTTCGCTTTCTTCATCGAGCGACCGCACCTGTTTCCGCTCCCGCTGCTTCCAGAGTGGCGTTCCCTTCTCGAACGTCAGCCCATACGTCGAAAGATGGTCTGGCTCAAGGGACATCGCTCGTTCCAGATCACGCTGCCACTCTGTAAGCGTCTGCCCGGGCACACCGAAGATCAGGTCGAGCGAAACCTGCAAACCATACCCCTTGGCCGCTGCCACTGCGGGTGCTACATGGTCCGGCCCGTGTATGCGATCAAGCACTGGAAGCAGATGTGAATGAAACGACTGCACGCCAACGCTGATGCGCGATACACCATATCGGGCCAGCAACCCGGCCTTCTCGGGCGTGATGCTTTCAGGAGTTGATTCGATGGACCACTCACCGCCCGATTGCAGCGGAAGCCAGCGAGCAATTTCTCCGAGTAACCGGTCCAGCTGGTCGACCGACAAATACGTCGGAGTTCCTCCGCCGATGAAGATCGTGGTCATTGGCTCGGGAGCCCCTAATGCAGCCAGTTCCATGCCGAGTGCTTCCAGATACAGGTCGATCTGATGATCCTGTCCGGACGCGACAGCGAAGTCGCAGTAGCCGCAGTGATGAGCACAGAACGGCACATGAATGTACGCTGCGGTCGGTTGCAGCCAGGGAAAGGTCATGCCGGCATTCTATCGCGACGGTCGATCGAGGGCGTTCCGACAGATAGAATGGCGATCTTTCACGAGGTGAACCATGCGCTGGATTCTGACATTGCTTGCGATCCTCGAAACGGCCGCCACGCAGGCCGCGCCGCCGAATGTGCTGTGGCTGATCGCGGATGACTTCGCCTGGCATGCGCAGGGATCGGTCAACCCGCTGGTCCGCACGCCGAACCTCGACCGGCTCGCCGCAGGGGGGATGCGATTCGACCGGGCCTACTGCAACTCGCCGGTGTGCACTGCATCGCGGCAGTCATTCCTGACGGGGCAGTATCCACAGTCGTTGGGGGTGACCGCACTGTCAACGCCATTGCCCGAAGGGACGCGCACGTTGGCCCACCACTTCAATGAAGCGGGCTACGAAACGGTGTCGATAGGCAAGATGCACTTCAACAGCAACCTGAAGCACGGGTTCGATCAACGGATCGACATGCCCGAATTCAACAAGTCACGCAAGGCCGCCGAGCCCCGCAAGTTGCCCGAGGGCATCACCGTGCAACCCGCGTGGAAGCCGTTTAAGGATCATGCACGCATCTGGCTCAACAGCGAAGCCCGGCCGTTCGGCGCTTATGACGATGAAATGGCCGACACCTGGCTGGCCGATCAGGCAGTTAAGTTCCTGGATAGCAAGCATGACAAGCCGTTTTTCCTGATGGTCAGCTTGTATGAACCGCACTCGCCCTATCGATTCCCGGTGGAGTACCGTGGCCGGATCGCACCTGAGAAAATGCCGATCCCCAAGGTCGGCCGCGACGATCGCGAACAGATCCCGCAGATCTTCCGTGACCTGACGGACAAAGAGAAACAGGGGATCGCTGCTGCCTACTATGCGTCGGCCGAACATGCCGACGCCAACCTGGGCCGGGTGCTGGAAGCACTTGCAAAATCGGGCCAGGCGGAGAACACCATCGTCGCTTTCATCGGTGACCATGGCTATCTCCTCGGCCAGCATGGCAGATTCGAGAAGCACTGCATGTTCGAGGAAGCTGTCCGCTCGCCGCTCGTGGTCCGTTGGCCGGGCCGGTTCAAGTTGGGGACGAGCGAAGCGCTGGTCGAACTGATCGATATCGCACCAACATTGCTGGACGCCTGTGGGCTGAAGGCCTCAGCAGCCATACAGGGCCGCAGTCTGTTGCCGCTGTTAACCGGGAAGGCCGCAGTGCATCGCGAGCGTGTCTTTGTCGAGTATGCTGAAAACGAAGAGGCAATGGTACGCGATGGTCAATGGAAGCTGATCTACGGAACCGGCAAGCGCGAACGGCAGGACGGCTACTCGACGAAGAATCCGCTGCCGGGCCGAACCGTCAAGCTTTACGACACCGTTAACGACCCGGGTGAGTTCACCAACCTGGCGACCACGCCGGAGCAAACCGAACTCGTGGCCTTGATGACGAAACAGTTGGCGGAACACCTGAAGGCTATAGCCCGCGAGCCAGGTGCGCTGCCAAAAGCGGACGACGTTCACTCGATCATGGAATACTGCCTGCAGCCTCGCGATGTGCCGCGAAAGAAGTGAAGAAGGATCTGAGCAATTTTTTGCGGAAATGACGTATCCCGTGCTTGCTGACAGGCAACGAGGACGGTAGAACATTCGCGAACAAGCCAGTCGTTCGACCGGCCGTGAACTGAATACCGTCACTGATCCGACCACGCAACGACTTCAGGAGCTTATTCGATGGGCGATTTCATCGGTTCCCCTCCGTTCTTCATCATCATGGCCGTGCTGCTCGTCGCGTTGATCGGCCTGCTGATCTACATGCGTACCCGCCCGAAGGATTAATTGATCAACGGCAAGCGGGGGGCGCCAAGCCCCCCGACCAATCGATCACTGCGCCCGCATCCGCGCCTGGGCCTTGGCCCAGTCGCCGACCAGGGCGTCCAGCGGCACGGGTTTGCGTTCGCGCCACACATTCAGTTTCACCCGTTGCCCGGCGGGCATGGCACTGATCATATTAATCAGATGGTTCTCGTTTCGGATGGCCACACCATCCACGCTCAGGATCACGTCGTTGCTCTTCAGCCCCGCTTGCGCAGCCGGGCTTTCCGGGTAGATATTCTCCACCAGCGCTCCTTGGACCCGATCGAGGCCCAGCTTGAGCGCGTCCGCCGGTTCCATCGTTTGTGCAAGATGCACGCCCAGATAGCCCCGTGTGACGGATCCCTTCTCGACCAACTGCTTCACCACGCGTTTGACCATGTTGATCGGAATGCTGAACGCCACACCGCTGTTGCTGCCCGAGTGTGAAGCAATGGCGGTGTTGATGCCGAGTATTTCGCCGTCCATGCTCACCAGCGGGCCCCCGCTCGAACCGGGATTGATGGCCGCGTCTGTCTGCAGGAAATCCTTGATGCGAATGGTGCTGCCGAGGCTCACCTGCCCACGTTCACGGGCGCTGATGATGCCCTGCGTTACCGTCTGATTCAGGCCGAACGGTGAGCCGAACGCCAGTACCCACTGGCCAACACGGACACGGTCGCTGTCGCCCAAAGTGGCAGCCGGCAGGTTTTCCACATTCAGATGCAACGCGGCAATGTCCGACTCGGGGTCGGCCCAGACTTGCGCGGGATGGTAAAGCCGGCCATCGGCCAGATGGACCGTAATCTGTTCCGGGCGGGCTTGGCTGACGACATGGTTGTTGGTGATAACGACAGCGCCGCGGATTCCCTCGACGCGAACCATGACGCCCGATCCCGATTCCTCGACCGGCTTGCCGCTGTTGCGGCCCGTGGCGGAGGGAGACGGCGGCTTGGTCGCTTCGATGGCGACAACTGCGGGGGACAGTTTTTGCACAACCTGTTCAAAGCGGTCGCCGTGCGGCAGGCCCGACGACGCCGCGGGAGGCGGGGGTGGCGGTACGTCGTTCTGGGCCTTGATCAGCGCGGGATTCTGCAGGATCGCGGTGCCGGCAATGCCGCCGGCAAACGCGCAACTACCGAGAAAAAAGGTCGTCAGATGTCGCTTCATGGTGGTGTCAGGCTCCGGATGCGTTAAGCGTGCGGCAGACACTAACACTGTAACCGGCGGGGCAAATCGCCCGATGAGTGAAAATCGAAAGGATTCGGCAGAAAGGTAATCGAGTGCCGTTACAGAAAGCACAAAGCCCGCCGCCGGAACACCGACGACGGGACTTTGGCGTAAGACGAGAATGGCCGGGCGGCGGCCGCTACTACTTCGAGAAGTCGAGTTCAAGTGCGGACAGGTTCACGCTCCGCTCCTCCATTGAGAAGTCGCCGTCGGTGACCTTATTCCAGTCGGCACTGCCACGGTAGTTCAGGAAGCCGCCTTCGCGCTCCATCTCGCGCTGGCACTTGATGCAGAACGTGCTGTAAGGAAGCGCGTTCAGGCGAGCAACCGGAATCCTGCAGCTGCAGGTTTCGCATTGGCCATAGGTGCCTCCCTTGAGGCGATTGACTGCACGTTCGATCTGCTGCAGCTCGCGCGACTCGATCTCTGCCAGCTGCGAGGCGAGTTCTTCACCGCTCGATTCAAAGGCCGCGTCGGCACTGTCGCCGGTGGCCGAGGATTGTTTCTTGATGCCGAGGTCTTCCAGTTCCATCCCGAGGCGTTTGCGCAGTTCCGTCCGTCGGCCCATGAGGGACTTATGCAATCGCAGGAGTGCGTCACGTCGTGCCATTGTCCACCACCTTTCGCTTGCCTTTGACTCCAAGGCATCGCCGTGGAGCGTCACTAGGTGAACCGTCGATCCGGCCGATCACATCGACCTCGCCGATCGGAACCTGAAGGGAAGCCGGCTACCCGCAAGCAATATAGGTGCCAACAACTTCCGTTTTCAACGATTGAGGCAGGAACCGCTCACTTTGTCATCGGAAAACTTCGCGGAGAACCCGCAGCTTGCCGAATGAGCCTGCCAAAACCTCCCAAGTATACCTGATTCCTGCAAAAAGACAGTCAAACAGGGATCTTTGTTGATCGATTTCGGCAAAACTTTGTAGCGAATCGCCACAATTCCTGACATTAGATACGACTGACCCATGGAAGGGTTCGCGAGATTTCGCGAACCGAACGCAAGGCCGGGCAACGACTTGGAATGGCGGTGGCAAAATGTGCGTGCGCCCGGTTGCAGGGGTCAGGCGGAGATTGCCGAAAATGCGGGCGGAACAAGTCGCGCAATTAGTGTGAGTCCCGAAGGGGCGCACGTCGAACTGCGCCGGCATGCTCACTGACTCGCCGTAGTCCTTCCAGTGTCAAAAACTGTCCCGCCTGTTCAAAATCGAAGCTCAGGTCGTCCAGAAGTTCCGCATCGCCACCGGCCAACACGATCCTGGCATCGGTAAACTTCACATTCAACTCACGCACCATCCGCTCGATCCCGCCATGCACGGCATGGCTGATTCCCGCCATCATCGCGGTGACGGTATCACGGGCCGGCAGTCCGATCTCGCCAGCAAATCCTTCGAGCAACGGCAGACGCGCGGTGTAGTCGTTCAGCGCTCGCGCCATCAGCCGATAGCCGGGCATGATTGCGCCACCACGAAACGTGCCAGCCGCATCCACCAGATCAACCGTCACCGCGCTGCCGGCGTTGATGATGATCGTCACCTGGCCCGGCCGCCGGACCGCCTTTGCGTTGAGCAGCCTGTCGATTCCGTCTTTGTCCGGTTCCGCGACATCGACTTGAATGGGAATCTGGTACGCGGCTTCGATCAGGTGAACGTGCCGACCGCGCGACTTGAGCCAGATCGCCAGGCGATCGCGGGCATCCGGGTTCGACCCGGCCAACGTCCACGCACTTTCAGAAGTGGTGATCCATGAATCAATCTGCCGGACCCAGTCTGCCGGGTCGTCGAGCGACAGGACTGCTGTCCGGCCCAGTGATTCACACAGGCATTCGCCGCACTTGATCCGGCTGTTGCCGATATCCGCGACAAACTCAGGCATCTGTCGAACCCTCGGACGGGACGGGCAATGCCCATTCGCGGTTGGGCGCCGCCTCGAACGGGATCTGCCGTTCGCGTTCTTCCTGTTCCTGCCGCTTGATCTCGTCCAGCTTCGTGATGACGGCATTGACCAGCGGCGGCATTCCCTGCCCTGTTACCGCGGAGACGCCGTAGACGGACTGGCCGATCTCCGCCGCGATTCGCTCGCGGACCTCGGCACTGCCGGTCAGCTCGCACTTGCTGACCGCGACGAACTCCGGCTTGGCGGCGAGTGCGGCTGAGTAGAGTTCCAGCTCCTTGCGGATTGTCCGGTAGTTCTCCAGCGGGTCATGATCATCCGTCGGGAATGGTTCGACAAGGTGAACCAGCACGCGCGTCCGTTCAACATGCCGAAGGAACTCATGCCCGAGGCCGACGCCCGCATGCGCCCCTTCGATCAACCCGGGCAGGTCGGCCAGCACGAAGCCGCGATCGCCGCCCAGCATGACCAACCCCAGGTTGGGGTACTTCGTTGTAAACGGATAGTCGGCAATCTCCGGCGTGGCGCGCGACAGGCGTGACAGCAACGTTGACTTGCCGGCATTGGGCAGGCCGATCAGTCCCACGTCGGCGATGACCTTCAGTTCCAGCGCCAGCCAGCGTTCTTCGCCATCACCGCCCGGTTCAAACTCGCGCGGGGCTCGATTGGTTGACGTCGCGAAATACCTGTT
>Ga0105044_10006483_pt1 | contig 16093 bp, 13 predicted proteins | sample MAT01_FD_78092 | JGI IMG/M metagenome (GOLD analysis project Ga0105044, IMG submission 78092) | Freshwater microbial communities from Lake Fryxell liftoff mats and glacier meltwater in Antarctica - MAT-01 | ecosystem: Environmental > Aquatic > Freshwater > Ice > Liftoff microbial mat | place... | reverse complement strand
CGGTCGAAGGTGCTTTCGGACATCAAACCGTATCTCCTCGGCGGCACGCCGCGCACCAATGGAAACCTGGCGCAGCACGGCAAGGACATCGACTACGTGATGCAGCAGGCAAACGCACAGAAAATTTTCCTGCCGATCGCCTCGGCGGTGCACGAATTCTACAATCTGTCGCGCACGCTCGGTTTCGGGCAGAACTCATCGCACGACATGTGGGCGGTCTGGGAAAAGCTGCTGGGCATCGATTTCACCGCGACGATTCGGAACGAGCCGAAGCGAACCACGGGCAAAGGGGCGTGAGCAGCGTTATGGAGCGGCGATTTTTCCACATCTACGGATTGCCCGAAGGCGACGGCGAGAGCTCCGATCGCGCGCAAACACATCTTCGCCTTTCTCCGCCATGTCCAAACTCACCGAGCTTACAATTCCGGGACGTGCTGTCGATCGCGTATCCCCGTAACTTGCGCGTGCTGCGCGGGCCGAGCATGCACCTTGTTGCGCTAACGCTGAAGGCGCCGGATTCCGATGGCGCTCCGGCCCGCGTGGTCGCCAAGGAGGAGGACGCGTCGTCGTGATCTACCCGCAACTTTTCGCCAAGTCCGGCAGCGCGGGAAAGACGGTGCGCGCGGGCGTGATCGGTACGGGCCATTTCGCGACACCGATTCTCGCGCAGTCGCGTTCGATCGCGGGGCTCGATGTTCCGGTCGTGGCGGATCTCGCATGTCACGAATCGGAGGGACGACGCATTCCCGATCGCGCGGGCGCATCACCTCTGCGGGGTGGAGACGCCGCTCTGGCAGTTGCGACGCGAGCAGGACGCAGCTTTTTTCCCAAAGCGTGATACCATGGATTTTTCGCGGTTGAGCTGCTCTACGATCTGCTTTCGGCATTTCCCTTTGACGGAGGCGCTGACCGCGATCCGATCGTTGGGTTTCACGCACGTGGATATTGGCACGCTGCCGGGATTTTGCGATCACTTCGATTTTGTGCGGGCCACCGCGGAGGATGCGGCGCGTTTCTGTGCGGTCGTGCGGACGAGCGGGCTGCGGGTGCATACGTTCACGACGAACATAGGAGAGCCCAACGAGGCGGGGTTTTCGCCGGAGAGCTACCGCGGAGCAGGACTAACCAACATCCGGGTCGCGGCCGAGCTCGGTGCCATTGGCGTTGTGCTAAACTGCGGAGCGACGATCGATCGCGCGCGGGACGGATTTTCGGATCATGTCGCGCGCGTGGGCGAAGCGATCGGGAATCTGGCGCCGGATGCGGCCTCCGCCGGCGTGCGACTTATGATCGAGGCGCCGCACAAAAGTAAACTCTGTCGGGATGCAGACGATGCGCTGGCGCTGCTCCGGGCCTGCGGGCATCCGAATGTCCAACTCATTCTCGATATCAACCATCACCACGCGGCTGGCTGGAAGCCGGCGCGAGTCGTCGCGGCGCTCGGGGCGGCGAACATCGGTATTGTGCATCTGCGGGACGCCGCGGGACGCGACAACCGATTTCCTCTCGGCGCAGGCGAGATCGATTTCCGGGAACTTTGCGAGGCCTTGGAAAACGCCGGCTATACGGGCCGATATGCGTTCGAGTTCACGGACGCCGCGACGACGCTCGAAGGCAATATCGAGATGCTGCGCCGCTCGTTGGCTTATATCGCTCCATTTTCACCATGAAAATCACGTTCGGCAGTCTTGCTCCTAACACTCGCGCGGCCGTCGAGGCGCGTCTGGCGTGGCTGGACGACTGCAACGATCGGCTCGTGCTGGACGGCGATGCACACGTTTCCGATCTGGCGGCATTGCCTGAAACAGCGGCGAAGCGACTGGCGGCGGAGCACGGTTACTATCACGGGCGCCCAATCTCGGCTGAGCAGTTAGTCGCCGAGCTCGACATGGCGGCGGTCGACGCGGCGCTCGTGTGGCAGAACCCGGCGGCGACCCTGCGCGGGCCGGACCGGGTGGAGAACTACGAGGCACTGCTTGCCGCGAACCGTTATGTCCACGCGGCGGCGGAGCGGTTTCCGCGACGGCTGATTCCAGCCGGCTGGACCGATCCTCGCGCGCTCGGGTTGGAGGGAGCGCTGAAGCTGGTCGAGATCTGCATGCGCCAGTTCGGGTTCGCGGTGGTGAAGATGAATCCGGCGCAGAACCGTTTTCCGATCGACAGCGCGGAGGTGTTTGCGGTGGTCGAACTCATCTGCGCGTTGGGCGGCATCCCCGCGTTTCACGTTGGCGGGGACACGCCTTTCACGCCTGCGAGCGGGTTGGCGCAAATCGCGCGACACATTGCGCCGCGGCGGCTGATTGCGGTGCACATGGGCGGCGGCGGATCGGGCTATGTCGAAGGAGAGCAACTCTACCACGACATCCGCGCGCTCGGGCTCGCTCAGCCCAATCTGTTTTTCGTGCAGAGCGCGAAGCGCGACACGCACATCGAAAGCGATCTCATCGCGTATCAGAGCGCGGGCGACTCGTTCCCGGAGAACATCGCGGTGGGCAGCGATGCGCCGTATGGGCGCGTGTCGTGGAATTTCGGCGGCTACCGCGCGATGTTCGCGTCGCTGGCGGATGCGCGGCATCCCGATCCGCGTTTACGGGCGCGCCCGAGTTTGTTCTCGAGTGCGGCTGTGCGGGGCTACCTCGGAGGCAATCTCGCGAGGCTGATCGCGGGCGCTTACCGGGAATGGAACGGGTGAACCGATTCCGTTCAGCACAGCCGTTGCTCCGAGGGCGCATCGAATAGGTGTGCCTTGGTCAGATCGAAACGCAGCCGCAGGCGTTGACCTGGCTCGGCGCCCTGCGTGGGTGCGACGCGGGCGACGAAGGGCGTCGCGCCGGTCGTGAGATAAAGCATCGTTTCGGCCCCCATCGGCTCGGCCACTTCGACGGTGGCTTCGAATGCTTCCGGATCGCGCTCCTCCGGCGGCACGACGTGTATGTCTTCCGGTCGGATGCCGAAGACAACCTCCTTCCCGGCGCGAGCGACCGCCGCACGTGCGAGCGCGAATGGCAGATTGAACGCCACCGGGTTCGCGTGGTCACTGCGCTCGGCGAACGCGAGTGCGGAGCCGTCTGACCGCAACAGCCCGCGGAATAAATTCATCGGCGGCGAGCCGATGAAACCGGCGACAAATAGATTCGCAGGAGCGTTGTAGAGATCGAGCGGCGTGGCGACCTGCATGATGTGGCCGTCCTTCATCACGCAGATGCGATCGCCCATGGTCATCGCCTCGACCTGATCGTGCGTGACATAGATCATCGTGGCACCGAGCCGCGCGTGGAGTTTCGAGATCTCCGTGCGGGTGGAGACGCGCATCTTGGCGTCGAGGTTGGAAAGCGGCTCGTCGAAGAGAAATACCTTCGGCTTGCGCACGATGGCACGGCCGACGGCGACGCGCTGCCGTTGACCGCCGGACAGCGCTTTGGGTCTCCGATCGAGCAGGTGTTCGATCTGCAGCATGGCAGCGGCCTCGCGGACGCGCGCGTCGATTTCGGCCTTGGGGAATTTCCGCAGCTTCAGACCGAACGCCATGTTGTCGTAGACGGACATGTGGGGGTACAGCGCGTAGTTCTGAAAAACCATTGCGATATCGCGGTCCTTCGGGAGCACGTCGTTGACGACCTGACCGTCGATAAAAATCCGCCCCCCGGAAATTTCCTCGAGGCCGGCGATCATCCGGAGCGAAGTGGATTTGCCGCAGCCGCTCGGACCGACGAGCACCATGAACTCGCGGTCCTCGACGACGAGATCGATACCCTTCACGGCGGTGACGCCGGGGCCGGATTTTTCGGGATAAGTCTTGGTGAGATTTTCGAGGACGACGCGTGCCATGATAAACGAGGCGGTCAGCCTTTGATCGCGCCTTGCGAAAGGCCGCGGACGAAAAGGCGCATGCAGAACAGAAAAATGACGATGAGCGGAACGGATGCGATGACGTAGGCGGCCATGATCTGGCCCCATTGCTTCACGTACTCGCCATCGAGGTAGATGAGCCCCACGCCGAGCGTGAAGAGATCCTTGTCGCGGAGAACGATCAAAGGGAGCAGGAATTCGTTCCATTTTCCCAGGAAGGCGAGGATCGCGAGCGTGCCGAGGATAGAGCCGGACATGGGCACAACGACATGACGGAGCTGCGCGAGGTGATTGGCTCCATCCATCTCGGCGGCCTCGAAGAGATCCTTCGGGATGTCTTCGATGAAATTGCGCAGCACAAACAGATTGAAGGCCTGCGCGCCCGCCATGCCCACCAGGATGAGCGCCCACAGCGTGTTGAGCAGGCTCAGGTTTTTCAGCAGTGAGAAAAGCGGGACGAGATTCGCGATGGTCGGGAGCATCATCAGCACCATGAAAAGCGCCCACAGCACGCGGCCGAAGGGCATCCGGTAGCGCGCGAAAAAATACGCTCCGAGCAGGGCGCACACGAGCGTGCCGGCTGTGCCGGAGACGGCGACGAAGATCGTGTTCGCGATATAGGGGCCGATGAGCTTGAGACCAAAAACCCAGTTGGCCCAAATCCATCGCGCCGGATTCGTCGGCAGCCACGGGTTTTCGATGAACGCGGAATTGTCCTTAAAACTCACCTGGAGCATCATGTAGATGGGAAACAGCTCCACCACGATGAAGGCCCAGATGACCACATGCATGGGCCAGTCGCGCTGGCCGCGAGCGTTAACGCTGTCGGCTCGAATGCTCATTTGTCGACGCGCACATAGCGGTTGTTGAGGGTGGTCAGGCCGAGGATAAAGACGAAGAGGATCATGCCGAGCGCGCAGGCGTAGCCGAACTCGCCCGCGATAAAGGCGCGATTATACATCCATAGTCCCGGCACCATGCCCCGCCCGCCGGGCCCGCCCGCATCGCCGAGCAGGAGTAGCATCAGACCGTAGCCTTGCAGCGTGCCAATGATGAGCAGCACGAGCGAGAGGCGGACCTGAGTGAGAATAAGCGGCAGCTCAATGTAGAAAAATTTTCCGAATGGCCCGACACCGTCAAGTTCCGCGGCCTCGTACACCTCCTGCCCGATCGATTGCAGGCCGGCCAGGTAGATGAGGACGCCCACCGCGCCGATCCATGGAAAGCCCCAGAGGAAAAGTGCGGGCAGGATCAAATTGGGGTCGGACAGCCAGCCGATCGGCGCATCGCCGAGAAACACGTTCCAGCCGAGGATATGCCGATCGAGCCAGACGAGGACGCGTTTCGCTCCGGTAGCATCGAGCACGCGATTGAGCACGCCGAGGTTCGGATCGAAAAAGAACTTCCAGATGAACAGCGTGACCAGATGTGGCACGATCATCGGAACGACGAGCAGCACGCGGTAGAAATACTGCCAACGGTCGCTCTTCAGCCGATGGATGAGCACAGCCATCGCGATCGACGGAATCATCTTGAAGACGTTGAAAAGAATCAGGAATCCGACGGTGAGAAACGAGTCCCAGAGCACGCGATCGCCGAACGCGCGGCGAAAGTTTTGCCAGCCTATGAATTGCTTCGTCTCGCCGCCCTGCCAGTCGAAAAAGCTGTGGTAGATGGCGCTGGCGGCGGGAAAGTAGGAGAAGATCGCCACCAGCGACAGCGAAGGCAGCAAGAAAAAATACAGCCGCCAGTTCCGGAGTGCTTGTTTTGGCGGAAGGATAGGGGACATGCGGGGTACGGAGCGGATAAAGTCAAGTGCCGCACGGGCCACCGTGTCCACGTCGATCCCAGCCGCCCACGTTAACTAGAACACCGTCGGACGCGGTGGTGGCGGCAAATCGAACGGTTGTCTCCAAGGATGAAGGCAGGCTGTTATGAAAAAAAACGAAGAATCGTCTTCTGCTTTGTCCCGGAAAGCAGAAGGAGGCTAAGTCCCCGGAGGGTCACTACCCGGTAGAACCGACTCCCCGCCGCAAACAGCAACTCTTAACCCCCTGACCTATGACCGACCTGTCGTATTCTTGTCGCGCCGGCGCGACCGCGTTTCTTGTTTTCTGTGCCGGTGCGCTCTGCGCGCAAACGGCTCCCGCCACCACCCGCGCCGTAGCATCGGCCGACGAGAAGATCGAGCTTACTCCTTTCGAAGTGCGCACCGAGCGCGACCGTGGCTACGCAGCGAGCAACGCCGTTTCCGGCACGCGAACCAATACACCGATCGCCGAGATTCCCTTTAACATCCAGGTCGTGACCGAGGAACTCCTCTCGGACCTCTATGCGCGCCAGCCGACCGACGCGTTGAATTATTTTGGAGCGGTGTCGACGCGGCCGTTCGACTCCGCCGAGGCGCTGCAAGGCACCGTCGATCTTTTCGGTCGCGCGCGCATCCGCGGGCTCGACTCCTCGGTGAACCTGCGCAACGGCGTTCGGTCGTTCGACCAGCCTCTTTCTCACATCGTCGCGCGCGTGGAGCTCGTGAAAGGCCCGGCCGCGGTGCTCTACGGACTGTCGGAGCCGGGGGGTGTTTATAACTCGATCACGAAGACGCCGCTCTTCGACCGCGCATTCACGCGAGGGAGCGTGAGCGCGGGTACCTACGACAACTATCGGTCGACAATCGATTTTAACCGTCCGCTCAACAAGCAACTCGCCTTCCGATTGAACGCGGTGTGGCAGCAGATCGGTACCGAACACGATTTCAGCGATGGCCAGGAGACGGCAATCACGCCGCAACTGACGTGGAAGCCGTTTTCGAAGACGCAACTGATGGTTGAATACGAATACGACGACCGCGAGCGCGGGAACCCCGAGGGACATCGCTATCGTTTCGCCAATTCGTCGCCCTCGACCACGGCCGCGGTCACGATCGCCGGCGTAACCTACCCTTCCGGCGGGCTCGGGCCCCTCTACGGCACGACGGTGCGCGGAGCGCAGATTTCGCTCTACGACCACCCCTTGTATCGCAGCATCGCGCCGACGCGGGATTTCTCCGGCCCGGACTCCCGCCGCTACGTCGAGCGAAACACGCTTACGCTGAATTTCACCCAGAATATTGTCGAAGGCCTCGACGTTCAGGTGCAAGGCTACGTCTCGGTCCGCGAGCATACGGACGATCTCCAGCAGGCGGGCCTCGTCAGCGGCACGACCGGTTTCCGTTATCCCACACCCGTTTTTCTCAATCGCTGGCAACGCTTCGACAATCGAAACGCAGTGGACAGCCTCGTGATCAACGCCGTGTACAAGCGCGATTTCGAGCGACTGCTCGGCGGCGTAAAAAATACCCTGAACTTCGGGTATCAGTCGTTCCGCGACCATGCGCGCCGTAGAGAATCGATCGACCAGACGGACCGCCGTGTGCGCGTCAATGGCGTGCCGAGCGACGATCCGGTACTGAGTAAAGGCCGTTGGGAGGCGCCGCCACAGTTCAATCGCCCGCCGCCGGGCCTGTGGTTCAACTATGTCGAGATTCTCAATCCCGGTGCCCTTACGCGGCCGTCGGATCTCGTCATGAACCTGCTGCCCCCCGCGGCGGGCTCGTTCAATGCCCCCTTCGACTCGGCGTATCAACGTAATTTCTTCACGTCCTACTTTGCATCGGCGAGCAGCAAGTTTTTCAACGACCGGCTGATTCTCAACGGCGGCATCTACAACACCTCGATCGATTTCAGACGCAGTGCCGATCCGAACAAGATCGACACCGTCGTCTTCGACGATGGCGACACGCTGCCGCAGTTCGGAGCCATTTTCCGGGTGACGCCGGGTTTAGGTGTCTTCGCGCTTTCGACGGAGTCGCTACAGCCAAACAGCTCGCAGCGGGATTTCGCGGGGAATCCCTTCCCGCCGCGGAAGGGCGAGGGGCGTGAGGCGGGCCTCAAAATCGACCTGCTCGGCGGGAAAATTTCGGGCACGGTGAGCTATTTCGAAATCTCGCAGACGAACCGGGTTGTCTTCGACGACACCGCTCCGAATCCCTTCGATCCGGTCGACGGACGCGGCGCGAACGTCGCGCGCGGCGAAAACACCTCGAAGGGCTTCGACGCCGACTTCATTTTCTCGCCGACGCGGAGCCTGCAGATTATGCTGAGTTACGCGAACCTCGATGTCTATACGAGTAAGGATCCGAACCGCGCGCTGCTGGGCACGAACGAAATCGGCTCTTATGAACACGGTTTCGGCGGGCTCGTTCACTATCAGTTTCTCGAGGGAACACTGAAGGGTTTAGGCGTCGGGGCGGGCGCCAACTACCAGGGCGAGACCATCGCGGAGGCTCCGCAGGCGGCGCTCGGCAACATCCAGCGCACGTTCAAAGGCCAGTGGGACGGTGACGTGTTTATAAAATACGCGACCAAGCTTTTCGACCGTAAGGTGACCTTTCAGGTGAACGCGAAGAATTTGTTCGAGCGCGAGCGGCCCGTCGGCTGGAATCCGCGAAGCGCCAATGCGGCGAACATCGCCGTCACGCCATATTACTATAAGACGAACCGGAAGTTTTATTTAAGCGCCTCGTTCGATTTGTGACCCTTGGCATTTTTGATGGGTAATCGCTCGGTGCGCCGGTCGCGACGCGAGCATTTCTCGACCCGCGCGCCCGTCGGCACGGGCGGTGACATATTCGTTAACGGCTTCGTCGTGGCCGGGTCGGCACCGAGGTCGCTCCCGATCCGGGCCGCGGTTCCAGCGCAAACCGGTTCGGCGTCGGCAACGCGCTCGCAGATCCGACATTCATGGTGGGGGTTTTTTCTTTCCCGCTGGGAGCCACGATGCCGCGCGGTGGTTTGCCCTCCGCCTCGGCACTTACACTGGACATGCGTCCGGCGTAGGCGGCACGACCGGAGTCGCGCTGGTTGGAGGTTTATGAGCTACCGTGAACAGATCCAGCCCTCCCCCATTGGTCTAGCCCGCATGGCTCTAACGGCGCGGCAGCGAGCTTCATAAGAACAACCTTTGCGCGAGTTTGTTTCCAGCCCGGGCGATTAGGCTGGCAACGTGCGCACGCGGTTCCTACGCCTCCGTCGCCCGTTTATCCCCCTATGCCCCCGTCAGACCCCGAGACCACCCGCCGGTTTGCCGAAGAGGTGCAGCCCCACGAATCGGAGCTGCGCGCCTACCTCCGCGCCAAATTTTCCGCGCACCTCGATATCGACGATCTCGTCCAAGAGACCTACGCTCGCCTGATTCAGGCCCGCGAACAGGCGCCATTTCGCTCTACGTTTCCTACAACGAGTCGTTTCAACCTGCGCCCAACGGCACCGACATCCGCGGCAACCGGTTCCAGCCGCTCAATGGTCTACAATACGAAGCAGGCGGCAAGGTGGATTTCTTCGACGGCAAGCTCAGCGGCAATTTTGCCGCCTACGAGATCAAGCTGGAGAACGCGCTCACGCAGGACCGCACCGCGCCTGGGTTTTCCGTGCAGGGCGGCGTCACCTCGTCGATGGGCTACGAGACCGACCTCGCCTACGCCCCGACGCGGAATTTCCAAGTCATCGGCGGATTCGGCGTGAACAAGTTCCGCCGCAACGCCCAGATCGAAGCGCCGCTCGCCGGCCGTGAGGTCCCGCTCTGGCAGTACAAGGCGAGCCTCTGGGCCAAATATGACCTCCGCGAAGGCCAGTGGAAGGGCCTCGGCCTCGGCCCCGGCGTGATCCACGAGAGCGAGCGCCACGGCGAATTCGACCGCCGTTTCCGCGTTCCGGGCTACACCGTGGTCAACGGCCTGGTCGGCTATGCATGGGGCCGCTACGCCGTCTCGGTCAATATCGAGAACCTTCTCGACCGGCGCTACGTCCTCCGCATCGAGGAGGCCCGTCTCTCGAATTTCGGCGCGCCCCTGTCGTTCAAGGCCACGCTCTCCGCGAAATTCTAAACCCGTCGCGGAGCCGGCGGAGACGACTCGCGCTGGCCGGGTCGCCTCCGGCCTTACGCTCACCGTTCAATTCTCCCGCCATGTTTATCCATGACCGCTTGGGACTTCTTGTTGCCCTCGCCTCTCTCCATCTCGCCACGCCGGGTGGCGCGCGCGACGCTGCGCCCGCCGAGGTGCTGGTTTACGGCGCAACGCCGGCCGGCATCGCCGCGACGGTTTCTGCCGCGAAGGCCGGCCGCTCCGTCGTGCTCGTCGAACCTACGGCGCGCATCGGCGGGCTGATGACGAACGGACTTAGCTACTCGGATTTCCGCTCGTTCGAATCGCTCACCGGCTTCTTCCTCGATTTTAGCCGACGTGTGGAGGCGGACTACCGCGCGCGCTACGGCGCCGATTCCGTCCAGGTCAAGGACAGTTTCCGCGGCACGCACGGCGAGCCGTCGGTCAACCTGCGCGTCTTTCAACAGATGCTCGCCGAGTTCCCGCGCGTGCGCGTCGTGACGGGCCACGCGCTCGCCCGCGTCGAGTTGTCCGACCTCGTGCTCGGCCGTCGCCGGATCGTCGCCGCGCACTTCGCCACCGCGGGCGGGACGCAACGCATCGCCGCGGCGCAATTTGTCGACGCTTCGTATGAAGGCGACCTCATGGCGGCGGCAGGCGAAAGCTACCACCTCGGCCGCGAGTCGCGCGCTCAGTATGGCGAGCCGCTCGCGGGCAACGCGCAGGGCGAGGCCGACGGCCAGGTGCAGGGCTACAATCTGCGACTCATCATGACGGAGCGGGAAGACAATAAGCTCATGCCCGTCGCACCCGAGGGCTATCGGCGTGAGGACTTCACCGGCATTTTGCCGCTCTTCGCCAGCGGCCGGTTGACGAAAGTGTTCTCGCCCGATCGCGATGGCATCTACCGCGCCCACATGATGCGGCTGCCAAATGAAAAATGGGACGTGAACGACACCCCGCGCGCACCCGTGCGCCTCTCGCTGCCCGACCTCAACGACGCCTATCCCGAAGGCGACGCCGCCACCCGCGCCCGCATCGTCCGCGAACATTTTTACCATAATCTCGGTCTCATTTATTTCCTGCAAAACGATGCCTCCGTGCCCGCGGATATTCGCGCCGACGCCCGCCGCTATGGCTGGTGCAGGGACGAGTTCACCGAGACCGGCGGCGTCGCTTCGCAAATCTACATCCGCGAAGCGCGCCGGCTCGTCGGCCAGCACGTCTTCACCGGCAACGATACGAAGAACGCCCCCGGCGACGCGCGCACCTTATTGCGCAACGACGCGATCGCCATCGGCGATTACGTACACAACTGCCACGGCACGGGCCGCACGGGCACGCGCTACGAGGGCACGCACGAGGGCGAATTCTACCACAACGTGCCGCCCTACCAGATCGCCTATGGCACCATTGTGCCGCAGAAAACAGAAAACCTGCTCGTGCCCGTCGCGTGCTCCGCGAGCCACTTTGGTTTCAGCGCGCTGCGGCTTGAAGCCATCTGGTGCGCGCTGGGACAAGCCGCCGGCCACGCGGCGCACCTCGCGCTGGAGAATGGCACGCCCGTGCAGAAACTCGACTTCGCCGCGCTCCAGCGGCGCCTGCATACCGACGGCGGCGCGACCCTCTACGTGTCCGACGTGCCGCCGGGCTCCCGAGATTTTGCGGCCGTGCAATGGTTCGGTCTTCGCGGCTCGTTTCACGGCCTCGCGCCCGGTGGCCAACCCCAGCCACGCCCGATCGGCAGCCAATACACCGAGGCGTTTCCGGGACACGCGGCCGATCTCGCCGCTCCTCTGACGCCGGAGCTCCGTGCACGCTGGGACGCACTGCTGCCGAAAGGCATTTCGTCCCCCGAAGCCGCGACTCGCGGCGAGTGGCTGCGTCTTGCGCATGCGGCGCTCGGCTCACCCTAGCTCCACGTCAACAATCAACCCCTTTTGAATTCGCGGCCGGGAAGGACTCCGTTGTCCCTGCCGCAGGTGGCGATCAAATCGCATCCGCCAGGGCGCCGATGCCGCCCAGGGCACGACGGTGCCGCGCGTTGCTTGCGCACGGCGGAATCGGCCTGGCACCAGGCGGGGTTGACGACGATGGTCGTCTTAGAAAGGGGCGTAGTCGTATGCCCGCACGAGTGTGAGCGCAAAAATGACTACGCTCACGCTATGCCGCCGACGATCTTCCTGGCGTCTTTCAGCAGCAAAACAAGGCGCATCGGATATCCCGGCAACGGCTCGAAATCATCGTGCAGGTAAAATGACTTCGCCTTGTCGTCCTTGGCGTGAACGAGAAGGGCGCGGACACCGATTTCCTCCGCGGCGCCGCCTCTGCAAAAATGACCTGCGATGTAGAAAAGCTATAGTAGCCGACGACAACATTGCGGGCTTCGACGGGGTCAACCGCACTTGTCACTTTCGGGTCCTGCTTTCGCCCGTCGAGAGTGCAGCTGACCCCCCACCGACAATTAACGCTCCCTGCCGCCCGAAGACCGTTCCAAAAGGGTCGTGTCGTGTGGCTTGTGATTCACGAGGAAACCGTCCATGCGGTCACCGATCCGTTTCGCACAGTTTAGCGACTGTGAACGATCGCACCAGCTCCGTGGCGAAGGCGCGCCGCAAACCACAGCGGTCTGACCCGTTTTGGATCTCCTCCGATCGAAGCCACGACTCCAAACCTCACAGAATTTTTCACAGGAGCACGCGGAGATCGGAAGAGGTCGGATTGCGGAAGGGGTCAGATTGAAAAGAGGTCAGCGGTCAGGTGTCAGCGGTCAGTGTCCAGTTTGGAGTCCGGCCTTCAGGCCGTCAGGGAAAATGCGATCGCGTTTCGGATGGCCCGAAGGCCGCATTCCACACACATCGACCCCCTTGCTGAATTGAAGAAGTCAGCGGTCAGGACGGCCAACGCGTCGTCAGCCTTCAATCAAAACCAAGAAGACGAACGTCCCAGCCACTTTTTACAAGAGCTCGCTGAGATCGGACGAGGTCGGATTGCGGAAGAGTTCAGCGATCAGGTATCAGCGGTCAGCTTCAAATTCTCCCTGACGATCATCGACCCTCGGCCCCTCCTCCTTTTATTCTAGATTCTGAATTCCAAATTCTCGCTGTCCGACTGACGTCTGACCTCTGACCTCTCGCCACCCCGACCGACCTCCGCTCACTCCGGCCGAAGCGCTGAATCTTTGCGCGCTGCGTATCCAAAAATTCCTTGTGAGCCGCGTTGCTCCAATCGTCTTTTGAGCAGCAGCCCCTCGACTTTTGACAAAGAAAGCACGGCCGGAAGGGACGCACCGCATTTCGCACATTGTAGGGCAGATCTGCGGGCTCGAGCCAGACCTTCAGATATCAGGGCATCCCCAAACACCGGATCGACCCGCAAATCTGGCGCGATTGACATGATACTATTACATGATAATTTGGTCACAATGGACGAAGCTACACTTACCGAACGAGGGCAGATTTCCGTCCCAGCAGCGCTTAGGAAGGCAATGAATTTGCGGCCAGGCCAACGGCTGAAGTTTGTGCCGGTTTCTGACCATGAATTTCGGGTTTTGACTGAAAATGATGCGCCACCGGGACCGATCGCGATGCTAGGATACGCTCGCAAACTGAGAAGCGGACCGACGCGACTCACGAGCCAGTGGATGAAAGAACTGCGGGAGGGTGAGTCCTGATGTGGGTGGTCGATACCTGCGTTGTCCTCGACGTGTTCGAGAACGATCCCCAATTCGGACTGTCGTCAGCCAAGCTGCTCCAAAAGCTGCTCGCTGACGGGTTGACCATCTGCCCAGTGACGTTCGTTGAAATATCAGCCGCGTTTGACGGCAATCTGCTGGAGCAGAAGCGCTTTCTGGAAGGAATGGGGATTTTTCATGCTGAGAGCTGGACGACGGCCGATACGGATACGTCTCACGGTGCGTGGAATGCCTACGTGCGTGCTCGTCGAGCACACAGAATTCTCAAACGCCCAATCGCCGACGTCCTTATCGGCGGATTCGCCCTGAATCGCAGGGGGCTGATCACACGCAATGCGTCCGATTTCCGGCGTTGGTTTCCAGACCTCCTGATTCGTGAGGCCTGAACCACGTCAAAGGAAACACGGCTTGTGACCCTCGCGCGCCGATCCAAGAGGGGACATTACGCCTCCACGAGCGTGCATTCGACAAGGTACGATCCGGGGGATAGGTAACACGAAGTCCACGCGGGGACCGTTCCAAAAGGAGGCGCGTCGTGTGGTTTGTAATTCTCGAGGAAACGGTCCATGCGGTCACCGATCCGTTTCGCACAGTTTAGCGACTGTGATTGATCGCACCAGCTCCGTGGCGAAGACGCGCCACAAACCACACGGTCTGACCCGTTTTGGATCTCCCTGACCCGTTTGGGATCTCCCCGCGCCAGCCCTATAGACGCAGCATTGGCGTTTTTGGCCGGGTGCTTTCGAAAACAAATTTTAGCGGCTCCCTTTTCTCCAGAACGCGCTGGACAGCCGGGCGACGCAGGCCGATGCAAGTGTCGCGCAACCCCAACCGGAACAGTCCGCGTCGCCGCCCATGCCCCCCACCGAACACGCCCAATGCCACGCACTGAGCCAGTCGAAGTGGTTTTCCGAGCACGTGCAACCGCACGAACCGGCGTTGCGGGCCTACCTGTCGCGGCGGTTTCCCACCGGCTGCGACCACGACGATCTCGTCCAGGAAACCTACTCCCGCCTTCTCCGCCTCGAAAACCCGCGCGGCCTCACCCATCCCAAGGCCTTTCTCTTCACGACGGCGCGCAACGCCGCGACGGTCCTTGACGACAGGGGCAACTTCGTCCGCTTTCCCGGCGGCAAGGAGAAATCCAAGGGACAGGAACTCGAACTTTTCTACACGCCCTTCCGCGATTTCCAACTTACAGGCGGCATCACCCGCCTGAATGCCACCTATACCGGAGTCACCCGCGGCCAAGAACACCTCCTCGGCAAACGCCTCGCGACGACCGCCGAGTGGCAGGGCTCCGCCTTCGGTCGCTACAATTTTTCCGAGGGCGGCCTCAAGGGCTTCTCCCTCGGCGGTGGCGGCTACTACCTCGGGCCCGGCGCTCAGGGCGACCTGCCCCGCACCCCGCCGAAGAGCTACATCATTTTCGACGCCGTCTTCGCCTACGAACACAAACTCGCCGGCCTCGACGTGCGCTATGCCCTGAATGTGACCAACGTCTTCGACAAGGATCACTATCGGGATTTCACCAATCCGTATCCGCCCCGGACAATCACGTTGAGCACGCGCGTGAGATTCTGATCCGAAGAAATGCAGTTGAGAGCGGAGAAATGAGAGCAAAGCCAAACCGTGAATCGTGCTGCGCGGCCCCTTCCGATCCGCCGGGCCTATGAGGATTGGGCTCTGAGCTCTCGACTCTCTCAACTGCATCGTCCCGGCTAAACCGCCCTCCCCGTCGGCAACGGGCGGTTCCCCGCCATGGTCTTCGGCGGCGTCACGACGTAGGTTTCAGACCCCGCGACTGACTCCGTTTTTCCTGCCGTGGGTGGCGATCAAATCGCGTCCATCAGAACGCCGATGCCCGCCCAGGGCACGACGGTGCCGCGCTCCCGGCGCTGGGCCGCGTCGCCACCGTAGACCAGCCAAGGCCGGATGCGCCGGCCTTTCAGCTGAGCCTGCCAAAAATCGAGGTGATCGAAAAAATCCGAGCCAATGGTCTGGCCGGATTTGATTTCGATGGCGTGAAGCGCCACGCCGGATTCCACCACGGCATCCACCTCGTGGCCTTCCTTGTCGCGCCAGAAATACACCCGCGGCTCCTCCCCGCGCGCGGCCTGTTCCTTGATGAGTTCGGTCACGACCCAGTTTTCAAAAAGTCCGCCGCGCAAGGGGTGACCCGCGACCTGGCCGGGTTCACGAATCCCGAGCAACCAGGCGGCAAGGCCGGGGTCGCAGAAATAGAGCTTCGGCGATTTGATCAGGCGTTTTGAGACGTTGGCGAAATGCGGGCGCACAAAAAAGACGAGGAAACTGGCCTGCAGCACCGAAAGCCACGCGTCGGCGGTTGGCCGCGAAATCCCGGCGTCGGCCGCGAGCGACGAGATGTTCACCAGTTGCCCGATGCGGCCGGCGCAGAGCTGAAGGAATCTCTGGAAGGCGGCGAGGTCCTGCACCTGCAACGACTGGCGCACGTCGCGCTCAAGATAGGTGGCGACATAACTCCTCAACCACGCCGCCGCCTCGACGGGACGATCGTGCACCGGCGGAAACAGACCGCGTTGGAGCAGTGCATCGACCGTCGGTGGGGCCTTCTTCACCGCCTGCAGTTCTGGCAGCGAAAATGG
>Ga0105044_10006481_pt1 | contig 16094 bp, 10 predicted proteins | sample MAT01_FD_78092 | JGI IMG/M metagenome (GOLD analysis project Ga0105044, IMG submission 78092) | Freshwater microbial communities from Lake Fryxell liftoff mats and glacier meltwater in Antarctica - MAT-01 | ecosystem: Environmental > Aquatic > Freshwater > Ice > Liftoff microbial mat | place... | reverse complement strand
GCGGCGAGGACCGCGACCTGTCGCTCGCGTTCGGTGAGGCGGTCGACGCCGCGCTCGACCATGACGGTCGCGCCGGTCAACCCCGGGCTCCGGGCCAGCTGGTCGTCGAGGGCGCCGAGCCAGCGAACCGCATCGGGCGAGCGGCGGTCGGTGGCAGTCCGACAGGCCGCCGCGTAGGCCTCCGCGGCGCCGATCCCGAACTCGGTGGACGCGAACGTCTCGGCCGCGTCGGCCATCGCCGCCGCATCGCGGCGGTGGCACGCGTCGGCCATCGCCAGCACGCCGCCGGTGAAGGCCGGCGTGCCGGGGATGACCTGTGCGGGTAGGTCGGCGACGCGCTGGACGTCCTCGGGTTGGATGCGATCCATGCGGGTCAGCCCGTGGAGCGCCATCAGCTCGGCGCGGCCGACTCGGTTGTCGATCGAGACGCGCAGCGCCCGGCGCATGCGGTCCTCGCCTGCGTCGGCGTGGCCGAGCAGGACGAGGGTCATGGCCAGCATGTTCTCGAAGTCCGACAGCATCATCGGGGCCACCAGGTCCGCTTCGCGATCGGCTTCGGCGAGCATCCGCTCGGCATCGGCGAGGCGACCAGCGAGGGCGAGGGACTGGGCCAGACCGGCGGTGTACAGCGTGCGGAGCGAGCCGGGAGGCGACGGGTAGCCGCGGAAGCGGGTGAACGCCTCGATGGACGCTTCGATGCGCCCGGTGAACAGCGCGGTCATGCCCCGGTGGCCCGTCATCTCCCGTGCCCGCTCGTGATCGTGGGTCGAGCGGGCGACGTCGGCGATGTGGCCGTCGAACTCGTAGGCCTGCTCGAAGCGGCCGTCGAGCATCAGCAGCGATGACGCCGCGGCGTCGATCACGACCGACTTCGGGTGGCGGTAGTTCACGTCGAGCAGTCGACCCTCGAGGCGGCCGAAGGCGTCGAGCGCTCGCTGCTCGTCGCCGCTGTAGAGCGAGCAGACCATCGTGATCTCGTCGGCATCGCCCAGCCCCTCGATGCCCGCCGCCCGGACGGCGTCGGCCCGGTCGCACGCCTCCTCGAGCGATCCGACCGCGAGCAGGTCCAGGGCGGCCAGCAGGTCGGTGAACGCCGTGGTGTCGAGCCGGTCGTCGGCCCACGCGGCCACGTCGATCTCGAGGCCGTCGGGCGGATCGCCGAGGCGGCGCAGCCGGGCGATCGGACCGGTGAAGCGCAGCAGGAACCGGGTGATGTCGACGACCTCGGTGGGGGTGACCGCCTGGAGCTGACCGGCGCGCAGGACCGACACCACCTCGTCGTAGCGCTCGGCCTGGGCGAGCACCAGCGCCAACTCGAGGGTGGTGTCGACGTTGGGGTCCGTTCTCGACAACCGGTCGGCGATGAGACAGGCCAGATCGGAGTCGAAGCGGCGCGAGGCTTCGCTCCGGCCCCACTGGAGCTCGCCGGGCGCGACGTCGCGGTCGACCACGAACGACCAGCGGAGGCACTGCAGGCGGCTCGTGGCATCCAACACCTCGGTTGGGCCCACCTGATCGAGCGTCGTGGTGAGGCGGCGGCGCAGCGAGACGGGGTCGAGCCGCTCGGCCACGAACTGGCGCATCAGGGGATGGGCGATGCTGAGGGTCTCGCCGCCGGTGATCCACCCCGATCCGATCAGCGACGAAAGACGTTCCTCGGTCACGACGCGCGTGGCGAGGGCTCGGGCGATCGTCCCGCCGTGGGCGATCAGTTCGAGGCAGGCGAGGGCGTCGGGGTCGTCGGGCAGGCGGGAGCCCAGCAGCGTGCCCAAACGCGCGGAGGGGTCGGCGTCGGCCGCCAGGCCGGCGCTGCCGTCGACATCGATCCACATCCCGCGGACCGAGAGATCGCGGACGATCTCGCGCAGCAGCATCGGGTTGCCACCGCTGAGCGCGGCGAGCTGGGCAGTCGTCTCGGACGTGGGCTCGCGACCGATGGCCAGCTCGACGGCGAGCGCCACCATCGACGGGTCGAACGGCGTGATCTCCACGGTGGTCATCCCCGCGGCGACGCTGGCATCGAGCAGCGCGGCCGGCGGCGGTTGATCGGGCCGGTGGGTGATGGTGACCGGATGACCGCTGCGCACGTGCTCGGCGAGCAGGGCGGCACCCTCGGGATCGAGGTGGGCCGGGTCGTCGATGATCACCGGGACCCGGTGGTCGGCCAGGCGACCGAGCCACGCCTGGAGCTGGGTGACGGCGTCGTCGTCGGCGCGGGGCGGGACGACATCGGCGGACGACATCTCGGCGAGGTGCAGCGCACCGAACGGGATCGACGCGAGGCCTTCGACCCCGGTGATCACCACCGGCGTGACCTCGGTGCCGGCGACGAGCCGGGCTGCGGTGGACTTGCCCACGCCACCCGGGCCGACGAGCAGGCAGCCGCGCTCGGCCCCCCGGATGTCGTCGAGGAGCTCCCATCGCTCGACGAGGGGCCAGTCGTCGTTCGGGGCGATCAAGGGCGGAGCACGTCGGTGAGCTCGCGTCGACCCGAGACGCCGAGCTTGGTGTACACGCGGCGCAGCGTGTTGTCGACGGTGCGGGACGAGAGTCCCAGGCGATCGGCGATCTGCTTGCTGGGAAGACCGTCGGCCGCGAGCTCGGCGATCTCGGACTCGCGATCGGTGAGCGCCGGAAGGTCGTCGGCCGCGGTCGGGCTCACGGGCAGCACGAGCGCCGTGCACGCGGCCACCGCCCGGTCGAGGCGCGCTCGGACGCGGGACAGCTCGGCGCCGGGGTCGGCGGCCACGATCGCGACGGCCGCGGCGGCTGCATCGACCTCGACGCCATGCGCGCTCATCGCCGCCAGCTCCTCGGCCAGGGTCAACAGGTGGTCGACGTCGCCCGAGGTGGCGGCGATGACGATCCCGGCACAGGCCCGGATGAGCGGGGCGTCCACATCGGCGACGGTGCCGACCAACGCGTCACCGTCCACCGGTCGGGCGAGACCGAGACGGACCAGGCTGAGCCGGGTGATCGTGTGGAGCCAGTGGTACCCCAACGCCGCGGCTTCGTCGGCGATCGAGCGCAGGCGGACCTCGGCCTCGGGTCCCGGGAGGACTCCGGTAGCAGCCCGCACATAGGTCGACAGGTGGTCGTAGTCGAGGTGGAGCAAGGTGGACGAGAACTCGGAGCGCTCGAGGTCGGCCTGCTCGAGGGTGCGCAGCGCGGCATCGTGCTCACCCCGACGGGCGTGCGAGGACGCGAGGAGACCGTGGATGAGCAGGCTGCGCGAGGACGGCACCACGCGGTACTGGAGGCTCAGCTCGAGGGCCTCGACCGCGTGGTCGAGGTCGCCCATGAGGTACGAGCGGATGCCGCGCTGGGCGGCAGCGTTCATCATCTCGTCGTAGGCGAGGCTCCGTTGGGCGAGGGCGAACGCGGCCTCATCCTCGGCAAGGGCCTCGCGCAGCCGACCGTCGTACATGAGCAGCGAGACGCGAGCGCCCTGGTTGCCCATCAGGGTCGGGAGGTCCAGGGAGCCCGACGCGCGCGCCCCCAGGCGGGCCTGGCTGGCGCGGGCGATGTCGAAGCGTCCGGCGATCGACGCGACCATCACGAGGAACTCGTCGGCCTCCTGCCCGGCACCGGGGGCGCGGACGGCATCGTCGAGCACCACCCGTGAGGCGAGCTCGACGGCCGTTGTCAGATCGCCGTCGACGAACACCGTGAACGCCTCGAGCAGGAGAGCGAAGGGCCTCCCGCCGACGCGTGTGTCGGCCCAGTCGGCGACGACCTTCGCGTGGTCCGGATCGCCGTCGACGAAGCCGAGGGTGCGTCCGAAGGGGCTGTGCAGGCGCACGAGGATCCGGGCGAGGGCGACGATCTCTTCGGTCGTGGATGCGAGCTCGCGTGCGGAGTCGGCGATGCCCATGGCCTCGTCGAAGCGTGCAGCCCGGGCGAGCGCGACCGCGTGGAAGAACGCGGCCTCCGCCGACGGATCACGCCGCTGCAGCTCTCCGGCGATGTCCGCCGCCAGCGCGTAGTCCATGTGGCGCAGCGCCAGCCGGGAGCCGTCGCGCAGCTCGTCCAGCGCGAGCTCCTCGCCGATCTCGAGCGCCCAGTGCAGCGCCTGCAGGATGTCGAGTTCGTCGGGGTGCGGGAGTCGTCGGGACGCCGCGACCAGGGTGGCCAACCGTTGGCGCCGCTCGCCGGAGTCGAGGCCCGACCGGAGGGCGTCGGCGACCATCGGGTGGGCGAGGCGGACGAAGGGGAGGGCCGTCCCCGAGGGGAACTCGAGCAGACCCTGCGCGTCGAGCTCGATCAGGGCGCCCTCGGGCGCGAGGTGGTCGAGCAGCTCGGGCCGGAGCTGGCCGGCGATGGCGAGCATCTGGAGGACGGCGAGGGCCGGACCGCCGTTGGGGAGGCGACGGCCGATCAGGCGGGCGGCGGACTCGGGCGACCCCACCGCCGGCGTGCCGCTCCACTGCTGGCCGTCGAAGTGGATCCGCTGCGCGGCGATGCCGTCGAAGACCAACTCCCGCGCCACCAGCGGGATGCCGCCGGACAGGTCGTGCACGGCCCGGGCGAGGCCCGGTGTCACTGCACCCGCAAGGGTGGACTCGAGCGCCTCGTGGACCTCGGCGACCGTCCAGGGTTCGATCGAGATGCTGGCCCAGGACTGATGCAGGGCCACCCGGTCGAGGTCGCTCGGGAGGTGGCGACCGGTGCGCATCGTCACCAACAGGTGCAGGCCTTCGGTCTGCGCGGTGTAGCTGAGCAGCCCGCTCGACGGCGGATCGAGGGCATCGGCGTCGTCGACCAGCACCCAGACCCCGTCTCGGGCGAGCCCGCTGAGCCAGCTGCGCAGGCGGCGGACGACGTCGGCGTCATCGTCGGTGTCCCCACCCTGTTCGGCGCGGGCGGCGTTGAGCGCGGCGAACGGGACCGACGCGAGCCCGTCGATGCCCCGCACGACGATCGACGGTCGGTCCGATTGCTCGATCGTGCGCCGGGCGAGGGTGGTCTTGCCAACGCCCGCCGGACCCACGATGAGACACCCGGACGGGCTGAGGCGCACGCGCTCGCTGAGCGTCGGTCGGTCCCTGACCGCCCAGGTCCATGTGGTGCTCACGACGCGAACCTCGGCGTGGTCGGCGGCTGGGATCGGGCAACGTCGCGCGACCGACCGTCGGTGTTCCGCCTTGTGCAATCAGGGATGCCCACGATCGGGTGATCGTACCGGAGGGTCCCACCGATCCCGGCGCCGACGGTGTTCAGGATCCCGCGGCGGGGTGGCTGTCGGTGACGGCGTAGTGCCCGAGAAACGCCTCCGGCGCGAGTGGTGGCGCGAACAGGTAGCCCTGGGCCTGGGGACAGCCGTGGGCGACGAGCCGCTGTCGTTGCTCCTCGGTCTCGACCCCTTCGGCCACGACGCTCAGGCCCAGCGACGATGCCAGGTCGATGATCGTGCGCACGATCGTGTCGTCGTTCGAGCCTCGCTCGAGGCCGTCGATGAACGACTTGTCGATCTTGAGCGTGTCGACCCGCAATCGACGCAGGTACACGAGCGACGAGTAGCCGGTGCCGAAGTCGTCGATGGCGAGGCGGATGCCGAGGTCACGGAGCTGCTCGATTGCGGAAAGGACGGTTGCGCCCTCCTCGACCAGCACCGACTCGGTCACCTCGAGGGTGAGGTCGTGCGGGTCGAACCCGGTCGCCTCGAGGGTGTCGAGCACGTGGTCGAGGAAGTGGGGGTCGAGGAACTGGCGGGCCGACAGGTTGACCGAGAGGGACAGGCGTCGGCCCTGGCGGTTCCAGCACCCCAGGATCTCGCACGCCTCGCGGAGCACCCACCGGCCGATCTCGATGATGTCGCCGGTCTCCTCGGCCAGCGTGATGAAGTCGAGCGGTGGGATGAGGCCGAGCGACGGGTGCTCCCAGCGCACGAGGGCCTCGACGCCCACCGGCACACCGTCGCCGGTGGTGACGATCGGCTGCAGGTGCACCCGGAGCTCCTCGTTGGCGACGGCGTGGTGCAGCGCCTGCTCGAGCTCGAGTCGGCGCGTGGCCTGTTCGCCGATGGTGGGTTCGAACACAGCGACGGGATGGGCGCGCATCTCCTTGGCCCGGTGCAGGGCGGCATCCGCGTGGCGCAGCAGGTTCGGCGCCGTCGAGTCCGCGCCGCTCAGGGCGACGCCCGCTCGCGCGGCGACCGAGATGTGCCGCCCGTTGACCAGGAGGGGTTCGTCGAGCGCGGCGAGGAGCCGCTCCGCCAGCCGTCGACCGTCGTCGTCGGCGGGCACGGACGCTGCAGCCACGAACGTGTCACCGCCGACGCGCGCCAGGACCCCGCCGATGGGAACGACGCGCCGCAAGCGCTCACCCGTGGTGACCAGGACCTGGTCGCCGGCATGGTGACCGAGGCTGTCGTTGATGGTCGTGAACCGGTCGAGTCCGAGGGCGACCACGGCGACCGGGTGGGGAGCGGTTCCCTGGTTGCCGAGCAGGTCGGCGAGGTCGTCGATGAACAGCGTGCGGTTGGCGAGGTCGGTCAAGGGGTCGTGGGTGGCGCGGTGGCGCAGCTCGAGGTCGCCGCGGCGGCGGTCGGTGACGTCGCGCCCGTTGATCACGATGCCGCGCACGGCGGGGTCGTCGAGCAGGTTGGTGGCGACGATCTCGAAGGTTCGCCACTCGCCGTCGGCGTGGCGCAGCCTCACGTCGAAGGTGGGCCGACCCCGTTCCGGAAGGTCGAGGAGCTGGGCCAGGTGGATGTCGAACAGCGTCCGGTCCTCGAGGTGGACGACCGAGGTCACCGGGAGGCCCACCGTGGCCGACGGCGCGACGCCGAGGAGCTCGACCGACGACGGGCTGACGTAGGCGATGGTGAGGGCGTGGTCGACGATCCCCACCAGGTCCGACGAGTGCTGGACCAGGGCGCGGAACCGGGCCTCGGATCGGGCGACGGCCTCGTTGCGCTCGCCGCGCGCCTGGGACGACGTGAGGGCCCCCGACATCTCGAGGGTGAGGTCGCGGAGCGACACGCCGAGGACGTCGTCCTCCGCGAAGCCGTAGACCTCCCGGGCGCCGGCATCCCAACCCACGATCTGGCCGGAGCGGTCCACCCGGATCGTGGCGGCGGCGCGCTCGTCGGTTCGGTGGGTGAGCTGGTGGTCGGGTTCGGTCGGCTCGATCGGCCGTGATCCGGTCACGAGGTCGGATGCTCCCCCGAGTGATCGACGCGGGTCACCACGCCAACCACGGTTGGGCGTCGTCACCCTGGACCACGCGGCGCTGGCCGGCGGGGCCCGCGGGTGATCCCACGAGCAGGACGGCGCGGTTGCCGGCCCGATCGGCGACCTGGGTGGCGGGGCTGTCGGCGTCGTCGAGGGTGGGGAGGAGACGGTCGTGCTCGAGGATGGTGACGGCGAGGCGGCTCTTCCCGGCGATGAGCGGCGGCCGGGCGTGGAACCACACCTGGCTCCCGACCGGCGGCGGTTCGGTGATGACGAGGAAGCGGTCGTCGAAGTAGAAGAACTCGTTGTCGCTCACGATGAAGCCGTGCTGGCGACCCTCGTTCCAGCTCCGCACGGTTCCGCTGCGCCAGGGGTCCTCCGGACGGGGCGACGGGTTGCGCCACCACGCGAGGTCGCCCAGGGCGTCGGGGCGCAGGCCGTGCGGGCGCTCGTCCCAGACCAGTTCGACGAACGTGATGGTGTGCCCGGACCGCCCCGACGGCAGGTGACCCACCGGCCCGAGGTAGTCGGGGTGCGTCCGGTGCTGGAGGTGCCCGACGCGTGAGCTCACGTCGAGGAGGTTGGCGGCTGCGATCGTGTCGATGTCGACGAAGACGGCTCCTGGGTTCGCCGCCTCGGCCAGGCGCCGGGCGGTGGCGGCTCCGTCGCCGAAGAGCCCGCCGTTGCTGGCATCGGTCGTGCGGGTGGTCCCGAGGGCGATGCCGATCGCGCAGCGGGTGCCCCCGAGCTCGCCGTGGAGCAGGCTCGCCTCCTGCATGCGGATCGCCGCGTTGAGGGCATCGCCCGCGTCGCTCCGGCCGAAGGTGAACACCGCGTGGCGCGGCCCGATGAGGTCGAACATCCCGCCGAGTGAGACAGCCGTGGCTCCGGCCTGCTCGAGGAACTGCGCCGGGTCGTGGGCCGGGTCGGCGGCGCGGAGGGGGTCCGAGATGGTGGCCTCGATCACGACGCGCTCGAGCAGCCGAAGGTCCTTGGTTGGTTGGGGAAGGGTCACGATGGGTTCCTCGGCAGCGGATCTCGAAGAGATGGCGGTTGGAGGTCGACAGGTCAGAAGGGGGGCGCGGTCCCCAGGATCCGGGTGTGGTGCTCGCGCCACGTGCTGCGCCACACGGACGAGACGAGGTAGTCCTCGTAACCGCCGTTCACGTACTCGTGGTCCCGCAGCCGACCCTCGACCTCGAACACCCGACCGTTGCCCGATGCGTAGCGCTCGAAGTCGGACTCGAGGGACTCGGCGTACAGCTTGCGGAGGTCGAACTGGGCGAAGACGTAGCTGATGAGCATCGTCATGCCCTCGAGGACCAGCCCGCTCGATTCGAAGCGGCGGTCGGCCACCGCGGCGATGTAGGCGTAGCGGTTGCGGAAGTCGGGTTCGAAGCAGGTGACGAGCCCGACGGGCTTGGCGTCGTGGGTGACGACGACGAACTGGGCGAGCACCTGATCCCAGAGGAACCGCCGGAAGGTCTCGGGGCTCGGGGTCATCGCCCGCATCCGGAACCGCACCAGGTGCTCACCGGTCGAGCAGACGGCGAACAGCCAGTCGGTGTCGCGCTCGGTGACGGGGATGAGCGCGACGTTCGGGCCCCGGTACGGGTCGTGCGGGCGGGCGTCGCATCGGCGCGCCCGATCGTCGGGGTTCCCGATGGCGAGGACGCGGAGGTAGTGGTGGAGGTCGCCGAGCGTGCGGAGCTCGCCGATCAGGTCCTCGGGCAGCGAGCTGCCGTACCGGTCGAGCAGCGCGAGCGCCTCGAGCATGGTGAGCGAGTCCCACCCGAGCTCATCGGCGAGCAGGGTGGTGCGGGTGGCGTCGCCGAGATCGACCTCGAGGACGGCGCCGAGGTCCTCGAGGAACCGGCCGAAGTCGGGGATCGAGATGTCCGGCGCGACGGTCTCGGTCGTCGGGGGCTCGGCGAGCCGCGGTCGCGGCTCCAGGTCGACGGTCGACCGCATCAGTTCACCGGACCGAAGTAGCGCACGGAGGTGACGCGTCCGGCCAACGATCCGAGGTTGGTGACGCCACCCGTCGTGGCGACCATGTCGCCCTGGTACTGGGGTTCGGCCCAGTGCTTGATGGTCGAGCAGCCCCGGTGCGCGGTGGATCGGATGCGGTCGTTCCAGAACTCCCATGACGCGAACGAGACGCCGCCGCCGTTGCAGCCCGATCCGTTGATGTTGAGGTACAGGCCTTGCCCGTTGACGTTGTCGTAGTGGACGGCGACCAACCCGCCGGCGTTGAGCGCCGCCTGGGGAACCCCCGACGCGGAGCGGGTGACCGTTCCCGGATCGAGGCCGACCGAGCGCAGCGACTCGTCGAGCGAGTCGAAGCAGGCGATGGTGGAGCGGACGCCGGCATCGATCTGCTCGGCGGACAGCATCGTGGTGGCGCAGTAGGTGGCGCCCGGGTCCTCCTGGTCGGAGGGCGCCGGCGCCATCGAGGCGGCGACGGGGGCGGATGCCGACAGGGCGGCGGGAACGACGACGGCAGCACCGATGAGGGCGCGGCGACGAGAAGCACGCAATGGTCAACCTCTTCCAACGAACGCAAACGGGTGGAGCAAACGGAACAGCAAACGGTTCGGCCCGGCGCACACGACGCCGGGACGAGAACGAGGACCGAGGAGTCCGGCCGACTGCCCGCGAGGCGGGGCCGGCCTCCTCGGTCCTCACCAGGGTCTTGCCCGCTCGGACGCGCCGGTTCCCGAAAAGTTCGGGATGGGCGCCGAAGGCGACCTCCGACCCGTTGCGCCGCCGTCGCGAAGGCGGCGGGTTCGCGTCACTCGATCGTCGTGACCCGGTCCTGGAGCTCGGTGGTGGTCCACCACGTGGCGGCGCCCGGATCGAGCGGTGACCCGGTCTCGATGTCGTAGGCCCCGAGCAGCACCGCCTCGGGCGTCACCACGTACACGGTCGTGGCCCCGTCGCCGCGGGGCGCGACGATGCCGAGTCCACGGTTGCCCGCCCGGTCGACCATGTCCTCGCGCACGGTGGCGCCGTCATCGGCGAGGAGCGTCAGCGCCGCGGCCCGAACCGCCGGAGGGGTGGCATCGAGCATCAACAACTGGGCCACCAGGTGGGCCACCGTGTAGTCGTCGGCCGGTCCGTAGGTGCCGTCGGCGAGGGCCGCCCTCAGCTCGACCGGGTCGGTCGGGAGGTCTCGGAGCGCCCCGTACCCGAACGAGCCGAACGCCGGGGTGTCCCGGTCGTAGTCGTCCTCGCGCGCGCGGTCGATCGTGTCGACGGTGCGGCCCTCGTCATCGACGACGGCGACCGCCGACGAGCGGTCGCGCCCGACGCCGGTGCTCGTCGACCAGATCTCGCGCGTGCGAACGGTGTGCTGCGCCGCTCCCTCGACGGAGGTGTCCAGGTCGCCCTCTTCGTAGCGCAGGTGCGCGTACTCGCCGGGCTCGACCGGGCGGTCGGCGAGCCGGCCGGCCCGGACGGCCAGATCGGCGACGCTCATCGGGGCCGGCTGGTCGGCTGCGAGATCGGTCGTGCCGCGGGAGCGGGTGACTCCCAGCCCGATGACGACGGCGAGGATCGCCGCGGCGGCGGCGACGACCAGGAAGGGCCGCCGTCCCGATCCCGGAGCGGCGAGCCGCCCCGCCGGGTCGGTCGAGCGGCGGGAACCGCCAGCCCGGCCGACGGTCGTCGGCTGCGGGATCAGGTCGACGACGGAGGACTCGCTCGCCGCGGTTCGTTGTTCGGTGCCCGGTGCGGGGTGAGACCCGGCATCGGTGAGGGTCGAGCCGGCGTCGAGGTCGTCGCCGGGGACACCGGCGAGGGCGCGGGCTCGCATGCGGGCGGACCGGTCGGGGTCGAGCTCGCCGAGCGGGGCGCGGATGGAGCGCAGCGCGTCGAAGTCGTCAGCCATGGTCGAGTCCCGTCGTGGTCTCGGCGCTGGCGGTCGCCAGTCGTCCCCGCGCTCGGGAGATGCGCGACCGCACCGTCCCGACCGGGATGCCCAGCGTTTCGGACACCTGTTGGTAGGACATCTCCTGCCAGACGTGCAGCAGCAAGACGTCGCGATCCCGCGTGCTCATCTCCGCCAACGTGGCGGCCACGTTGGGCCAGCGGACATCGGCATCGAGCCGGCTGGCGAGGTCGTCGTCGAAGGAGTCCGACCCGTCCACCCCGACGCGGGCGAAGGCCCGCCACTGCCGGGTCTCCTGGCGGTGGTGGCGCGAGATCACGTTGGAGACGATCCCGAACAGCCACGACACGAACTCGCCCCGGCCCGGGTCGTAGCTGGTGATCCGCGACCAGGCGATGGTGAACGCCTCGGCGACCACGTCCTCGGCCGTCTCGGGCCCCAGCCGGCGGGCGGCGTAGCGGAACACGGCGAGGTGGTGCTGGTCGTAGCGCGCGGCGAACTCGCCGGCCGTCATCACCGGGTCCGCAGGTCCGGGATCCGATGACCGCGGGTCGGCGGCGAGCGAAAGCGCGCCCCGCAAACGGATCATCCCCATGAGTATGCCCCTGTTGGGCGGCTCGGGCCCCGGCGGAGCCCTGTGGGAAGATGGCGGAGGGCCGACGGGGCCCGTCGGCTGGATCGCCGATCGCTCGGGGGAGCTCGTGGTCGACTTGCAGGCTGATGGGGACACGGTCGATGTCGTCGTGGTGGGTGCCGGGTTCGCCGGTCTCAGCGTGTTGCACCAACTGCGCTCGCGGGGCTTCTCGGCGCGGGCATTCGAGACCGGCAGCGACGTCGGCGGGACCTGGTACTGGAACCGGTACCCGGGTGCCCGGTGCGACGTCCCGAGCATGGAGTACTCCCTCGGCTTCTCCGAGGAGCTGCAGCAGGAGTGGCAGTGGACCGAGCGATACGCCCCGCAGGACGAGATCCTGCGGTACATCGAGCATGTCGCCGACCGCTTCGACCTCCGCCGCGACATCTCCTTCGACTCTCGGGTCGTCTCGGCCACCTTCGGCGAGGCCGACGGCCGCTGGACCGTCGTGGTCGAACCGGTCGGCGACAACGGGGGCGAAGCGGTCACGGTCACCGCCCAGTTCGTGGTCATGGCCACCGGGTGCCTGTCGTCGGCCAACGTGCCCGACTTCGCCGGCCTCGACTCCTTCGCCGGTGAGACCCACCACACCGGTCAGTGGCCCCACGGCGGCGTCGACTTCACGGGGAAGCGGGTGGCGGTCATCGGCACCGGCTCATCGGGCGTCCAGAGCATCCCGATCATCGCCGAGCAGGCCGACGAGCTCGTGGTGTTCCAGCGGACGGCCACCTACGCCGTTCCGGCTCACAACGGCCCGCTCGATCCCGAGGAGCAGGCCGCGATCAAGGGCGACTACGCCGGGCTGCGCGCCGCCAACCGCGAGACCGTCGTCGGGTTCGGATCGCGGAACCCGGGGAACGACACCTCGGCGCTCGAGGTCACCGCCGAGGAGCGCCTGGCGCAGTTCGAGCGACGGTGGGCCACCGGCGGCCTGCAGTTCCTCGGTGCGTACAACGACCTGCTGCTCGACCCCGCAGCCAACGAGCTGATCGCCGAGTTCGTGCGGGACAAGATCCGGGCCACCGTCGATGACCCTGCGGTCGCCGAGCTGCTCTGCCCCCGGACCGTGATCGGTTGCAAGCGGCTGTGCGTCGACTCGGGGTACTACGAGACCTTCAACCGCCCGAACGTGCGGTTGGTGGACGTCAGCGGTCACCCCATCGACGAGATCACGCCGGAGGGCATCCGGGTGGGCGATGTCACCTACGAGGTCGACGTCATCGTCTTCGCCACCGGGTTCGATGCCATGACCGGCGCCCTGGCCAGGATCGACATCACGGGCCGGGACGGCCAGACGCTCGGCCAGGCGTGGGCCGCGGGCCCGCGCACCCTCCTCGGTCTCGCCGTCGCCGGGTTCCCCAACCTGTTCACCGTGACCGGTCCGGGGAGCCCGTCGGTGCTCACCAACATGGTTGTCTCGATCGAGCACCACGCCGAGTGGATCGCCGACTGCGTCACCCGCCTGCGCGAGGTCGGCCAGGAGACGATCGAGGCCGATCCGTCCGCCCAGGAGGCCTGGGTCGCCTACGTCAACGCCGTGGCGAGCTTCACCCTCTATCCGGGGTGCAACTCGTGGTACCTGGGCGCCAACGTGCCCGGCAAGCCCCGGGTCTTCATGCCGCTGATCGGCTTCGCGCCCTACGCCGTCCAGTGCGCCGATGTCGCGGCCGACGGCTACCGCGGCTTCGTCCTCGGCGCCGGCTGAGCCCACCTCCAGGGCGTCGCTCCGCGCGGGCGGCTCCCCTCCCGCCGGCCTGAAACTGAGCAACGCTCACCGCTCGTCGGTCAGCCGGTAGGGTGCGGGCTTCGCGATCCTTGGGGGAGGACGCATGTCGGTTGGAACACATCGTCGCCGTGGGGCAGGTGTGGCGATCGCCATCGCCCTGTGCGTGGTGGCTGCCGCCTGCTCGAGCAGTGGAGACACCGTGGGGAGCACCGGCTCGACCGCCGGGTCCGGGGGTGGGGCGCTCGACGCGCTCCAGGTGCCCCAGGAGTACCCCACCATCCAGGCCGCGGTCGACGCGGCCGAGCCCGGCGACCTCGTGCTGGTCGACGAGGGCACGTACAAGGAGGCGGTCGACGTCACCACCGCGGATTTGACGATCCGCGGCGTCGACCGCAACAAGGTGATCCTCGACGGTGAGTTCGAGCTCGAGAACGGGGTGCGCATCCTCGAGACCGATGGCGTGGTCGTCGAGAACATGACGGCGCGCAACTACCTGTCCAACGGCTTCTTCTGGACGGGCTCGGACCGCTACCGCGGCTCCTACCTGACCGCCTACCGCAACGGTGACTACGGCATCTACGCGTTCGACGCCTACCACGGTCAGCTCGACAACAGCTACGGGTCGGGCAGCCCCGACGCCGGCTTCTACATCGGCGAGTGCTACCGCTGTGACGCCGTGATCGACAACGTCATCTCCGAGCACAACGGCCTCGGCTACTCGGGTACGAACTCGGGCGGCGACCTCTACATCATCAACTCGGTGTTCCGGTACAACCGGGCCGGCATCGTCCCGAACTCGGGGTCGTACGAGCTGTGCTACCCCGGCCGCGAGTCGACCATCGTCGGCAACATCGTGCACGGCAACAACAACGACGAGTCCCCCGCGATCGACGTCGCCCTGCTCGCCCAGGGCAACGGCATCCTGCTCGCCGGGGCCGTCGACACGACGGTCGAGCGCAACCTCGTCTTCGACCACGACCGCACCGGCATCGCGGCGGTGCCCTTCCCCGAGGAGGACGCCAACGACGTCGCCCCGCCGGCGAGCGAGCACCAGACCCCGTGCGAGGAGACCCGTGACCGCGAGATCCCGGTCGAGAACCAGAACCCGGGCCTCGTGCTGTGGCACCCGACCGGCAACCGGTTCATCGGCAACGTCGTGTCCGAGTCGGGCCTCGCCGATCTGGCGTCGGCCACCCTCGATGCCGACGGCGTCACGACGGCCACCCTGAACAACTGCTTCTCCGACAACGTGTTCTCGACCACCTCGCCGTCGAACCTCGAGGAGCTGGCGCCGTGCGACGCGACGGGCAACGGCGGCGACTTCACCGCCGGGGCGTTCGACCTGGTGGTGCTCATCGCCGACATGGCCGAGGCGCCGCCGAAGGACACGTACACCAAGACCCCCGTTCCCGGTGATCAGCCGACGATGCCCGACGCGACCACGGCGCCGGCCCGGAAGTTCGAGGGTCCCACGAAGCCCGACGTCGCGTCGATCACCGTCCCGGCCAAGCCCGCGGGGTGACCATCGGGCGCGGCGGTCGAGGTCGTCGCCCGATGGGCGCGCGGACCGGCGCGCTGCTCGTCGGAGCCTTCGCGATCGTCGCCGCAGCGTGTTCGTCGGCCGCGAGCGAGGACACGGCCGCACCTGAGCCGCAGCCCAAGGCGCCAGCGGCGACCTTGCCGTTCGCCTCGCCGGCCCGCCACACCGGGCCGCAGGGTCGGGTCGGTCAGTTCGTGGTGGAGTGCGGCTACAGCCACTCGGCGCCCGACGACCCGATCGTGCACCCGGGCATGTCGGGCATGTCGCACCGCCACGACTTCTACGGTGCCGTCGACGTCGATGCGTCGTCCACCGCGCAGAGCCTCCTCGGCCGCGACACGACGTGCGACAAGTTGGTCGACACCGCGGCCTACTGGCACCCGACGCTCTACGACCACGACGAGATCGTCGTGCCCCGCAAGATCGCGGCCTACTACCGCGCCGCGCCCGGCATCGCGCCGACGTCGGTCGCCACGATGCCGCTCGGTCTGGCGCTGGTGGCGGGCGACCCGGTTGCGTCCACCCCGCAGGCCGGCGAGGCGACCGGCTGGACCTGCGGGAGCGCCAGCGGGCTCAGCGACGACCCACCCGAGTGCCCCGACGGGGCCCCGCTGCACTTGGTGCTGACCTTCCAGGACTGCTGGGACGGAGTGCACCTCGAGAGCGAGGACCACCAGTCCCACGTCACCTACTCGACCGACGGATCGTGCCCGGCGAGCCACCCGGTCTCGATCCCTCAGCTGACGATGTCGATCGGCTTCCCGATCCGCGGCGGCGGTCACGACCTCCGGCTGGCCTCGGGGAACATCTACTCCGCACACGGCGACTTCTTCAACGCATGGGACGCGGCGGGGCTCCAACGCGAGATCGACATGTGCATCCACCGCGGCGCCGTGTGCGACCTGGCGTCCAACCGCGCCGAGGAGTTCCCCTTTGCGGCCGAATGACCCTCGAGATCTCACGGCCCGATGGCGTGGTCCGCCGACGCAGGCGCGGTGACTTTCGGGTTGGTGCGGTGCGGTGCGGTGCGGTGCGGTCCGTGGTGTGCGTGGCGGGGGCGACTACGTGACCCGGATGGCGCCGGTCATGCCCTTGGTCTTGGTGCCGTGGAGCGAGCAGTAGTAGGG
>Ga0105044_10006480_pt1 | contig 16096 bp, 12 predicted proteins | sample MAT01_FD_78092 | JGI IMG/M metagenome (GOLD analysis project Ga0105044, IMG submission 78092) | Freshwater microbial communities from Lake Fryxell liftoff mats and glacier meltwater in Antarctica - MAT-01 | ecosystem: Environmental > Aquatic > Freshwater > Ice > Liftoff microbial mat | place... | reverse complement strand
TCGCACCATCGGCACCCTGCACGCCCTGCGCGAGCACGTCGCCCGTGCGCTCGAGGCCCGCGAGGACCTGCCGCGCGACCTCGACGGCAAGATCTTCGGCTACCTCGACGAGCTACAGCGCCTCGCCCAGGGGCGCGCGGCCGGCGCGGAACGCCCCGCTGACCCACCGGCGCCCAGCCCAGCCTCGCCGGTCAACCCGACCCCGAGCTGATTGCACGCGCCGCACGCGCCAGATCTGGCATCCGCCGGCCGGTCTACCCTGCCGCCGGCCCCAGATCTGGCCCTATGGCCCATCGCCTACCCCTGCCTGCCGGCCCAGATCTGGGTCCAGCGCGTATCCCCGACCCATGCCCATGGCCCAGATCTGGGTCCCACGCCTATCCCCCACCCATGGCCTGCGCCCCAGGAGCAACCCGGCGCACATCGCTGGCTCAGCTCGCATGAGGTGTGAAGTGGCAGTGCGCGCCGTGGCGACTCGCGTATAGTCGGGGCGTGCATCGCACCTTCATCGACCTGCCGGCGGCCGTGTTCGCACTCGCGCCCGAGCTCGCGACGGCGATCCTGCCCGACGAGAGCCACGCGACGTGCGAGAGCTGTGTGATGCTCGGTGAAGAGCACGGCGCTGGCGCGTGGCCGCCGTGGGCGTTCAGCGCGCAAACGCGCTGCTGTACGTATGTGCCGCCGCTGCCGAACTTCATCGTCGGGCGCGCGCTGCGCCGCGGGGGCGAAGGGGCGGAGCTGATGCGCCGACGTCTAGCCGATGCTGACGGGCGCACGCCGTGGGGGGCGGAGCAACCGAGCAGATCCAGGGCACCGGCGCCGGCGGAGCGTTTTGGCCGGGACGTGGCGCTTCGCTGCCCCTACTGGTCGACGAGCGCGGGCACGTGCGGCGTCTGGCCGGACCGCGGCGCCGTGTGCCGGACGTGGTATTGCCGCTTGGACGAAGGCCAGGCCGGGCAACGGCGCTGGAAGGCGGTGAGCGACACGCTGACCGCCGTGTGGGAAACACTCGCGCGCTATTGCGTTGCGCTGGGCGACGCGCCTCCGGCCGACGCGGCGGTCGAGGACTGGATCGCCTGGTATCTCGCGTGCGCGGAGCGCGTCGATCGCGCGACGCGCGAAGACCTGGCGCCCCATGTCAGCGACGAGCTGGCAGCGCGCGATGCGACGCTCGTCGCGGCGCCGTTCGAGCCGACACCAAGGCTACCGGAGCGGCTCGCGTCGGTGTTCAAGCAGGTGCCGCGCCCGCCGGGCCGGCTCTGGGTGTCGGGCCACACGCCGCGCGATGGGGTCACGTTGATGCCGGAGGTGGTGGCCCAGGTCGAAGCGCTCGCGGGCGATCGGCCGTGGCGCGACGCACTCGCGCAGTCTCCGGACGTCGACGAGCGGCTCGTCGCGGAGCTGTTCCGCATGGGCGCGCTGGTCGACGCGGGCGAGGTCGTGGTCCGTGCGGCGCCTCGTACCGACGCGCCTCTCCCTGAGAGGGTCGCGGTGGGGGTTCGGCGCATCGAGGAGACGCCCGGCGGTTTCCGTCTGCACAGCAGCGCGAGCCCCGAGCCGGTATCCGTGCCGAAGTCGATCTTCACCTTGCTGTCGAAGCTCGACGGCCGGACACCGTGGCGCGACGCGCTCGCGGCCGCGCGTACAGAGGGCGCGAGCGACCTCGACGAGGCCATCGTCGGCGCGATGTGGGAACGAGGGGTGCTGGTGGTGCCGTGACGCGTTGCGCATTGCCAAGGGTCCGCCACGAAACAAGGGCTCGCGGATGCGAATATCCTCCCTACGCCTTCGCGAGGCCCAGTGATTTTATCAACTGATACAGCGAGGACCGGCCAAGCCCCAACTCGGCGGCCGCCTCGTTGACGTTCCAAAGGTGACGTTTGAGTGCGCCTTCGAGGATATGGCTCTGGTGCTCGCGCATCAGCGCGTGGAACGTCAAGGAGGCTTCCGGCACTCGCTGACCAGGGAACAGGTGGATGGGCTGGATAGCCTGCGTGTTGTCCGCGAGCGCCCTTACCGCGGCCGCCTCGACGGTGTTCTTGAGCTGTCGGACGTTGCCGGGCCAATCCGCCTGCTCCAGAGCCCGGACGCCAAGCTGAGACAGCATCATCGCCGGCAATCCAAAGCGCGAGACGGCCCCTCGCAGAAACTGCTCCGCAAGGAGAGAGATATCGCGACGTCGCTCTTCGAGTGTCGGCATCGCGATCTCGACGACGCATAGGCGATAGTACAGGTCCTCGCGAAACGTGCCTTGTCGCACGCGCTCGGAGAGCGAGCTGTTGCTGGCGGCAATAACCCGCACATCCGCCACATGTGGGCGCGGACTACCAAGCGGATAGAACGTCTTATCCTGTAGGAACTGAAGAAGTTTAGCCTGAATGGCTGGATCCAGCTCGGAAACTTCGTCGAAAAAGAGAGTTCCGTGGTGCGCCGACTCGACCTTGCCGACGATGCGTCGCGTCGCCGTCGAATGAGACCCGGGCAGCGCGCCGAAGAGCTCGCTTTCGGCCAGATTGGTTTGCAGATTGGCGCAATTGATCTCGATGAAGGGACCACCGGCCCGCCCGCCATTTCGCGCGATGATCTTTGCCAGGGCGCTCTTGCCGGAACCCGTGGGTCCAGATAGCAGCACTGGAACATCGAAGGAAGCAGCACTCGCAGAGGTCTTGAGCACAGCTGCGAGCCCTTCGCTGCAGCCGATCAGAGCATCCGAGCCCACGAGCTTGTCGCGCCAAGGCAGGGTCGGGTCGACTGCACTCTGTAGCGCACGCCTCACGAGCGTGGGCGCAATGGCCGACAGCTGGCGCGCGAACAGCTCGCACAGCTCTACGACGCGCGGTGAGAAGGGCTTGCCGGCGGGTGTCCCCTGAAGATAGAGCACGCCGTCATTGGGTTTAGAATTGATGGGCACACAGATCACCGCATCGATATGCCCCGCGCGAACGGAAGGCGCATCCAGGAAGCGCAGGTCCTCATAGGCAGCCCGAGTGTGCACGGTTCGACCATCGGCGAGCGCGGTCTGGATAATGGTCGACGACAAAGCGTCGCGCACGAGCTTTGGGTCGATGCCTTCGGTCGTCGCGGTGAAACGCGGACTCCAGCCTTTGCCCTGTTGCGCCAACAGCTCGATATATCCGTGGCGCGCCCCGCTGATGTGGACGACAATCTGCAGCGCCTCCTCGAGGAGCGTCGTCGGCTCGTCGTGCTGGAGCAGGTCCAGCACCCGCCTCAGGAAGTCCCGCTCCATGCGCAACTCAGCGACGTCTTCAGTCATAGGCCGCAGTGTTATCGCGACTTCCTTCCAATGACCAGCCCGGCGCATGCTCATCTGACACCCTCCACACGCAGTCTCAGCTCAACAGCGGTCTCCCTGTTGGGAGGTTCAGAGACACCTTCGATCACCAATCGCTCGTTCGCCTCGAGTCGCCAGCGGCCGAGATCGACCGCGTCGCATCCCCGACGCTCGGTGGCGCTTCCCCGTGAGCGTCACTCGAGAGTCATCCGTTGTAGCGATTTAAAGGTGAAGGTCCACGCACGCCGCCAGGCTGTCACCTCGGAGGCGAACATCGTCGATCTTGAAGGCGCCATCGGCGGCAGCAAGAAGCGTGATCTGCAGTGACACCAGAAGCCACCTCCGATCAGGGCGCGGATCAGCGCTGCCGCCATGGGCTCGACCTGTCGACACAGACAGAGTGTCTCCAGCAGACCCAGCGTTTTCACTTTTCGTGGTGGCGGCTCAAAATGGAGTCCCTCGACCTCGACATGGAGGTCAACGTTGGCGCGGACCGGCTCGGTCGTACCCGCGAGACGGACGTGGTTCCAACCGCCATCGAGATCCCAGCGACCGAGGTCCGGCGGTTTGCCCTGCGCTCGTTCTGTTCAAACGCACCGTTGGCGTCGGTTCGCAATGTGTAGGTCAGTGTCGGCATCCGTGATTTCTTTCGTTCTTGGTATTGATGGAACGAGCACCATCTGCATTGGCGGTTGTCTACCACTCCCGCACTCCCGGACGCATTTGACACCCATCCGCTCGTCCCTTACATACGTAGGCGCGACAATGCTCTCAGCCGACGAGGTCGCATACCTCAAACGAGGAAGTCGCTGCGCCTGGCCGCTATTGGAGCTCGCCATGATCCAGATTCTGACGCTCAATACCCGACTGCTGCCGAGCTTCGCCTACCATCACCAAACGCCCATCGACCAACGCGCTGATGAGCTGGCGGACTGGATCCTGCACACCCGCTGTGACGTTGTCTGCCTGCAGGAAGTCTTCTCCGCCAAGGCTGCGCGCAGACTCATCGCGCGCCTCGGCCCCTACTTCGCCCACATCTCCGAGCCCCGCGCGATTCGGCTCGAAGACGACGGGCTCCTGATCGCGAGCCGCCTCCCGTTCGCACGCCCGGCCACGTCGATCATGTGGCGTGATGTCGCCCACCTACACGAAGCGGCAGCCAGCAAAGGCGCGACCCGCGTCGTGATCGATCTCATCGATCGCGGCGTGGACATGCGCCTGGCCCTGGTCAACCTGCACATGCACGCGGACTATGAAGGGCGCAGCTACGCCGCCGTCCGTCTACTGCAAGCCGGCCAGCTCCGCGAATCGCTGCTATCAGACATCGCACTCGATCGTGCGAACGAGCAGTGGGGACTCATCGCAATCGGCGACTTCAATGTTATCGCGGAGCGCGACGGGGTCAGCCTCACGCCGGAGTATCAGTTGCTGGTCGAGCACCTCGGGGGCCCACGCGACCTCTATCGCGATACGGCGCCACCGGAGCCGGGTCCAACCTGCGGCGACATGCGCATCGACTTCGCAATGGCCTTCGACCGATCGCCAGATGATCGACAGACTCCACTTGCGCGGCTCATAGCCCTCGCCGCCGAGGTCCTCGAGGCACCCTATTCCGATCATCGTGGGCTGTTGGTAACGGTCGGTCCCGCGACGCCGCCGACTGGAACGCTGAGGGGCCTCATCGCGAGCAGCGCTGGCGGCGCCGACGTCGCAACGATGTCCCTGCTGCCTTTCCCGATACGCAACATCGAGGCATTGATCGTGAGGTTGATCGAGAGGTTGCTTGCGGCGGTGCTCGCCAGCGAGCCGATCGCTCAGCACCTGCCTCGGCCATGGCCCAAACCCCCGAACGAGGAACGCCCCAGCTGGAGTCGCATAAGCCGACCCACGACCCTGGCGGCGCTGCGCGAGACCGTTGCTAGCGCCCTGACCCATGGCGGGCTCAAGGCGATAGGCGCCGACCAATCGACGTCGGACGTCAAGACGACCACCGGTTTGAAGCTCGTGATGGCCGGAATCGCGAGTGTCGACGGACCCGATGACACCAATATGCTCAGCTTTCAGGGTGGCGCGACAGTCAAACGGCTCAATGCGGCATTGCAATTTGCAATTTCTTTTGTGGGTGACCTGCTATCACCATCGTCGGCTGAGCGTTCAGTCAGTGAGGTAGTAGCATGCGCGCGAACCGCTCCGGGGCCGCGACACCGAGCGCGCGAAGGGCATTGAGCGCCCGCTTGCGTTCCTCCGCGTTGTCGTTCAGACCCGCGAGCCGGAAGGATACGGCCGCCCTGTGCGCGGGCATGCCGCAGGCGTGGAAACGGTCGCGAGCGGCTTCGAGACCCTGGGCTCGTGCGCGCAGGTCGCCAGGGGCGCGCGCTCGCGCTCGCGACGGGTCACTTGCCGCCTGCTCGGCATCGAGAAGCTGGGCCATGGCCTCTGCGACCGGACAGTCCGGTTCCTTACGCAACGCTGCGAGCGCGCGGCGCAAGGCCTTGGCCTCGTCACGTTCTCCGAGTCCACGCGCCAACGCGAGCAGGCCCCTCAGGGCGGCGATCTCGACCCGCATCACCTGCATCGCTGTGAGACCGGCCCGGTGTGCCTTGGCGCTGCCTTCGTCGTAGCGTTGCACGAAGGCGGCCGTGACCGTGCTCGCGTACAAGTGTGCGTAGGCCTCGAAGCGCAGCGCGATCCAGTGCTGGTACTGAAACTCGCTCGACTGCCAGTTGGCAATGGCCTGCGCTATCGCGTCGTGGGCATGCGCGATATCGTCATCGGCCAGCCAGTTTGCCGCAGCGTAGAGCCTCGCCTCGGTTTCCAATGCGAGGTCACCGCGGCTGCGAGCGTCGCGTGCATAGGCGCCGGTGCGCGCCCTCAGTGCCGTCATGTCGCCGCGATAGAAGATTGCGTGCAGGAGGGTCGCCTTGGCCGTCGCGATCTCCCATTGCACGCCGACACAGTCGGCCTCGAGTCCAGCGATTCCCTCGTCCAGTGCCTGAACGGCCTGAGCCCAACGCAGCCGGCACACAGCGATGATGCCGGCGACGACGCGCGCGAAGTGCAGGCCACGCGCATCGCCGCGCACCGTGGCCAGTTGCCGGGCGGCATCGAGCCAACGTGCGGCCTTGCGCGTTGCGCGCAGTTTCCCCGATAGTCCGGTGACGAATCCAAGATAGCTCATGCCGAGCGTCGCGAGGTCATCGTGGCCATGTCGGAGGGAAAGGCGTGCCGCTTCGAAGATAAAGGTCGGAGCTCGCAAGGCATCGTAGGAGCTGAGCCCGCGACCGATGCTGCTGTAGAGTTCTATCCGGAAGCGGATTGCGTCTGATGGCGCTGCGCCGGCCCACGGCTCGCTGCGGGGCGCGGCCAGCAACATCCGCAAGAAGGCCTTGAGCAACACCCAGCGCGCGCGAAGTCGAGACTCCGGCCAGACAAGCCCGGCTTCGCGTAGCAACGTACGGGTGATCGGCGTCGCCTCCTGGAGATGACCGCTGATGAGGAACTGGTCTGCCGCGAGGCGAAGCAGCGCTTGTCGATCGGGTGGCCCTTCGGCCGCGCACGCCAGCAGGGTCTGCCCAGCCTCGCGGCCCCTGCCTGCGAGCTCGAGCGAACGGGCCAGGCCACGGCGCGCCCGGTCCAGCGTAGGATCCTCGGGTCGAACCACCGACAATGCGAGCCGGAAGAGCGACGATGCGTGGTCGAACGCAAGCAGATCGAGCGCGTGCTCAGCCGCGGCGAGCGCGTACGGAACCGCGCGCTGTGGGGCATCCGACGCTGCAAAGTGGCGGCAAAGGAGCTCGGCGTCGGACGCTCCGCTCGCGAGCATCGCTTCGGCCAGACGCCGATGAATCGTGCGGCTAGCGTCGGGGCGAAGCTCCGCGACTACGGAGGCTCTGATGCGTGCGTGATACGTATCGAGCACCATCATCTCCCCAAAGCCGGACGTACGGATGAGGCGATGGTTCCGCAACGATGTGACAACGGCCGTCAATGAATCGTTCGACGAGGCCGCGGCGAGGACCCGGGTCGGCAAAGGTCGGCCGGCAACGGAGACGAGTCGGAGGGTATCGGCCTCGAGGGCCGACCGGCTTCTGGCATAGCTTTCCGGCACCTGGGAAGGCTCGCCCGGGGTCGGGCTCTGCGCCGGGGCCAATGACTTGGCGGCAGCATTCCTCTCGAGGAGAAACGGACAGCCGTCAGCCTCCTGCACGATGGCGTCGACTTCGGAATCTCCCAACGTCGGCATCACCGAAGCGACAATGCGTCGGGCATGCTCGCTCGCGACCGCGCCCACCGGAACATCGATTACAAGATCGCCGCGGAGTCGTTCTGGTGCCGACAATGCGCTGAGGAAGGGGCTCGCGTCGCGCTCGTCGGTGCGATAGGCGAGCACAATCGTCATTGGCACCGCGCTGCCGGCAGCGAGCGCAAGCAGCAGCTCGGCACTGTCCGCGTCGCCCCATTGCAGATCATCGATCGCGATTATGACGCGGCGACCTGCCACGAGGGCATTCATCGTTCGAGACATACCCAGATAGGCGTCATGGCGCAAACTGACCGGGTCTACGCCCGGCTTGTGGGTTGCGCCCAGACCGAGCCCAATCGTTGGGAAACCACGCGCCAGCGCATCCATGAGCAATGGCTCGAAACTCGGGCGATACGCCAATGGGAGCCGTTCGATCGCCTCGGCGAGCTGGGCGATGATATCGTCGAGCGCCTGGTAGGGGGTCGCATCCCGCTCATAGCAGCGCCCGCAAAGCACCCAGACCTGCGCGGACTGCGCGGCCTCCTGCAACCACGCGGACATGAGGGATGATTTCCCCATTCCGGGCGCGCCGTGCAAGCGGACCAAGGTCAGGCCCGGCGGGTGCTTGTTGTCGGAGATCGCCATCAAACGGGCGAGCTCGGCATCTCGCCCGACGATATGATCGCGGCTGCGCCCGTGTAGTGGCTCCCCTGACGGCCTCGTGAGTCCGAGATAGGCATACACTGCGTCGCGCCCTGCGCGTTCTGTGGGATCGGATGCGAGCAGACGGTGGGTCAAGCCGGCGAGCGCGGCGGGACAATCGGCAACCTCGAGTGTCGGGGCCGGTTCGAGCCCGCTCTTGGCTGCTAGATTCGACGCGATGTCTCTTGGAAATGGCGGCGCGCCGGTGATGACCTCATACAAGATTGTTCCCACCGCGTACCAGTCCGCCGCGGCGGTTGCCGGTTGGCCGCGGACGACCTCCGGGGACATGTAGATTGGCGTCCCGAGGAAAGTAGCATCAGCGAGGGAGGATGGGACGACGAAGCCATAGTCGAGGAGCACGATGCGTCCAGAGGGCGTCACCAAGATGTTTGAAGGCTTGACGTCGCGATGGATCAGTCCGCGGCCGTGGATCTCTGCCAAGGCGGCGGCGAGCTGGGTGAGAATGCCGTCGAGCCGGTCGATTCGATCGGCTGTTGGGAGGGCGCGGAGGAACTCGAGGAGGCCTGTCCCGTTGACGTACTCCATCACGAGGGCGGTCTCGCCACCCTCTCCGTTGCCGCACAGCAGCTCGAGCGGCAACACCAGATTTGGGTGAGCGATATCCGCCATTCGCCGAAACTCGCGACGCAACGACTGCTCGTCGCGAGGCGAGTGGGCACGCACGCGCTTGATGGCAACGATTGAGCCGGTCCGCGTGTCGACCGCTTTGCTTACGATTCCGTGCTCGCCGCTACCGAGCGGACCTAAGACACGAAAGGGCCCAACCGCATCCTGAACTGTCGAGGAGTTCACCTGGCGAGTGTCGGGCTTATGCGGGGCTGGCGCAAGCGCGCCGCGGCTGAAACTCGAAGTCAAGTCGCTTGCGCGAGGACCGGGACCCGTCGCGGGGGTCCGATCCGAGCCGCGAAAGACCTCGACCGGGCACGCATCGGTGCTGACCTGAGCGGCATGATCGACGCCTACGTATGGACCACACCGAACGGATTCAAAGCCCTCATCGCCCTCGAGGAGCTGGGCCTCGCGTACACGCCGCGCTGGATCGACATCACCAAAGACGAGCAGAAGACGCCCGAGTTCCTGGCGATCAACCCAAACCACAAGATCCCGGCGATCATCGACCACGATGGACCCGAAGGTCGGCCCGTCACCATCTTCGAGTCGGGTGCCATCCTGACCTACCTCGCGGAGAAGACCGGTAGGCTCCTGCCGACAACCGGTGCCGCGCGCTACACCGTGCTCGAATGGGTGTTCTTCAACATCGGTGGGACCGGTCCGATGTTGGGACAGCTCGGCTACTTCGCAAAGTTCGCCAAGGAGAAGAACCCTGCCGCCGAGGAGCGTTTCCGGAACGAGGCCGCGCGCCTCTTCGGCGTGCTCGATCGGCGGCTCGCGGACAACCAGTACCTCGCGGGTGAGCTGTCGATAGCCGACCTCATCAACTTTACCTGGCCCTATTCCGCCAGGAGTTTCCTGAAGCTCGACCTCACCGACTATCCGAACCTCGTGCGCTGGCTCGACGAGCTGGCGGCGCGGCCCGCGTTCGTCAAGGCGCTCGCGCTCGAGCCGTGAGCCGCTGACGGATAGCCTCAGGCCGCGATTGCCAACGCGACGCCGGCGCGGAAGAGGGCGAGGCCACTGCCTTCGGAACTTTCGTGACGCACGTGGGCGGGCTGTTGCAGCGCCAGCACCGCGTCCTCGGGATGGGGCATGAGGCCTAACACGAGGCCGCTCGCGTCGGTGATGCCGGCGAGGTCGTCAAAGCTGCCGTTCGGGTTGAACGGGTAGCCGTCGCTGTCGTGCGCGCCCTCATCGCCAATCTCAGGGAGCGCGTAGCGCAGCGCGCCAAGCGGTCCGCGGAGCGCGGCGGCGGTCGCGTCATCGCCTGGGACGAGGCGGCCTTCGCCGTGGGCGACCGGGCATTCGATGGGTGCGGTGAGCGCGCGGATCCAAGGTGAGGTGCTGGTCGGGGACGGGTGCAGGAGGACCCGGCGGCACTCGAACAGGCCACGCAGGTTGCGGGCCAGCGTTGCGCGCTGGGGGCCAGGGCCGGGGGCGTCGCCACCTGGGAGGATGCCGGCCTTTACGAGGGCCTGGAAGCCGTTGCAGATCCCGAGGATGGGGCGGCCCTTCGCGAGGTGCTCACGCAGCACGTCGCCAAAGATGATCGCGAGCTCGATCGCCAGGACGCGCCCGGCGCCGAGGTCGTCGCCATAGCTGAAGCCGCCTGGCACGCACACGAGCGCGTAGTCGAGGAGACGGCGCGGGGCTTTGCCGAGCTCGGCCAGGGTCAGGATCGTCGGCTCGCCACCGGCCAGCGCGAAGGCGTGCGCCGCGTCGTGATCACGGTTGGTGCCGGGCGCGTGCAGGATCAGGATCGGCGGCTTCATGGGCGGCTCACAGGACGTCGGCGAAGGCTCTGCGGTCGGCGTCGGCGCATCATGCTGAGCAAGGTCCAAGGCGTCAAGGCGATGGGCCGGCGGGGTGATTGGCCCGCGCAAGGCGAGGCTGGATCGGGCAGGGCGCTGTTTTGGCTTTCCTCGCGCCGCGAGATTCGGCAAGGTCCGCCGTCCCGCGCGCTTCCGGAGCACAGCTCATGTTCGACGCCATCGGTGAAACCCTTCAGTCCTTCATCTTCTCGATCGGCTACATCGGGATCTTCCTGCTGATGGTCGCCGAGTCGACCTTCGTGCCGGTGCCCTCGGTGCTGATCATGCCGTTCGCCGGTTCGCTGTGCGCCGGTGTCGACCCGAAGCTCTCGCTGCCACTCGTCATCCTCATGAACTCGCTTGGAGCGCTCGTCGGCTCGGGAGGGTTTTACGAATTCGGGGCGCGCGGCGGAAAGCCGATCTTGCTCAAGGTGGGGAAGTTCTTCCTCGTGAAGGCGAGCGACATCGAGAAGACCGAGGCCTACTTCCAGAAGCCCGGCCGCCTCACGGTGTTCATCGCGCGCTTCATCCCGGTCGTGCGCCACTTCATCTCGTTCGTCGCGGGCCTCGGCCACATGCCGCGCGTGCCCTTCTTCGTGCAGACCGTCGCGGGTGCTACGATCTGGGGCGGCTTTCTGGCGGTCCTCGGCTACGTGCTGGCCGACCACTGGAAGGAGGTCGTCAGCACGATCAAGAAGTTCGACCTCGTGATAGGGATCACTATCCTGGTCGTGGCGGCCTACCTGCTCTATCGCTTCTGGAAGAAGCGGAAGTCGGAAGCCGCGGCCCGCACCGCGGTCTGAGCTCCGTCAGGAACCCAGCGTCAGCGAGCAGGCGGAGCTGTCACGCGGACAGCTCAGTGCGTGAACTCGCGGATCGTCCTTGGGTCGTCCGACGACGCGATGACCTTGCCGCACTGCACGCACTTGTAGTCGATGCGGCGCGGCGCGGCCGTCACTCCGAAGAGCAGCGTCATGTTGGCCCAAAAGCCATACGCCGGCTCGCTGATGATCGACCCGTCGGCAAGGGTCTTGTTACAGCCGCAGGCGATCGTCACAGGCGTCGGTTGGGGCATGTCTGTCACGGCTGACTCGAGGCTGTGGGCATGGCGCTACGGGTGTACGCCTTTTTTCGGGCGCAGCGTGCCCGTGCCGGCGACATGCTCGTTCCAGGTCGTTGGCGCATAACCGTTGTCGACCGCGACCATCGTGATGCAGTCGGGCACCGGGCAGACGATCTGGCACAGGTTGCACCCGACGCACTCCGACTCGTCGACGCGCGGCACGTGTGTGCCGGACTCGGGATGGATGCACTGGTGCGCGCCGTCGTCGCAGGCGACCACGCACAAGTTGCAGCCGATGCACTTGTCGGCGTCGATCTTGGCGACCGTCTCGTAGTTCATGTCGAGATCGCCCCACTCCGAGTAGGTGGGAACGGCCTTGCCAATGAGGTCGTCGAGCTTCGTCATGCCGCGGTCGGACATGAAGGTCGAGAGCCCCTCGATCATGTCTTCGACGATGCGGTAGCCGCGCAGCATGACCTCGGTGCAGACCTGCACCGACGAGCTGCCGAGGGCCAGGAACTCGGTCGCGTCGCGCCAGTTGCAGATGCCGCCGATGCCGGAGATTGGCAGACCAAAGTCCTTCTCACGCGCGAGCGCCGCGACCATGTGCAGCGCAATCGGCTTCACCGCCGCGCCGCAATAGCCGCCGTTGGACGACTTGGCGCCGACGCGCGGCTCGACCGTCATGCGGTCGAGGTCGACGCCGATGATCGATTTTATCGTATTGATGAGTGACACGCCGTCGGCCCCTCCCGCCTTCGCCGCCATGCCGTTGGGCACGATGTCGTCGACATTGGGCGTCAGCTTCACGAGCACCGGGATGGTCGAGTACTTCATCACCCACGAGGTGATGCGCTCGTTGGCCTTGGGCTCCTGGCCGACCGCCGAGCCCATGCCGCGCTCGCACATGCCGTGCGGGCAGCCGAAGTTCAGCTCGAGCCCGTCGGCGCCGGCGTCGATCGAGCGCGCGATGATTTCGCGCCACTCGGCCTCGGTCTCGACCATCAGCGACACGATGACCGCGTGCTTTGGGTAGAGGCGTTTCACCTCGGCTATCTCGCGGAAGTTCGTCTCCAGCGGGCGGTCGGTGATGAGCTCGATGTTGTTGAAGCCGATGGCGCGCGTGCCGCGGAAGTGCAGGCCGCCAAAGCGGCTCGACACGTTCTGGATTGGCTGCCCGAGCGTCTTCCAGACCGCCCCGCCCCACCCGTGGTCGAAGGCGCGCTTGATTTGATCACCCGAGTTTGCGGGCGGCGCCGACGCGAGCCAGAACGGGTTCGGCGAGATGATGCCGCCGGTGTTCGAGGTCAGGTCGGGCTGGGTCAGCCGCTTCTTGAAGGTCGGCTCGATGTAGGCGCTCATGCTACGACTCCCGAGGTCGAAGGCCTGCCGGAGGCGGGCTGCCCGCGGCCGGAGAGGAAAGCGTCGATGCCGATCGCCGCGTCGCGCCCCTCGGCGACCGCGTTGACGACCTCCTTGCCACCGTTGACGAGGTCGCCGCCTGCGTACCACTTCGCGCGCCCGGTGAAGCCGGCCCCGTCGACCATGACGCGCGCCTTGTCCATGCGGATCCCGTCGAGGGTCTTGAGCTCACTGAGGAGCTTGGCCTGACCGATGGCGACGAGCACGATGTCGGCAGGGATGACGTGCTCGGTGCCGGCAATCGGCTTCTTCTTGTCGTCGAGCTTGATGCAGCGCACGCCGGTGACCCGGCCATGCTCACCGATGTATTCGAGCGGCTGGGTCTGCCAGGACGCCTTTACGCCTTCGATTTTGCCGGCTTTCCACTCGTGTTCGTAGCCGGTCATGTGCGGCTCGGTGCCGCGATAGACCATCGTCACATCGGCGACACCGACGCCGCTGAGCTCGCGCACTGAGTCGAGGGCGGTATTGCCACCGCCGACGACCACGCCGCGGGCCCCCGCAAGGATGGCGGAGCCTGGACTGCGGGCGCCGCCGGCGACCGACACTGGCCCGAGCTTCATACGCTCGATAAATGCGACCGCGCCCTCGACGCCGTCGAGGTCCTCACCACTGATGCCGAGGTGGTTGTCGGGCCCTAGCCCGATGCCGATGAAGACCGCGTCGAAGTCGCGCTCGAGGTCGGTGAGCGAGAGGTCCTTGCCGATCTCCACGCCGTTCTTGATGTCGATGCCGCCGATGGCGAGCACCCACTCGACCTCCTCGACACTGCGGTCAGCCTTCATCTTGTAGGGCGCGACGCCGGTCGTGTTGAGCCCGCCGACGACCGCGCGCTTCTCGAAGATGACGACCTCGTGTCCGAAGCGGCGCAGGCGATGTGCGCACGCGAGCGAGGCCGGGCCGGCCCCGATGAGGGCGACCTTCTTGCCAGTCGGCGGGCCCGCTTCGTAGTACTCGTAACCGGCCGTAAAAGCGGTGTCGGTGGCGTAGCGCTGGAGCTTGCCGATCTGGATCGGCGCCTGGCCCATGCGGTTATAGACGCAGTCACCGACGCACAAGACCTCGACCGGGCACACGCGCGAGCAGCTCATGCCGAGGATGTTCGAGTCGAAGATCGTCTTCGCCGAGCCACGCACATTCCCGGTCGCAATCTTTCGGATGAACTGGGGAATGTCGATGCCGGTCGGACACGCGGTGATGCACGGCGCGTCGAGACAGAAGAGGCAGCGGTTCGCCTCGACCACCGCCTGCGCCGCGGTGAGGGCCGGCTTGTAGTCCGCGAATACGGACTCGGCCCGGTCTGCAGGCAAGGCGGCCGCAGGCGATACTGCGGCCTTGGGGAGTTGGGTGCTCATGCGCGGAATCCTCATGCCCTGAGGGCATGCCGAGAGACGACCGAAGCGGGATGCTAAGGCGAAAGCGGAGTGCGCGCAACGCGACCCGGAGCGGGATCAGGCCAGGTCGATGTGGGCACGCGAGCCGGCGCGGAAGCGCAGGAACAGCGGGTCGCGTTCGGTCTGGGGCACGGGCCACGGCGCGAAGCCGAGCTCGGTCACGGCGCGCCGCAACATCTCGGCCTCCTCCTGGAAAAAGCAGCGCAGCGAGCGCAGGTCGGTCTGCACCTCGTGGGCTTTGGCGCGGGCAGACGGTCGTTCGAGGAGCTTGCACGCGAGGTCGGCGATGACGACGTCGTGCTCGCCGCGAAAGAACGCATTCCAGGCGGTCGCGTGCGCGCCCGGCAGGCGGCGGAAGCCGAACACGTAGGAGTGCTCGTCGCGTTGGTCCTCGCCGCCGAGGCTGCGCCGCGGCTCGGGGTGGCCGACCCAGCGGAGGAGGCGCATCAGCGCGAAGAAGGCCTCGCCGGTCGTGTCGCGGCTACGGAAGGCGCCGTGGAAGGTGTAGCCGGGGAACAGATCGGGGCTCGTCGTGTAGCAGAAGCGGAGCGTGTCGCGCTGGGTCTGCACGCCGATCAACGGGTAGAGGAACGCGAAGGCGCTGGCGATGTTCTGGCGCGGACGCAGATCCTGGATGAGGCGCACCTCGGCGAGGCATGCGTCGAGCTCGGTCGGGAAGACCTCCCATTCGATCGAGGTCGCCTCCTTGACGAGCATGCGGGGCTTCTTGCCGCGCCGCCCAGGACCGGCCATGCGGTACTGGGTGAGGCGCCGGCGTAGGTTCTTGGCCTTGCCGACGTACACGACCACGCCCGCGTCATCGAAGAAGCGATAGACCCCGGGCTCGGCCGGAACGGTGGCGAGGAACTCGGGTCCGAACTTCTTGTCGAAGTGGCGCACGCGTCCATCTGATCTCGTGCGGGCGGCACGTCAAGAAGACGCGAGCGGGTGTCGTCCGCGCCTTCGCCGCGAGGATGGCGCAGCCTGGCCCGAAGGCCTGTGGTTTGAGACGACGCGCGGCATGCTACAAGGGTCGCATGACGCAAGCGAGTGCCCGACCGACGCGCGCGACCTATGCCGACCTGGACCTCGTGCCCGAGAACATGGTCGGGGAAATCATCAATGGCGAGCTCGTCGTGAGTCCGCGCCCGGCACCCCGGCACGCGAACGCTGGCTCGGTGCTCGGTGCCGACATCAATGGTCGCTTTCACGGTGCCCCACCTGAGCGAGGTTGGTGGATCCTGGATGAGCCGGAGATCCACCTTTCCGGCGATGCCTACGTGCCCGACATTGCAGGGTGGCGCCGCGAGCGGCTCCAGGAGTTGCCTGATACCGCTCACTTCGATCTCGCGCCGGACTGGGTCTGCGAGGTGCTCTCGCCCAGCACCCAGCGCCGTGATCGTATGGGCAAGCTGCCCGCCTACGCGCACGAAGGCGTGGCGTGGGCGTGGCTCGTCGATCCCATCAGCCGGCATGTCGAAGTCTACCGATTGGACCATGATCACTGGGTGCTCGAAGGCACCTGGGGTG